>JAEEGL012754966.1_pt1 | contig 20617 bp, 17 predicted proteins | sample 9134231 | NCBI WGS metagenome assembly JAEEGL01 (sample SAMN16246548, study PRJNA631951) | gut metagenome | biome: gut microbiome; feature: rumen; material: fiber-attached | host: Bos | place: Iran: Karaj | collected 2018-10
ACAAGAATAATCGGTACAAAGAAAATTATACAACCAGCAGATAATAAATTGACGTTAAAATCGTAAATATAAGATATTTTTTAACCTTTTAACATTATTTTAAGAATTTAAAGATAGAAAAATAAAAAGATGGATTATTTTTTATGGCTGTGTTATAATCTTTAAGCGACTGTGCCCGGGTGGGCAATTATGGCAAAAGACTTTTAAAGGAGATACAAGAAATGAGCGTAACAGTTGAGAAGCTTGAAAACAGCATGGCCAAGCTCAAGATCACAGTTCCCGCAGAGGAGCTTGAGAAGGCTATTGAGAAGGCATATCAGAAGAACAAGGGCAAGATCCAGATCCCTGGTTTCCGTAAGGGCAAGGCTCCTCGTAAGATGATCGAGAAGATGTACGGCGCAGGTGTATTCTACGAAGATGCTGCCAATGCACTTATCGAGGAAGAGTATCCTAAGGCAGTAGAGGAGTGCGGCGAGGATGTTGTTTCTTCACCTACAATTGATGTGGAGCAGCTTGAGGCAGGTAAGGAGTTCATCTTTACTGCAGAGGTAGCACTTAAGCCACCTGTTAAGCTTGGAAAATATAAGGGTGTTGAAGTAGAGAAGATGGACCTCGAGGTTACAGATGACGAGGTTGAGGCTGAGATTGACAAGCAGAGAAACATGAATGCAAGATCAATCGATGTAACAGACAGAGCAGTTCAGGATGGAGATACAGTATCACTTGACTTCGAAGGTTTTGTTGACGGTGTTGCTTTCGAAGGCGGCAAGGGAACAGATTATCCTCTTACAATCGGTTCAGGCCAGTTCATTCCTGGATTCGAGGAGCAGCTTGTAGGCTTTGAGATCGGACAGGAAGGCGATGTAAACGTTAAGTTCCCTGAGGATTATCAGGCAGAGAACCTTGCAGGTAAGGATGCTACATTCAAGTGCAAGATCAATTCTATCAGAGCAAAAGAGCTTCCTGAACTCAACGATGACTTCGCTTCAGATGCAGGCTTTGATACAGTAACTGAGTACAAAGAGGATGTTAAGAAGAAGCTCGAAGAGAAGAAGGCTGCTGATGAGAAGGCTAAGAGAGAGGATGCTGTAGTAAGAGCCGTTATCGAGGACTCTGAGATGGAGCTTCCTGAGGCTATGGTAGAGACACAGCAGAGACAGATGATCAATGAGTTTGCCCAGAGACTTCAGATGCAGGGCATGAACATGGATCAGTACCTTCAGTATACAGGCGGATCTGTTGAGCAGATGATGACACAGGTTAAGCAACAGGCTATCGAGAGAATCAAGTCAAGGCTCGTTCTTGAGGCAGTTGCAGCTGCAGAGAACATTGAGGCATCTGATGAGGATGTTGAGGCTGAGCTTGAGAGAATGGCACACCAGTACAGCATGGAAGTAGGTAAGCTCAAGGAACTTATGTCAGATGCTGAGAAGAAGCAGCTTAAGAGCGACCTTGCAGTTCAGAAGGCAGCAGACTTCCTTGTAGAGAACGTTAAGGAAGGCGCTAAGAAGGCAGCTAAGAAGACTACAAAGAAGGCAGATGAGGAAGGCGAAGAGAAGCCTAAGAAGACAGCAGCTAAGAAGACAGTCAAGAAGGACGCTGAAGAGGGCGAAGAGAAGCCTAAGAAGACTACAAGAAAGAAAAAGGCTGAGGAAGAGGAGTAATCTCTTTTACCAAAGAAATTTCAAGGCGCTGCAGGGAAACCTGTGGCGCTTTTCTTGTTGGTTGTAAAAAGTGCATAAAATGCGATATAATATAAGTTGGGTTAGGTTGTAAATCAAGCATATGGAGGAATTTGAATAATATGAGTTTAATACCTTATGTCATTGAACAGACCAGCCGCGGAGAGAGAAGCTATGATATTTACTCCAGGCTGTTAAAAGAAAGAATTGTATTTTTGGGTGAGGAAGTAAATTCAACATCTGCAAGCATCGTTGTTGCTCAGCTCCTTTTCCTTGAGGCTGAGGATCCCAACAAGGATATTCATATGTATATCAACAGCCCCGGTGGTGAGATCACATCCGGAATGGCTATTTATGACACAATGAATTACATCAAGTGTGATGTCAGCACAATCTGTATCGGTATGGCTGCCAGCATGGGCGCATTCCTTCTTGCAGGCGGTGCAAAGGGCAAGAGAATGGCTCTTCCAAACGCTGAGATCATGATCCACCAGCCTCTTGGCGGAACACAGGGGCAGGCAACTGAGATTGAGATCGCTGCTAAGCATATTTTGAAGACCAAAGAGAAACTCAACAGAATGCTGGCACAGAACACAGGCAAGCCTTATGAGCAGGTTTGCGCTGATACTGAGCGTGACAACTGGATGAGTGCTCAGGAAGCTCTTGACTACGGCCTTATCGATTCCATCGTTGAGAACCGTCCAAGAGAGAAGGATGATAAGAAGTAATACTTATTTAGTTTTAAGGAGAAATTATGGCAAAGAATTCCGGAGAGATCAGGTGCTCTTTTTGCAACAAGACACAGGATCAGGTAAAAAAGCTTATCGCAGGCCCTGCAGGCGTGTATATCTGTGATGAGTGCGTAGATATCTGCGCAGATATAATTGAGGAAGAGTTTGAAGATGAACCTGTGCGCGGACAGGAGCAGCAGATCAATCTGCTTAAACCTGTGGAGATCAGGAATTTCCTTGATGAGTATGTAATCGGTCAGGAAGAGGCTAAAAAGGTTCTTGCTGTCTCTGTTTACAACCATTACAAGAGAGTTCTCGCACCAAAGAATGATGATAAGAATGATGTTGAGCTTCAAAAGAGTAACATCATTATGATCGGACCTACAGGTTCAGGTAAGACATATCTTGCACAGACACTTGCCAAGATCATCAACGTTCCTTTTGCTATCGCAGATGCCACAACTCTTACAGAAGCAGGCTATGTGGGCGAAGATGTTGAGAACATTCTTTTGAAACTCATTCAGAATGCAGATTACGATATCGAGAGAGCACAGTATGGTATTGTGTACATCGATGAGATCGACAAGATAACCAAGAAGAGCGAGAACGTTTCAATTACCCGTGATGTATCAGGTGAGGGCGTTCAGCAGGCGCTCCTTAAGATAGTTGAGGGAACCGTTGCAAGTGTTCCTCCTCAGGGCGGAAGAAAGCATCCACATCAGGAACTTATTCAGATCGATACCAGCAATATCCTCTTTATCTGCGGCGGAGCATTTGATGGCCTTGATAAGATCGTTGAGGCAAGACTTGACCGCAATTCTATCGGATTTAATGCAGAGATTGCAGATAAGTCCGAGAGAGAGATTGGAGAGGTACTTAAAGAGGTAACACCTCAGGATCTTGTTAAATTTGGACTTATCCCTGAGTTTGTTGGACGTGTTCCTATCACAGTAACTCTTGAGGGACTTTCCAAGGAAGCTCTCGTAAGGATCCTTACAGAGCCCAAGAATGCGCTGGTTAAGCAGTACCAGAAGCTCTTTGACTTTGATAATGTCAAGCTTACATTCGAGGAGGAGGCAGTTCACAAGATCGCAGCCATGGCCTACGAGCGTGAGACCGGAGCCAGAGGACTTCGCTCAATCATGGAGAAGTCCATGATGGATGTCATGTACGAGATCCCATCAGATGACACCATTAGTGAGTGCGTCATAACAGATGCATCCGTTGATGGAACCAGCCAGCCACTTATTGTAAGGGGCAAGGAGAGCAAGAAACTTAAACAGGCTAAGTGAAGATAAACGAAAGAGCGGCTTACTCGCCGCTCTTTTCTTCTGCCAGGATTTCATCCATAAGCTCATATATTTCGTCTCTTCCGGTCTTTTTAAGCGCTGAATAAGGGTAGATTCTAAGCTCCTTGGGAAGGCCAAGACCCTGTCTGAGCATATTCAGGTGGTTCTCCATTTGGGATGGCTTGATCTTGTCTGCTTTGGTTGCGATGATAACAGGCTGGAAGCCCTGGTGAACTATCCATTTGTACATCTGAACGTCGTTGGCGGAAGGGTCATGCCTTATGTCGATGAGGAGGAAGACCCGTCTAAGCTGCTTTGAAGTGTGGAGGTAGTTCTCAATCATTTTTCCCCACTGCTCTTTGACCTTTTCTGAAACTCTTGCAAACCCATATCCGGGCAGGTCCACAAGATAGAATTCGTTGTTGATGTTGTAGTAATTTATTGTCTGAGTCTTACCTGGCTCCTGTGAGGTTCTCGCATAGTTTTTGCGGTTCATAAGGCCGTTTATAAGGGAGCTCTTTCCCACGTTGGATTTGCCGGCAAAAGCAAATTCAGGAAGTGTATTTTCCGGAAGTTTGCTGGTGATTCCGCATACTGTTTCAAGGTTTACATTCTTTATAACCATATTGATTCTCCGTTATTTCTGCATTGTCGCTTTCTTCTTAGATTATAAATTTGACTGGGCAAGGTAGCAACACATATTTTGACTGCAATTTTTGCAATGTTGGCAACAAGTAATTCTATTCTAAATGATCCTTCAAAAAAGTAAGCTATATTCATCAAATGAAATTCGCTTACGAAAATGGAGGATTTTTCTTATGGAAATGACACTTCGCTGGTATGGCAAAGAGTACGACACAGTTAAATTATGGCAGATCAGACAGATCCCCGGGGTTACGGGAGTAATCACAACACTGTACAACAAGCAGGCCGGAGAGCTCTGGACTCAGGATGAGATCAAGGCACTTAAAGCTGATGTTGCTGCTGAGAATATGCACATTGCAGGTATTGAGTCAGTTAACGTTTCTGATGCCATCAAGGCTGCAACTGCTGACAGAGATGAGCACATCCAGAACTACATCGACACTCTTGAGAATCTTGGTAAGGAAGACATCCACATGGTATGCTACAACTTCATGCCTGTGTTTGACTGGACAAGATCAGAGCTTGCAAGAAAAAGAGAGGACGGTTCAACAGTTCTTGCCTACACTCAGGAAGCAATTGATGCAATTGACCCTGCGAAGATGTTTGAATCAATCTCTGGTGAGATGAACGGAACAGTAATGCCAGGCTGGGAGCCTGAGAGAATGGCTCATGTAAAAGAGCTTTTTGAGATCTACAAGGATGTTGATGAGGACAAGCTCTTTGAGAACATCGTTTACTTCTTAAAAGCAATCATGCCTGTCTGCAATAAATATGATATCAAGATGGCTATCCATCCCGATGATCCTGCATGGTCAGTATTTGGCCTTCCAAGAATCATCAACAACGAAAAGAACATCTTAAAGCTTATGAAGGCTGTAGATGATGTGCACAACGGTGTTACATTCTGCTCAGGATCATACGGAACAAGCCTTGAGAACGACCTTCCTCACATGATCAGAGCTCTTGAGGGCAGGATCCACTTTGCTCATGTAAGGAATCTTAAGTTCATTTCTCCTACAAACTTTGAGGAGGCTGCACATCTTTCATCAGATGGAACTTTTGATATGTACGAGATAGTTAAGGCCCTTTACGAGACAGGCTTCGAAGGACCTATCCGCCCTGATCACGGAAGAATGATCTGGGGAGAAGTTGCAATGCCAGGTTACGGCCTCTACGACAGAGCACTTGGTGCAACATATATCAATGGCCTTTGGGAAGCAATCGATAAATCACATCAGAGAGGGGTATGAGACAATGAAGCTTAATGCACAGAGCGTATATTCAGATAATTCCTGGAAGGAGAAAGGATTCTTTGTTCCTTCCTTTGACAGAGAGAAAATGATAAAAGAAACTGTTGAGGCACCTTTGTGGGTTCACTTCGGCGCAGGCAACATCTTCAGGGCATTCCAGGCTAACCTGTCCCAGAGAATGCTTGAGATGGGAGAAGCTACTAAGGGACTTACCGTAGTAGAGGGCTTCGACTACGAGATCATTGAAAAGATGTATCGTCCTCACGACAATCTTTCAATCCTTGTAACACTTAAGGCTGATGGATCTGTTGAGAAGTCAGTTATATCAAGCATTGCAGAGTCCTGCATCCTTGATTCTGCAAGACCTGAAGAGTTTGGAAGACTTAAGGAGATCTTTGAAGCAGATTCACTTCAGCTTGCAACCTTCACTATTACAGAGAAGGGCTACAATCTTGTAAATGCTGCAGGGGAGACTCTTCCTGCTGTTGCAGAAGATTTTATAAACGGACCTGAGGCTCCAAAGAGCTATATCGGTAAGGTTTCAGCTCTTTTGTATGCAAGATATAAGGCTGGGGAGAAGAAGATTGCAATGGTGAGCACAGATAACTGCTCACATAATGGAGATAAGTTATATGCTGCCGTTAGCTCTTTTGCTAAAAAATGGATCGAGAATGGCAAGGCAGATGCTGGGTTCCTCGCATATATTGATGACGAGAGCAAGGTTAGCTTCCCTTGGTCAATGATAGACAAGATCACTCCAAGACCTGACGATTCAGTTAATGAGATCCTTAAGAATGACGGCGTTGAGGAGCTTGAGCCTGTGGTTACTTCCATGAAGACCTGGGTTGCGCCTTTCGTAAATGCTGAGGAGAGCGAGTATCTTGTAATTGAGGACAAGTTCCCTAACGGAAGACCTGCTCTTGAGAAGGTTGGAGTTATTTTTACGGATAAAGAGACTGTTGATAAGGTTGAGAGAATGAAGGTATGTACATGCCTTAACCCTCTTCACACAGCGCTTGCAGTATATGGCTGCATTCTTGGATATGAGAAGATCTCAGATGAGATGAAGGATACAGAGCTTGTTAAACTGGTCAACGAGATTGGCTACGTTGAAGGGCTTCCTGTAGTTACTGATCCAGGCGTTATCAAGCCAAAGGAGTTCATCGATACAGTAGTTAATGTCAGAATCCCTAACGTGTTCATGCCTGATACACCACAGCGTATCGCCTGCGACACATCACAGAAGCTTCCTATCAGATTCGGTGAGACTATCAAGGCTTATATGGCATCAGACAGCCTTGATGTAAAGAGCCTTAAGTGCATCCCTCTTGTTCACGCAGGATGGCTTCGCTACCTCATGGCTGTAAACGACGAGGGCAAGGCATTTGAGCCAAGTCCGGATCCACTTCTTGAGAAGGCTATGGGATTTGTGGCTGGAATAAGCCTTGGAGAGAGTGATAAGGATAAGTTAAAGGCAGCAGTACTTCCTCTTCTTAAGGATGCTACTATCTTTGGCGTTGACCTTGAAGAGGCCGGTTTATCTGACCTTGTTGTGGATTACTTTGCAGAGCTGGTTAAAGGACCAGGGGCTGTGAGGGAGACACTTAAGAGAGTATTGGCATAACAGGATTATGGCAGGTCAGCACCCGTGGCAGGTCAGCCCCACTTGCTGTTTACCACTTCTTCGCCGGGCAGTGCGCGCCATCTGACAGGGCGCGGATTTCCACATAGCATCCGCATTTAAGACAAGTCGCATCAATGAGGCTGTCACAGTTTTGACACTGGGACAACCTCTTTTTATATTTGTCATCACTTGCCTTCTCCTTAGGAGACATCAGGCTTTTCATTTTCTCAACCTGGGCAAGGACATCTTCTTTGTCGATAAGGTCCTTTAACAGGCATCTTTTACAGGTGTTTTTATTCTCGGTTTGCATAAAAACATGATACTATATCTGCCCAAGAATTGACAACGCTCTGGGGTAATGTTAAAATTTAAACGAACACGTTCATAAACGTTCAAAAACACATCCGAAGGTGCCCTCAAATGCCAAAAATCATTGAAAATCTGCGGGAGCAGATAATTGAAGAAGCAAGGTCTCAGCTCTTTTCCGTAGGATATGGCAAGACCACGATAAGGTCTGTTGCAAGTGCCTGTGAGATTGGAGTTGGCACAGTCTATAATTACTTCCCATCAAAAGACCTTTTGATATCAAGCTTCATGCTGGAAGACTGGCATGAATGCACGAAAAAGATTGCAGAACTTAACCCCGATGATTTCGACGAGTTCTTCACCGGAATAAACGATGCCCTGTCAGACTTCGTCAGGAAATATGAATTTCTTTTCCGGGATAAGGATGCATCAGCGGTCTTTGCATCTGTTTTTTCAGAAAGGCACATTCAGCTAAGAAATCAGATATCCAAAATAATAGAGCCTGCATGCCGTAGTACAGCTGGCGAGTTTCAAAATCAGGAATTCCTTACAAACTATATATCCGAATCAATTCTGATCTGGGTAATGTCGGGGGCAGACATCCAGGATCAGTTAATTGTCTTAAAAAGACTAATAAAATAGCTCAAAGGAGGAGACAATACATGAGCAGTTTTGAAAATCTGAGGATAGTAGATAATTTCTACCAGACCTCTCTATTCTTTCCCATGCCAACCGTGGTGATAAGCACCCTGTGCGAAGATGGAAGCACTAACCTTGGACCTTATTCACTGGTTCAGCCATATTACGTGGCCGGCAGAGATTACTATGCCATGCTGCTTAATTGCCGCAATTCATCCAACACAGCACAGAACATCCTTCGCACCGGAAAGTGTGCGATCAACTTTATTGACGACAGACCAAAGAATTTCAAGGAAGCTGTCAAGCTCTCCTGGCCCGGGGATAAGCCATCAGAGAAGATGCCAAAATGTAAATTCCCTTTGGAAAAGAGCCTTACCCAGGAGGAGAATCCTGATGACATAAGGCCCATGGTCATCGCCGATGCAATTGAAGTTATCGAGTGCACCTGGATGAGGGATCTTGACGGGGCTTCAAGCGACCAGCCCGGAAACCTTGAAGGCTACGAGGGCCCTTATCACGACTTTAACGGAATCACCAGCAAGTTCGGAGCACACTTCATTCTTCGCATTGACAGAATTCTTATGAAAAAGAAATATCGCGATGCCATCATAAACGGAGTAAAGACAAGCGATTTCCCGCCTCTTCCTGTAGATTATGGCTACCGTGATTCCAAAAATTTCTGGTTCCACAGGAAAAGACATATGAGAGCAGAGCTTCTTCCTGTTCGCGAGGCATCTCTTGAATCAGTAAGGTATGCTGCAGAACGAGTTGATGACAAGATCAAGTTCACAGATGATGCCCTTAAGCTCATGCTTAACGTACCAAGAGTTTTCCTTCCTGCCGCCCTTAAAGGCTGCGTAGAATGGGCAAGGGAAAACAATGTTGAGCTCATAACCGAAGAACACATGAAGATAATCAACGACAAACGATCAAAAGAAAAGGGGAAAAAATAACATGAAAGTAGTACTTGCAGGCGCTTATGGAAATCTTGGCGCAGATATTTTTAAGACTCTTCTTAAAGAAGGACACGAGGTAGTCGCACTGGACATGGCACAAAGGGATATCGGTGTATCAGGCAACTTCTCTTTTACCAAAATTGACGTCACAAACCCTGAGACACTTAAGGGAACCTGCGATGGAGCAGATGTTGTAATTACGACAGTTGGTCTTACAAAAGGCTCTGCCACTGTAACCAATTATGAAATTGACTACCAGGGTAACCTTAATCTTCTTAACGAGGCAAAAGCAGCCGGAGTTAAGAATTTCACCTACATCTCAGTTATCAAGGCTGACATGGCCCCCAAGGTTCCAATGGTTCACTCCAAATTCATGTTTGAACAGGAGCTTAAAAAGAGTGGCCTAACTTATGTGATCCACCGCCCAACAGGCTACTTCTACGATATCGTCAAAGTTTTCAGGCCAATGATCGAAAAGGGCGAGGTAACACTTCTTGGAAATGATCCGGTTCACTGCAACGTTATTTCCACTGAGGATTTTGCAGACTTCATCGTTAAGCACATGCTTGATGAGAACAAGACATATAACATCGGTGGTAAGGAGACATACTCCTATGAAGAGATTGCCAATATGTGCTTTGCAGCAGCAGGAAAAGAGCCTGTGATAAAGCGTGCACCAGTCTGGCTCTTCGACGTCCTTGCCTTTGTGAACAAGCTTAAGAAGAATGGAAAAGAAGCTATTATTCGTTTCTCAAAATTTACACTTTCTCAGGACATGATTGGAGACACGGCTTATGGGGATATGAGCTTTTCTCAGTACATAAAGGATAGCTTCAACAAATAAATAATCCGGAAATCAGGAGGATATAAAAATGGGGTGGAATTATCTGCTCATTATTTGCATTGTCTGCGCAGTTCTTTGCGCAGTGGGCTTTTATAAATATGTTTACTTTCTTTCTATAGGCTACGGCTTTGCCATAGCCGGGGGCGGAATTACTGTTATGATCATCGCTCTGAAAAATGGTTGGAGCTTCGGTGTGACATGGCTGTTAGTGCTTCAGACAGTTTTGTTCATCATTTACGGTGCAAGGCTTTCGGGATTTCTTTTGATAAGAGAAATCAAAAATGCAGCATATCGAAAGACTCTTCAGGAGGCAACAAAGACTGACAAACTTCCGATATTTGTTTCCATTTCAATCTGGATCTGCGTTGCGATCCTGTATACAGCTCAGGTGAGTCCTGTTTTGTACCGCTATATGAACGGCTCAAAGGACTATTTGGTGCCGGTTATTGGAATTATTATTTCGCTTTGTGGAATCATCTTAGAGTCTGTAGCTGACAAGCAGAAGTCACAACAGAAAAAGAAAAATCCCAATATGGTTGCCACAGAAGGGCTTTATAAAATGGTAAGATGCCCTAACTATCTGGGAGAGATCATCTTTTGGACAGGCGTTTTTGTCAGCGGTCTTACTACTTATACAGGTATTGGACAGTGGCTTATGGCAATTATCGCTTACATCTGCATTGTTTATATCATGTTTAACGGCGCGCAGCGTCTTGAGGGCAGGCAGATGAAAAGATATGGTGACGATCCGAAGTACAACGCCTATGCCGACAGTACTCCGATCATCATTCCATTTCTGCCAATTTATCATCTGAACAAAAAGTAAAAAAGCTTTTGGGGGTTAATTAAAATGAAGGAATACACAGTATCCATGGCTTTGACGGATTTTATCCCGGTTGTGTTCTTCGCAATTGCAGCTATTATTCTGCAGCGGGATCTCTACAACAAGATGAGCAAGGGAGCCTTCGCATTGTTCGCAGTTGGCACCATTGATATCATCTGTGCCGGAGCAGCCAAAGCACTTTACAAGCTTTTATATGCAACAAATATTTGTGACTTTCAGCCACTCAACGCCATGTTTTTCCCGCTTCAGTCTATCGGATTTCTTTTGGCGGGAATCGGTATTCTTGCAATGGTCACACACAAGCAGACAGAAAATGCTGCCCTTGCGCTGGCAGCTCCGCCTGTATATTCAGGGACCATGATATTCGTGGCTTTCATGGTGGTGGGCCTTGGCCTTGTGTGCACAGCTCTTTCAATAGTTGCAGCCAAGCTTAAGAAACCGCTGTTGATTGCACTCTTCGTTGTGGTATTCTTTTTGTATCTGTCAATGGGATGCCTCTCCACCAGGGATTTCTCATCAAGCTACATGAACTGGCTGGCTCAGGGTGTGAATTTCATTGCAACTATGTTATTTTTGTTTGGGGTCATGAGACTGCATAGTGCTGGACTTGCAGATCTTTTGCTAAAAAAACAAGTGTAAGGTACAAAGAAAAATGTTAGATAAACTTCTTTCTGAAATAAAAAACAAATACAAACTTTCTTCTTTGGATGCTTCAGACTTTGCATCTCTTAAAGTATCCGGAATGAAGTTTGCCATAAGTGCTTACGAGGCTGCGGGCCTTGGGCACGTTTCAACCATGGCAGCTAAAGGATTCTTTGGGCTGATGAAAATGGACACACTTATCGTTGTGCCAAAAGACATTGATCTGCCTCTTCTTTCCTATGACAGGATCAAAGCATTTGGAAATGAGACACTGATAGTGGAGCTATACGATACATGTCTGGAAAAGTGTGATCTTTCAAGCTTGAAAAAGCTAAAAGAAAGCAATAGCTCTTTTGCCCGATATGAAACAGGAAGTCACTGGTACGATGACATAAAACTTCCTGAGAGCATCGGGTTTAAGGGTAAGAAAAAAGACGCAGAAGCCTTTGATGCTCTGTGTCTTGAATATGTAAAGAAATATTTGTCATTGGAGGCAGCTCCGGTTACAGATACGAAGGCCAAAGCTGCAAAATCCGCAGTATATGTCGACGGGCTTCTAAGTAACGGAGGCCCATCAACCGATGTCTTTATAAAGGGCATCGGAAAAGAAAAAACTACCAGGCTCTTCAAAGAAATTCTCTTCGGAGCCTGATAGCTTCATCCAAAACAATTTATCAATTCTTGACTGCGCGGGCGGTGAGTTCGCCGCCCTCTACGTCAAATTCTATTACGTCATGTGGCTGTACCCTGTCTTCAAGAATAAGCTTGGCTGAAAGGGTCTCCACATACTTCTGTACAAATCTCTTAAGAGGTCTTGCACCGTAGATCGGGTCATAAGCGTTGTCTATAACGAAATTCTTCGCAGTATCTGACAGGCGTACACTGATCTCTCTGTCTGCAAGTCTCTTGTTGAGGTCATCAACGATAAGTCCAACGATGTTGCCGATATTGGCCTTGGTCAGAGGCTTGAACATTATGATCTCATCGAGTCTGTTAAGGAACTCAGGTCTGAAATGGTTCCTTAAATCTTCCATTGTGTCGTTCTCGGCATCTTCACTTATGGTTCCATCATCCCTTATTCCGTCAAGAAGATACTGGGCACCGATGTTGGATGTCATGATAAGTATTGTGTTCTTGAAGTCCACAGTTCTTCCCTGGGAATCGGTTACTCGGCCATCGTCAAGAATCTGGAGCAGCACATTGAATACATCCGGATGTGCCTTCTCAATCTCATCGAAAAGAACTACAGCATAAGGTTTACGTCTAACAGCCTCCGTGAGCTGGCCGCCCTCTTCATAGCCCACATATCCGGGAGGCGCTCCGATGAGCCTTGACACGGAGAATTTCTCCATGTACTCACTCATATCGATTCTGACCATATTGTTCTCATCGTCAAACAGTGCCTGGGCAAGGCTCTTTGCAAGTTCGGTCTTACCAACACCAGTAGGGCCAAGGAACAGGAATGAACCTATTGGCTTACTTGGATCCTTGATGCCGGCCTTGGATCTCATGATTGCTTCAGAAACCTTGGTGACAGCGTCGTCCTGACCAATAACTCTGTGATGAAGTTCGTCAGCCAGGTGAAGAGTCTTGTTCCTCTCACTTTCTGTCAGCTTGTTTACAGGGATTCCTGTCCATCTGCTGATGATTCCTGCAATCTCTTCATCAGAGACTTTTTCATGTACCAGGCTTCCGTCGCCATCCTTGTTCTTGGCAGCTTCCTCTGCCTCTTCAAGCTGTTTCTTAAGAGCAGGGAGCTTGCCATACTGAAGCTCACCGGCCTTCTCATAGTCACCGTTTCTCTGGGCTATAGCGATCTCAGAATTGATGGTGTCTATCTGCTCTCTCATGGCAGCGAGCTTATCAACTGCCTCTTTTTCGTTGTCCCACTGAGCTTTTCTGGTATCGAACTCCTCGCGAAGCTCCGAAAGCTCTTTTTGCAGGTTCTTAAGCCTCTCAATGCTTAAGGAATCGTCCTCCTTCTTGAGGGCAGCCTCCTCAATCTGCATCTGCATGATCTTGCGGTTCATCTCATCAAGCTCTGCGGGCATGGAGTCCATCTCGGTCTTAATGAGAGCGCAGGCCTCATCCACAAGGTCGATAGCCTTGTCGGGAAGGAACCTGTCAGAAATATATCTGTTGGAAAGGACAGCAGCGCTAACAAGAGCCGAGTCCATGATCTTAACACCGTGAAAGACCTCGTACCTCTCCTTAAGTCCACGGAGAATACTGATGGTATCCTCAACTGTAGGCTCATCCACCATAACAGGCTGGAAACGTCTCTCAAGAGCGGCATCCTTCTCGATGTACTGTCTGTATTCATTCAAGGTTGTGGCACCGATACAGTGGAGCTCACCCCTTGCAAGCATGGGCTTAAGCATATTGCCTGCATCCATGGCGCCGTCAGTCTTGCCTGCACCCACAATAAGATGAAGCTCATCGATAAACAGGATTATCTCGCCGTCGGATTCCTTGACGTCCTCAAGAACAGCCTTAAGCCTTTCCTCAAACTCACCTCTGTACTTGGCACCTGCCACCAGAGCACCCATATCAAGGGAAAAGATCTTTTTGTCCTTCAGGGCTGTTGGAACATCTCCACTGGCAATTCTCTGGGCAAGAGCCTCAACAACAGCAGTCTTACCAACGCCGGGCTCTCCAATAAGAACAGGATTGTTCTTGCTCTTTCTGGAAAGGATCCTGATGACGTTTCTGATCTCTGTATCTCTGCCGATAACGGGATCAAGCTTCTGGCGTTTCGCCTTTTCTACAAGCTCAGTTCCATATTTATTAAGAGTATCGTAGGTTGCCTCAGGATTGTCGGTTGTAACGTTCCTGTTGCCTCGAACCTCTGATAGTACCTGAAGGAATCTGTTCCTGTCTATGCCAAACTGAGACAGGATCTCTTTTACCTCTCTGTTAGGCTTCTTGATTATGGACATGAACAGGTGCTCAACGGATACATATGAATCACCAAGGGCCTTAGCCTCGTCCTCTGCATTTAAAAGAGCCTTATTAAGGTCTGCACCGATATATGGCTGTCCGCCGGAAACCTTGGTGCGCTTGGCAATTGCCTCTTCAATGCGATTCAGGAACGACCTGGTGTCAACGCCCATTCTCTCAACCAGCTTGGCAATGAGAGAATCCTCTATCGTCATAAGAGAATATAAAAGATGCTCCTGCTCGATTTCCTGGTTGCCGTAATCAACCGCAATCTTCTCGCAGTTCTGGACTGCTTCAATGGATTTTTGAGTAAATTTCTGTATATTCATGGAGATACCTCCTTCCTTAATTTTCTCTGTTCTATTTATTGTATAACACAAATTAGCACTCTCGTCAATAGAGTGCTAATGAATTTTATGATATACTTTTAAGACACAGTTAACACAGCATAGATAGAAATATGGGTGCGTTTTATGGATAAAAAAGAATTCGATAAAGAACAGGCTCATTTGAATGATGTTTACACAAAACTCACAAACATCAGACAGGAACTTGAGGACCAGATAAAGGCTCTTAACGAGAAAGCTGTCGATGACAAGAATGACATGCGGGACAACATTCGTTTTGACTACGCTGATATCGAGACTGCAATGGAGACACTTGCCGAGATGGAGGTGTGGAACCGCTACATCGACACCTACAACGTTGAAAGTGATTCCTTGAGTAAGCGTCTTACCACAGTTAAAAAGCTTCTGGAGTCTCCTTACTTTGCCAAGATCAGGGTTCAGTTTGATCCTTCAGAAGAACCTGAGGATTACTACATAGGCCGAGCTGCGATATCTGATAAGAAGCACACTCAGCTTATTGTTGACTGGAGATCACCGATTGCTGAAGTTTATTATAACCAGGCAACAGGCAAAACCCGCTATACTGTTGAAGATAGGGAAATCCCGGTTGATCTTTTGCTGCGCCGGCAATTCGACCTTGAAAAAGATAAGCTGATTTCATATTTTGACACCCAGCTTGCCATAGAAGACCCGCTGCTGTTACAGTCTTTGTCACAGACCCACTCTGACAAGATGACAGCCATAACCGCAACAATCCAGAAGGAGCAGAACACAGTAATTCGTTATCCTGATGTTCCGGCGCTTCTTGTAAATGGAATAGCGGGAAGTGGAAAGACTTCTGTTTTACTCCAGCGTATTGCATATCTCTTTTACCAAAAAAGATCTACCCTGCGCCCTGATCAGGTGTGCCTGATAACGCCAAATCCTGTATTCAGGGACTACATAGACAACGTTCTTCCTGACATGGGCGAGACCAATCCTGTCACCATAACATGGCCGGAATTCCTGGAGATGGCAGGTGTACCATTCACCGATCAGGACTATGATTATACTGATGCTGACAGTTTGGAAAAGATCCGGGAATCCCTGGCAGATCTGGTACCGGAAGCTGATGATTTCTTTGATGTTTACCAGAAAGAGCGTCGCATTATTTCCAAGAAAGAAGTGCTTAATGTGGTGAAGAAATACAGCCACCTTCCCATGAGCGCAAGGCTTATCCAGACTGTGGCAGATGAGCTGGAGGACAGGGCAAGGAACAGCCTTCGCAGCATGGAAGGCACAACTGTAAGAGAATCAGAGAGTGTTGCCGGATCCGATCATGCTGAGAATAACAGGATTGAAAATGATTTCGGCGGGGCGCTTAATACGATAAGACACTGCGGTTTTGTCAATGTTATGCATGTGGCCCAGAGAATCCTTGGTCAGGATAGATTATCAGCTGCAGAGTGGCTTTACACCAGGCTTGAGCTGACAGGGGATTACGACCGCAATACTCGCTATGTCATGATCGATGAAGTTCAGGACTACACCAAGGCCCAGATGATGGTATTCAGGAAGTATTTTCCAAATGCAAGGTTTATGCTCCTTGGAGATGAGTATCAGGCAATCCGCGAAGGCACAGTAAGCTTTAGCGAGATTGAAGAGATGTATAGCGACGAGGGCAAGGAGCTTGTTACACTGCCTCTTATGACGAGTTACAGAAGTTCTCCTGAGATTACCGAGATGTTCGCAGGGGTCCTTCCAAAGGAAAAAGAGATGCAGGTTTCCTCAGTAAAGCGCCCCGGAGAAAAGGTCATAATTAAGGCGTGTGGTTCAGATAAGGAATATTTCTCAGAACTTGAGAAACTGATTAAGAGCTTTAGCAAGAAAGATGGTCTTACAGCAATTATTTGCAGAAGCCCGCTTAATCTTGAGAAGATCATAGCATTCCTTGGAGAAAAGGCACCTGCGATAATAACAGGTCATGAGAGCCTTCCAAAGAGCGGAGCATTTCTTATTGAGCTTGCTCTTGCCAAGGGACTTGAATTTGACCAGGTAATTCTTGCAGATGCTGATGCAGCAACATATCCGGATGATGAACTTGGAAAGCATTGCCTGTATACCGCAATGTCCCGTGCAACCATGCATCTGGCTGTACTGGCTAATGGAGAGCTGGCAAGTAATGTTATAGTTGATTAATAAGTTAAGGGCTGTCAATTACGACAGCCCTTTGTTTTTGCTACTGTTTGCTATTATTTTTCTGCTGAATCTGATTCAATGATCTTGGCATCCACATCTATAGCCTCTGCATCCTTTTTGACCTGCTCATATGCTTTTCGGAATTTACCAAGTCTTGATGCTGTCCAAAGGTTTGATACTCCATCATAAATAAGGAATCCACCTATGAGTCTTACGACAAGCTCTTTTGCCTCAGTTGCCCTGAATAACAGGAATGAGCCAAGTCCGATCGTGATAATTGCAAGAACAAGTGACACTCCCCAAAGACCATATTGATATTTGATAAGGGATACGGTCTGGCCAAGGTTCATAAGTCCGCTCACCAGAATGAACACGCCAAATATCTTAGGAATAAAGTCAGTGAAAGTTTCGGGATTAAGGAAAATCCATACTCCAACTGCTGCGACCAAAATTCCAAATGCAAACTGCCCGGAGTCAACAAAACCTCTCTCCTTTTTGAAGAAGTACGTGACAACAAAGGTTACACCTACCACAAATAAAAGAGCAGCGAGGATCTTGGCCATTATAGGAATCAGTGCCGGTGCCCAGATGATCAACGCAATTCCTATTGCGATCACAATAATTGACTGTACCACATACTCAACCTTCAGTTTCTTAAAAATGTCCATTACCAAGAGCCTCCGAATGTCTGTTTTTTGCGGTGTTTAGTAAACCTAACTTCAATTATACCTAAAAATTTAGTATCATTAAACCATGACTAAGAAAAAACTTGCTCTTGAGGTGATAGAGCGCCTGAAAAAAGAATATCCGGATGCGGTGTGTACGCTGGCGTATGATAAGGCGTGGCAGCTGCTGGTCAGCGTGCGGCTTGCGGCGCAGTGCACGGATGCCAGGGTGGATCAGATAACGCCCCTTTTGTATGAGAAGTTTCCTACAATTGAGGCGCTGGCTACTGCACCGGTAGAAGAGATCGAGCAGATCGTGCGTCCCTGCGGACTTGGCAATTCCAAGGCAAGGGACATTTCGGCGTGCATGAAGATGCTTCATTATGAGTATAATGATCAGGTGCCGGATACTATGGAGGAGCTGCTTAAGCTTCCGGGAGTCGGCAGGAAGAGCGCCAATCTTGTACTTGGCGATGTTTATGGCAAACCGGCCATCGTAACTGATACCCACTGTATAAGGCTCTGCAATCTCATAGGCCTCGTTGACGACATCAAGGAACCTGCCAAGGTGGAAAAAGAGCTGTGGAAGATCGTGCCGCCGGAAGAAGGCAATGGGCTTTGCCACCGTTTTGTCCATCATGGAAGAGCTGTATGTGTAGCAAGACGCCCGGACTGCCAGGCTTGCTGTTTGAAAGATATATGCAAGTATGGCAAAAAACAATGACAAAACAATAACGATATGCTGATAAAAAGATAACGGGAAAACTTGACTGCGCTCAATGATAGGAATCGTTCCTATCCCTCATAATTAAGGCACTACAAATCGGGGAAACGCCGCATTAGCGGCAATTGAGAGGAATATCATGAGAAACATAGAGTATCTGCGTTTACTTAGCAAGGAGTTTCCAAATCCAAGGAAGGCAGCAGCTGAGATCATCAATCTTCGCGCAATCTGCGCACTTCCCAAGGGAACTGAGTATTTCTTTTCCGATATACATGGAGAGTATGAAGCTTTTTCGCATCTTCTGCGCTCATCCTCAGGTATCATAAGAGCCAAGATTGAAGAGACCTTTGGCGATCAGATGACAGAGGCAGAGCAGCTTCAGCTGGCCAATCTTATTTATTATCCACGGGAAGTTATAAATGAAATACGTCACAATGATTCCATTTCAACCAAGGATCTGCAGGAACACCAGAAGATTACAATCAACCGTCTGGTGTCCATCTGCCGTGTTGTAAGCTCTAAATATACTAGGTCCAAGGTCCGCAAGAAAATGCCTGCGGATTACGCATATGCCATCGATGAGCTTCTTCATCTTGATATGAGCGATAACAACAAGAAGCTTTATTACAGCGAGATTATAAGTGGAATCATTGAGATCGATTATGCTGACGAATTCATTATTGCGCTCTGTGAACTGATCCAGAATCTTACGATCGACAGCCTTCATATAATCGGAGATATCTTTGACAGAGGTGCAAGGCCGGATCTTGTTATGGAAGAGCTCATGAACTTCCACGACGTCGACATTCAGTGGGGCAACCATGACATAGACTGGATGGGCGCAGCATGCGGAAACACTGCCTGTATCGCCAACGTGCTCAGGATCGGCACAAGCTATAACACCTTTGATGCGCTGGAGGACGGCTATGGCATTAACCTTCGTCCTCTTTCAATGTTTGCGGCAGAAGTTTATGGCAACGATCCCTGCAACTGTTTTCAGACTCACATCCTTGATGAGAATAAGTATGATGCTGTAAATCCCCAGCTAGCAGCCAAGATGTGCAAGGCAATCAGCATAATCCAGCTTAAACTGGAAGGCCAGCTTATTAAAAAGCATCCCGAATACAACTTAAATTCAAGGCTCCTTTTGGATAAGATTGATTATAAAAAGGGCGAAGTTAAGATTGAGGGCAAGTACTACGCCCTGAATGACACCAACTTCCCCACCATTGATCCCAAGGACCCGTACAAGCTTACAGAGGCAGAAGAGGAGCTTATGAGAGCTCTGAGGTTCTCTTTTGTCCACTCACAGCTCCTTAAAAAGCACGTACAGTTTCTGTACTCCCATGGTGCAATGTACAGGTTAGTCAACGGAAACCTCCTCTACCATGGATGCATTCCAATGGATGAGAGCGGCAACTTCATTCCCATGACCACTTCAGACGGAAGCTTTTTTGGAAAAGAGCTTATGGACTACATTAACTCTAAGGCGCACGATGCGTTTTTCCTTGATGGAAGAGATGATCCCGAAAAGAAGCAGGATGCCGTAGATCTCATGTGGTATCTGTGGTGCGGACCAAATTCACCTCTTTTTGGAAAAGACAAGATCACAACCTTTGAGCGCATGTTCCTTAAGCATGAAAAAGATCTTATAAAAGAGAATTTCAATCCGTATTACAAATTCTCTGCAATGGAGCCATATGCGGATAAAATTCTTAAGGAATTCGGATTGGATCCGGAGTCTGCGCACATTATAAACGGGCACGTTCCTGTTAAGACCAAAAAGGGAGAGCATCCTGTAAAAGCAAACGGCAAGCTCTATGTAATTGATGGTGGAATTTCCAAGGCGTACCACGAGCAGACAGGAATTGCAGGCTACACACTTATCTACAACTCCCATCATCTCGCTCTTGCTGCACACAAGCCATTTATCAAAGGAGCGGAGAACACACCTACAATACAGGTCACTGAAAAGACCAAGAGAAGGATCTTTGTCCGGGATACAGATATAGGAAAGAGCCTTCAGACACAGATAGACGACCTTAAAGAGCTGCTTAAAGCCTACGAGAGTGGAGTCATAAGGGAGAAGAACTAAAAGGGTTTAAGAAAAATTTTATTTGACGATATATATAATGACTAGATAAAATGTCAGAAGTAATTGTTGAATAAATAGAAATTATGAAAGGAATAGCACCCTATGGATGCAAACGGATTAAGCCCTGAGCAGCAGGCCCTTTTGGCAAGCATAATGGGTAAATCGTCACAGGCAGGTGGTGGCGGTGGTTTTCAGCCATCTTCGGTACCTATGCCT
>JAEEGL013622617.1_pt1 | contig 20617 bp, 13 predicted proteins | sample 9134231 | NCBI WGS metagenome assembly JAEEGL01 (sample SAMN16246548, study PRJNA631951) | gut metagenome | biome: gut microbiome; feature: rumen; material: fiber-attached | host: Bos | place: Iran: Karaj | collected 2018-10
ACGCGTCTTGACGGCTCTTTTTGCGCCTGTTATGACGTCGAAATCTTGAAAAACCGCCTGTTTTCCTGCGATTTCTCAATCAAAACAGGCACAAAAATCTCTCGCCAATACACGCACGCGAATTGTGCGGTATCGCCTTAAGGCTTCTACGCACGTGATTTTGCGGTATGCCTTTACGTTTTGCCGTCCGTTCACACAAAATTCAAGATTTTGTGGTATAATAATATGATTAATACGTTTATACGTTCCGCTCTTCGGCGGACAACAGATCTTCCGCTTCACGGGGGAGGGAATCGCATTTGAGTGAAAAAAAGATAAACTGGTCGAATGAATTCGGCTTGTTCTGGAAAGAAGTCCTTCACGGGATCATAAAATTTTTTGAAATAATCGGCAACGTTCTTATAACGCTGCTGATTATCGTCGCGCTCGCCGGCGTCATAGTCGGCTGTGCGCTGACTATCTATATCCGGAATTACGTTGATACCGAGATAGACGTTTCGCTTTTCAGGGTCAGCATGGCGGACGGTACCACCGCCACCACTCTTTACACCTACGATTTTACCGACCGTGTGAACAGGATCGGAGAAGCGGTTGAGGTCGACGGAGAAAAGATTTCGGGAGGCAAGGAAACGGTTTACGTTCCCATCTCGAAGATCCCCGACGATCTGAAAAACGCCGTTATCGCCATCGAGGACAAGCGTTTCGAGACACATCAGGGCGTGGACTGGAAAAGAACCTTCGGCGCCGCGCTTACCTTCTTCACCGGTTCCTCGTCCTTCGGAGGATCGTCGATAACGCAGCAGCTGATAAAGAACATCACCGGCGAGGACGACTATACCATCCAGCGAAAGATGCAGGAGATCTTCTGGGCTCTCGATCTTGAAACGAAGATGGACAAGGACGAGATACTCGAGCTTTATCTGAACAAGGTCAATTTCGGCGGGAACTACAACGGAGTCCAGTCGGCCGCATGGAACTATTTTTCAAAGGACGTTTCCGAACTGACGCTGCTCGAGTGCGCCGCGATTGCCGGGATAACGCAGAACCCCTCGTATTACAATCCTTTCAATTTCCCGGAGCACAACAAGGAGCGGCGTGAAGTCATTCTTTACGAGATGCTCGATCAGGGCAAGATCTCGCGCAGACGCTACGACGAGGCGCTCGCCGAGGAGTTCACTCTCAAACCGCCTTCCGAGAGCGACAAGCTGACCGAACAGCAGGCGGGCGGAATTATCTCCTGGGGCACCGAGCTCGTCATCAAGGACGTCATCAACGATCTGCAGGAACGCAAAGGGATGAGTTACTCCGACGCCGAAAAGATGGTTTACAGCGGCGGACTGAAAATTTACAGCACGATAGTTCCCGGGATCCAGCAGCTTATCGACGAAGTTATGACGAACGAGGACAATTTCCCCGACAGCGACGCCGGGTACAAGGCCCAGGCGGCGTGTATCGTTATGGATCCGTATACCGGGGACATACTCGGAGTCGGAGGAGCAAGAGGTCAGAAAAACGGCAACCGTCTCTGGAACTACGCGATCGATTCGAAGCGCGCTCCCGGTTCGTCGATAAAGCCGCTTACCGTTTACGGGCCGGCTCTCGAATCCGGACTGTACAACTGGGCGTCGGTGATAAACGATACTCCGGTCAACTATACGGTCGCTTTCGACGGATGGCCGAAAAACTCGGAAATATTCGACGGAGGAAACAGATACCTCGGTCTGACGAATATCTACCGTGCGATAGTCCTTTCGCTGAACACCGTCCCGGTAAAACTCGTCAACAGATACGGATTGCGCAATTCCTTCGATTTCTGCTACAACAAGCTCCACATGACCGATATGATAGAGCGGAAGGTCAACGCGGACGGAGCCGTGCTGTCGGATATCACGCAGGCCGCGCTGGGACTCGGACAGCTGTCCGTAGGTATTTCGGTGCGTCAGATGACCGCCGCCTATGCGATCTTTCCGAACGAAGGGGTTTACAACGAACCGCACTCCTATCTGAAGGTGCTCGACCGCAACGGAGACGTTCTCCTTGAAAACGACATAACGAGCAATATCGCGATCAAACCCGAGACCGCCGAGCTTATGAACATGCTCCTGCACAACGTAATCACGGCTCCCGGAGGAACCGCCTACGGCGCGCCGGGAAGCGGCACCGGAGTCCAGTTCTATAACGAGACCGGTATCGACGTCGCCGGAAAGACGGGTTCCGCCGGAGACTACTACGACCGCTGGTTCATAGGTTACACCCCGTACTATCTGTGCGGACTCTGGTTCGGTTATCCCCAGCAGAAGGCCTGGAGAGCCGCCAACCCGACTCTCAAGCTCTTCGATAAGATCATGATCCCGCTGCACGCCGAATACGCATCGCAGAGCCCGGCCGATCAGAAGCATTTCCAGGAAACCGGTCAGATCGTGGAAGCCACCTACTGCAAGGATTCCGGGCTTATCGCGACCGACGCCTGCATGCTCGACCCGCGCGGAAGCCGGCTTGAGACCGGGTATTTCATCAAGGGCACCGAGCCGACCGATCACTGCTCGGCGCACGTTATCGTAAAATACGACAAAGAGACGGGAGGGCTCTGCCTGCCCGGATGCAAATGTCCCGACGAAAACATCACCAGCGTCGCGCTGGTGAAGGTCGATCCGAATGAGCGGCTCCTGCCCGCCAACCAGTTCCTCGCCGTTCAGGACGCGCAGTATACCTGGTTCGATCTTGCCGCGGGAGTCATGCCATTCAGCGACAGCCACTCGTGGCCATATTACACCAATATGCGTGTACAGGGAGGCGTTTTCAGGACGCTGACCTATTCAAGCACCTACTGGGACGCCGCTCACAAACAGTTCAATTCGCTCTGCGTCGAGCACTTCGATCAGGCGCTCTGGAATAAACTCAGTCCGGTGTACCGGTCGTCGACCCCGACGTCGGGATACGTTTACCGTTCTCAGTCCGTCTCGTCGTTTTTCGGCGCGCTGAAGAGCTTGTCGGCGGGAAATTGAAGTTAGCCCCTTGACAAAACAGTTTTTCGGATATATAATACATACAGAAACGGGATCAGCATGCCCGGATCCGCAGAAGATCGGAGGAAGATTATGACAAAACCAGTATTCAAAACCGTATCGCTTGTTCTTGCGATGATTCTTTTGGCGTTAGCCGTATCGGGATGCGGAGGAACCGCCGCCGAGAAGGTCAAGGTAAGAATCGAGATCGACGGAGTAAGGACCGACGACAATCCGAATTATTACTTCATTCAGAAGGATTTCGAGGTAGAGAAGGGAACGACGGCGTTTGATGCCGTTGCCAAAGCACTCGAGAGCCGGCAGTACACCTACACGACCGACAAGAGCGGAATGTTCCTAAGCTTCTCGGGAGAATCAAACCTCAAGCTCCCCGAGGATAAAAAACTTACCAACGGAAACACGGAAGTTTACAGCTTCGTATGGAAGCTCAACGACGAGGAAAAATCCGCCGTCAACGGCAGGACCGAATCGGTCAGCATGAAGGACGTTGTCGTAGAGGACGGAAACAACATCGTCATCTACATCTACGGCGAAGAGGTCACACCGGCGTCGTAAACGATACCGTTAAAAATCGCGGGACGAAGCTCCGGAAATCCGGAGTTTCGTCCCGCGGTTTTTATAGTTAAAAGTGAGCAGTGGGCAGTGATCTGTTTTCTTTTTCAGTATTAACTGCCCACTTGCCTCTGACAACTGACAACTATTTCTGACAACTGTCAACTCAGGTTTTCCAAAGCGGCGTTGAGAGCTTCGAGCGATTTGTCCAGACTGCGGCGCGAAGCTTTGATCGCCGTCGTCCAGCCGACCGAACGGCTCTTGACCTGATCCGAATAAAGCGTTCCGGGAGATTTGCCGTTGCCGTCGAAAACCTTTGCGTAGATCCTTCCGAGGTCGTATACTATACCGCGCCGGAGGATATCGTAGGATTCCACGTCGTTTCCCCCGTCGGCGTAGCGGGTCTTGAGACTCAGTTCGAAAATCGCCGGAGTCACCTTTTCATAGCTGACGCGCGCAAGCGCTTCGAGAACGGCCGCCGACATCGAAGGATCGGGAGCGTTGACCGGGATGCAGTAAAGGGTGAACGGATTGCCGATGACCGTTAGGTAATCCTCCTGATCGGTATCGTATTTGGGTATCGGCAGGATGCCTATCTCGCATCTTTTATCCTTCAGATCGAAGATCGCGATGTCAGAGCGGTCGGTGATGAAAAGACTTCTGCCCTCCGAGAAAATGCTCTTGTATCCGGATATGATCTCGGCGTCCTTCGAGTGGGCGTAGGCGTAGATCTTGTCGGTCAGAGCCTCGCACTTGGCTCCGGTGAAATCGTCGTCAAGCACGAGCTTCCCGTCATTTATATCGGCGCAGAGGATGCCGCTTCCCGTCAGGAAGGCGTCCATGTGCAGCGCGTATATCGCCTGTCCGAATCTGTCGCCCGATGATATCTTGGAGTCGCCGTCCTCGTCCGAGTACACGCCGGTACTCAGTCCGATCATTTTGTCAAGCGTCCATTCTCCCTTTTCGACGAACGAGTAGGGATCGGCAATCTTCAGGTCGGCGACCATGTCCTTGTTGTAGTACATGGCGTACATCATGTAAAGAAGGTTGGAGGAGACGTCTCCCGAAACGAAATAAAGCTTTCCGTTTACCGTCGCCGTTTCAAGGAGCGAATCCGGCCACCAGTCCTTTTCGAATTTGAGTTCGGGAAGATTCCTCATATTTCCGCACAGACCGTTGTATGCGCATATTCCCGCCGAAAGTGAATAGGTAGCCAGTATCGAATAGGGGTCGTCGCCGTTTACCGAGTTTGAGACCGCGTTGAGGTAGTCCTGGGAGTAACTCCAGCTGCCTTTCGTTCCGACGAACTCGAATTCGACGTTAAGATTCTCTGATACGTTGATATTGCGGCGGTATATGGCGTCGTTTACCGCCTCCCCCGTCTCGTCCTCGACGAAAAACTCGGGATTTTCGACGTCCTCCCAGTAGAGTATCTTTATCTTTTCTCCGCCGAAGTTGTACTGCTCCGGCGGGTCGGCGTCGGTCTCCGCGGAAGCGCTGACGTCTCCCGTATTCCCGCCGTTTACCGTCGCTTCAGCCTGAGAGGAGCCGTCCGGGGACGCAGGTCCGTTATCCGCGGGGGTTTTTCCGGCGCACGCGGCGAATGATATCATAAGGATCGCCGCAAGCAGCGCGCATATCAGTTTTTTCATCCGGATTGTACCTCCTTCGGTCGCGCGTCATGCTTCGGAAAAGTCCGCCCGGCGCGTTATGATCCCTCCTCCGAGCACTCTGTCGCCGCGGTAGATCACGGCGCTCTGTCCGGGAGCCGGAGCCCTCTGAGGAGTATCGAATTTTAATATAAATCCGTTCCCGTGCGGAATGATCTCCGCCCGGGCTGTTTTTTTTGAGTATCTTATGCAGACGTCCCCGAAGGGAGAGGCGTCGTCTCCGGGTACCGGGTTGAAGCGGCAGTCTGTAATCCGAACCGTGTCGCAGTACAGATCGCTTTCCCGTCCGAGAACTATCCGGTTCTCATCCGGAACCAGGCGGACGACGTAAAGCGGAGCGTCAGACGCTATACCGAGGCCCCGGCGCTGACCGACCGTGTAATTCCAGATTCCGCGGTGACGTCCGAGGACCTTCCCGGAAAGATCGGTAAAGTCGCCATCCGGCGTCTCTCCGCCTGCAAAGCGGGATACGTAGTCTCCGGCTCCGCCTTCGGGTATGAAGCATACGTCCTGGCTGTCCTTCCGCGACGCTGCGGAGATCCCGCGGGAGGCGGCGTATTTTCTCGTCTCGGTCTTCGTCATATCGGCGAGAGGAAAGACGGTCCTTGACAGCAGACCGCTTCCGAGCCGGTAAAGAAAATAGGACTGATCCTTCCGCGGATCGCCGCCTCTTCTGACTGAAAAAACGTCTCCGTTCCTTTCGATGCCGGCGTAGTGCCCGGTCGCTATCATATCGGCGCCGATCGAGTCTGCAAATTCGGCAAGGGCGGGGAATTTTATCCGCTCGTTGCACACGACGCAGGGGTTCGGCGTTCTTCCCGACAGATATCCGGAAACGAAAGGCGACTCGACGTCGCGTGAAAACCTTTCTCTCAGGTCCGCCTCCGCGAGTTCTATCCCGAGGTCGGCCGCCGCCGAGCGCGCCTTCGGGATTCCCGCAAGGTGCGAGTCGTGCATTATGAAATATACTCCCGTCACCTTGTGACCCGCCTCGAGAAGAATCGAGGCGGCCGCCGCCGAATCGACGCCTCCGCTGAGTCCGACCGCAATACGCAAGAACCGTTTCCTCCTTCGTTTTTTCGTCATAATCATTATATAATAAATCAAAGCGGCAGTCAACAAAAAATATTGCAAAAAAATATCAAATGTAGTATAATATAATAAATATTATTATAACGAGGCAGTAATGAAACTTGAAAAGCTTCTTTTCGGAGATTACAGCAAAAGAGCGATAAAGAAAATAAAGCCGGTCGCCGATATGATCGACGGCCTTGCGGATAAATACAGGGCGATGAAGGACGAGGAACTTGCCGCGGTGACGCCCGCCTTCAGAGAAAGACTCGCGGCCGGAGAAACCCTTGATATGTTGCTTCCGGAGGCCTTTGCCGCCGTCCGGGAAGTCGCCGACCGAGTGCTCGGGAAGCGGCCGTTTTACGTACAGCTCCTCGGAGGCATCCTTCTTCACCAGGGAAGAATATCCGAAATGAAGACGGGTGAAGGAAAGACTCTCGTCGCGACTATGCCGGCGTACCTCAACGCGCTCGAAGGGAAGGGCGTTCACATCGTAACGGTTAACGATTATCTTGCCCAGCGCGACGCCGACGAGATGGGCAGGGTATACGGATTTCTCGGTCTGTCCACCGGCGTCATCCTCAATTCGATGTCGGGAGCCGACAAGCAGCAGATGTACGCCTGCGACATCACCTACGGCACCAACACCGAGTTCGGCTTCGACTACCTTCGCGACAACATCGCGAAGAGCCGTTCGCAGCTGCTTCAGAGAGGTCACAATTTCTGCATTATCGACGAGATCGACTCCATCCTTATCGACGAGGCTCGGACTCCTCTCATCATTTCCGGCGTCGGCGACAAGACGTCGGACATATATGAAAAATGCAACTCCTGCGTCAGCCGTCTGCGCGCCAAGGTAATTAAGGAGATGGATTCCAAGGCGGAGACCGACGACGAAAACTACGATTATATCGTCGAGGAAAAGCTTCAGTCGGCCGTCCTTACCCCGCGCGGTATCAGAAAGGTCGAGGAGTTCTTCGGGATCGATAATCTGAACGATCCCGAAAACGCCGAGATATCCCACAATATGAACCAGGCGATCGTCGCGCACGGCGTAAAGAAAAAGGACGTCGACTACGTGATAATCGACGACGAGGTCATCCTCGTCGACCAGAACACCGGCCGTCTCATGCCGGGCAGACGTTACCAGGACGGTCTTCATCAGGCGATCGAGGCCAAGGAAAAGGTCAACATCAAGGGGGAGAGCCGGGTCGTCGCCACGATCACCATCCAGAATTATTTCAGGATGTACCGCAAGCTTTCGGGCATGACGGGTACCGCCATGACCGAAGAAAGCGAGTTCCGCGAGATTTACGGACTGGACGTCGTCGAGGTCCCGACCAACCGCCCGATGATACGAATCGACAACCCCGACAGGATATATACCGACGAAAAGCACAAATTCGCCGCAGTCGTTAAGAAGGTTCAGGACTGCGTATCGCGCGGCCAGCCGGTGCTGATCGGCACGGCGTCGGTCGAAAAATCCGAACAGCTCGGCAAACTTCTCAGGGCGGCCGGGATAAAATTCAACATGCTGAACGCGAAAGACCACGCACGCGAGGCGCAGGTCATAGCCGAGGCCGGAATGTCCGGCTCGGTGACCCTTGCGACCAACATGGCGGGGCGCGGAACCGATATTCTTCTCGGCGGAAATCCCGAAATGCTCGCCAAAGCCGAAATGAAGCGGATGGAACGCTTCACCCCCGAGCAGATCGCACTTTCGGTCAGCAACATCAGAACGGGAGACCCGGATCAGCTGGAGGCGCACAGAGTTTATCTCGAACTTTACGGAAAGTACAAGGACATGATCGCCGCCGACCGCGAAAAGGTGATCGCCGCCGGAGGACTCTGCATAATCGGTTCGGAGCGCCACGAATCGAGACGTATAGACAACCAGCTGCGCGGACGTTCGGGACGTCAGGGAGACCCCGGCGAGGCGACCTTCTACGTTTCTCTCACCGACGACATCATGCGTCTCTTCGGAGACAGCAGAATGAAGAAGATGGCGGCTCTCACCGCCACTCTCAACGAAGGGGACGGCGACGGAGATCTTTCCGGTTATCTGCGGATACTTGCCGATATCATCGAAAAAGCTCAGAAAAACGTCGAATCGGACAACTTCAAGCGCCGCAAGAACGTTCTTCAGTACGACGATATACTCAACGAGCAGCGCAAGCAGATATACGGACAGCGCACCGAGATCCTTATGGAGGGCGACGTTTCCGAAAAGATCAAGGATATGATATCTTCGACCGTAGCCGACAGCGTGGAGGCGGCCGTTACCGAAAATCCCGACGGGAAGGGAAGCACGCTCGACACCGCCTCGCTCGAAAGGAAATACGCCGGCTGGGGCTGCTCCGAGGGAGAACTCGAGGGAATGACCGATCCGGAAGAGGTCTCGTCGCTGATCACCTCTCACGCTCTCGATCTTTACGCGAAGCGGGAGAGCGAGGACGAATACGGAATATTCCACAAGTTTGAAAGACACATTCTTCTTGAAGCGGTCGACGAGCTCTGGCTCGATCATATCGACGATATGGAGACCCTTAAGCAGAACGTGATGCTCCAGGCGTACGCCCAGCGCGATCCTCTCAACGAGTACCGGATCATCGGTTCGACCATGTATTCCGACATGATAGACGAGATACGTCAGAGAACGGTACTCCAGGTGCTGACGAGAAAACTGCCGCAGGTCGTCGTAGCTCCGTCGGCCGGAGTCGGCAGACTCAATTACGGCAGAAGCGGTGCCGGAACGAAACGCTACCGCGCACCTGGGAAACCGGCCGCGCCGGCGGCTCCCGCCGGGAACGTTCCGTTCAGACGGACGGGGGCGGTCGGACCGAACGATCCCTGCCCGTGCGGAAGCGGGAAAAAATACAAAAAGTGCTGCGGAGCCGGCAAGCAGCGGGAAGACGACTGACCGAAACCACGGAGGACGCGAAATGACGGGAGAAAAGAAGAACAAAAGAATACTGCCTCCGCTTCTCGGATTCGGCCTGTTCGCCGCGGCGCCGTTTCTGCTGTTCAATCCGGAATACGCGGTGGTGGATATCCTTCCGGACTGCATAGGATACGCCCTGATACTCGTATCCCTTCGTTACCTGCGCGACGCGGGGGAGGGAATACACGAGGCGTACGGCGCTTTTTTGCGGGCGGCCGCCGTTTCGGCGGTAAAACTACTTTCGGTTTTCCTGATTTTTTCCGGTCTTTTCGACCAGATAAATCAGGCCGCTTCGATGCTTCTTTTCGCCTTCGTTTTCAACTTTCTCGAACTTCTGTTCCTCATTCCCGCCTGGAAAAAACTGTTTTCCGGACTTGCGTATCTTTCTTCGGACCCGGCGACCGACAGGGCGTGCCGCCGCGCGTCGGTGTCGACAAGGGTTTTTATCGTTATCAAGGCGCTCTGCGCCTTTCTCCCCGAGACGTCGGTCCTTTCGTCGCACGATGAAAACGCCGTTTTCAACTGGTACGAATTCATCGGGATGTTCAGGGCGGTCTCGATCGCAGTCTGCCTCGTCGCGAGCGTAGTCTGGCTTATCACTTTCAGCGTACGGCTGTCGGTTATCCGGCGCGATTCCGGCCTTTTCGAAAGAGCCCGTGCGGAATACGGAAGCGCGATCCTCGACAGGCCGTCCGTCGGAGTACGCAGATCGATACGCGCCGTCGTCGCCGGAGTATGCGTTTTCCTTCTTCTTTCCGCCGACGTTTATCTTGACAGCGTAAACGTTCTTCCGGATTTTCTCGCCGGTATCGCCGCGATCGTGCTTTTCATAATGATGAAGCGGTTCTCCGGCAAATGGAAGGCGGGGGTTGCGGCGTCCGCCGTTTACACGTGTATTTCGGCGGTATCCTGGATCGCGGCAAACCGCTTTCACGATTCCTTCGCCGATTCCGCCGTCGAGCGCAGCCCGGAGGCTTGGGCGGCTTTCTGGAGGTTTTATCCGCTCAAGATAGCCGAATCCGCCGTCTGGGCGGCAATCTGCGTGCTTATCGTTCTCATACTTGTGCAGATCGTGCGGGACCACTGCGGTTACGTCCCCGCTTCGGCCGATCCGAAATACGTCGAAAACCGCATTGCAGCCATAAGAAGCTCGCTGTACAAAAAGCTCAACCTTCTTTTCGTTTTCTGCATGCTGTCCGCCGCCGCATCGGCCGCTTACGACAGACTGATAACTCTCACTTACTATCTCGAAGCGGCTCCCGGATCCGACGGCTTTTCGCGTTTTGTCGCCGGTCTGAAATCCGCGCTTTGCGGAGGATGGTGGGCGGTATGCCTCGTCCTGATCGCGGCGGCCTTCGTTTCCGCCGTTTCCGCCGGATTCGCCGTTATTTCCGAGGCGGATTCGAAATACATGCTCGACTGACCGATGGAGACCTTGCCTAAATGACCGACGAAATCAGACGAAGATATCTCAAAGTTAAGAAGCGCCTTTTCGCTCTTGCGGATTCCGATCTGAATCCCGCCCAGAGGGAGGCGGTATACGATACCGAAGGGCCGCTTCTGGTTTTTGCCGGCGCGGGAAGCGGAAAGACGACCGTGCTGGTCCGCCGGGTCGCCCAGATAATCAGATACGGATGCGGGTACCGTTCGGAAAAGGTCCCGGAGGACGTCTCGCTCCAGACGGTCGAGGCGTACGAATCCGCCCTTGATCTTTCGCCGGATGACGTTCGTCCGATACTCGACGATTTCGCGGATTCGCCCTGCCCGCCGCGCAATATGCTCGCCATCACCTTCACCAACAAGGCGGCGAACGAGATGAAAAGCAGAATCGATCAGATGTTCCCCGGTTCAGGGATTTCCGGCGAGATCTGGGCGGGCACCTTCCACGCCGTCTGCATGCGCATACTCCGTTCGCATCCCGCGAGCGCCGGACTGTCGCCGAACGTAGCCATATACGACGCCGACGACTCGAAGCGACTCGTTGCGAAGGTCATAAAAGAACTTGATATCGACGACCGGCAGTTCCAGGACAAACAGGTCGCCGCCATCATCAGCCGCGCTAAAGAGCGTCTGACCGGTCCCGCGGAGTTTGCCGCTGCTGCAAAGGACAGCTTCCGCGAAAAGACGGTCGCCCGGATCTACGCCGAATACCAGTCGCGCCTCGAGGCGGCCAACGCCGTCGATTTCGACGACATCATTATGAAAACGGTACTCGCGCTGCGTAACGATCCGGATCTTCTTTCGATATACGCCCGCAAATTCAGGTATATCTGCGTAGACGAATACCAGGACACCAACCCGGCTCAGTTCGAGCTCTGTTCGCTCCTTTCGTCCGTATGGGACAATATCATGGTCGTCGGGGACGACGATCAGAGCATCTACCGCTTCCGCGGAGCGACCGTCGAAAACATCCTTTCCTTCGAAAAGACGTTTCCCGGGGCATCCGTCGTCAAACTGGAACAGAACTACCGCTCGACCTCCAACATTCTCGGGGCGGCAAACGCCGTCATCTCGAAAAACACCAAGAGAGCCCGGAAAATGCTCTGGACCGAAAAAGGCGCCGGGATCCCGATACGGGTGGAAAAACTCCCGGACGGAGACTCGGAATCGCGCCGCATCACCGAGATAATCCAGACCGCCGTGGCGGGAGGCAGATACCGTTACCGTGATTTCGCGGTCCTCTACCGGGTCAACGCCCAGGCGAACTCGATAGAAAGGACGTTTGCGAGGAGCGCCGTCCCTTACAGGATTTACGGCGGCCAGCGGTTCAACGACCGAAAGGAAATAAAGGACGTCGTCGCGTATCTTCAGCTTATCGCCAACCACTCGGACGCCGTCCGGCTTCGCCGGATAGTCAACGAGCCAAAAAGAAAGATTGGCGACGTCACGATGGACGCCGTCGAGAGGATCGCCGCCGAAACGGGGGACACCGTTTTCGGGGTAATGGAGCACGCGTCGCGCTATACGGCTCTGTCACGGTCGGCGGACAAGCTCGAGGGCTTCTGCGCGGTCATCAACAGACTGACCGAGATATACGCATCGGGAAGTCCTCTCGACGCCTTCATCGGAACTGTTCTCGATATGACCGGCTACCGGAACATGCTTATCGAGGGGGGCGAGCCGGAGCGCGACCGGCTGGAAAACGTCGAGGAATTCATATCCGGCGCCGTCGAATATATGGAAAACGCACCCGAACCGACGCTCGAGGGCTTCCTTGAGGAAAACGCTCTCGTCGCCGACGTCGACAAATACGACGAATCGGCCGACGCAGTCATAATGATGACGATACACAGCGCGAAGGGACTTGAATTTCCCGTCGTTATCATCCCCGGGATGGAGGACGGCATCTTCCCGTCGCTGCGCCAGACGACCGAGGAGAACGACATCGAGGAGGAAAGACGGCTCTGCTACGTTGCGATAACGAGGGCGGAAAAAGAGCTTTATATGCTTTATTCCGAAAGCCGCATGCTTTACGGCAAGACGGCGTTCAATCTTCCGTCCCGCTTCCTTTCCGACATACCGGACGAATTCTGCGAACGCAGAGGCAGATCTTCGCGCGACGCCCGCGACTACACGCGCCCGTTCGGTGAGAGGAAAAGTCCTCTGTTCGGGACCGACAGGATGACCGTCGGGACTCCGGTTTCGGGAAGAAGGATTCCGCAGAGCGGATCGGCTTCTTTCTCTGCCGGCGACAGGGTGGTTCACCCGACTTTCAGGGGAGGGACCGTCATATCGGTAAAAAAGATGGGCGGAGACGTCCTTTACGAGGTCGCCTTCGATCTTTTCGGCACCAAAAAGCTTATGGGCGGTTACGCGAGGCTGAAGCCGGAATAAAACTGATTTTTCACGAGCGAGAAAAAGCGAGAAAAAGCGAGAAAAAGCGAGAATTCGGGAGTTATTTTGCCGAACAATTAAAAAAATCGATAAAAATCACGGAAAACTGTTGACAAAGACAGGGCACGGTGGTATAATATTCGGGTAAATATTTTTTTTGGAGGAATACCACAATGTCCACTTTCATGGCGAAGGCTGAAACGGTTGAGCGCCGCTGGTTCGTTATCGACGCCGCCGGAAAGCCTCTCGGACGGACTGCCGTAAAGGCGGCGACCATCCTCAGAGGCAAGCACCGCCCGGAATTCACCCCTCACGTTGACTGCGGTGAATACGTAATCATCGTCAATGCCGACAAGGCGATCCTTACCGGCAGAAAACTCGAGCAGAAGTACTACTACCGTCATTCCGGATACATCGGAGGCCTTAAGAAGGTTCAGTACAGGGAGCTTATGAGCACCCGCCCCGAGATGGCAATGGAGCTTGCCGTCAAGAGAATGCTCCCCGACAACACCATCGGACGCAAATCCCTGACCAGACTTCACGTCTACTCGGGACCCGATCACAAACACGCGGCTCAGAAGCCGGTCGAACTCGAAGGCTAACGCGGAAGGAGGATACGAAAATGTACGAAAGCGCAAAACCCTATTTCTACGGAACAGGCAGAAGAAAAAAATCGGTTGCCCGCGTCCGCGTATATCCCGGAACGGGATCCATCATCATCAACGGCAAGACCATAGATGAATATTTCGGACTCGAGACGATGAATCTCATCGTCAATCAGCCTCTTGAGATCACCGGCAACGTCGGAAAGTTCGACGTCGTCGCCAACGTCACCGGAGGAGGGCTTTCCGGACAGGCCGGAGCCATCCGCCACGGTATTTCGAGAGCGCTCGTTCTCGCCGACGAAGCAAACAAGGTTTCCCTCAAGGCCGCCGGTTTCCTGACCCGCGACCCTCGTATGAAGGAAAGAAAGAAGTACGGTCTCAAGGCAGCCCGTCGCGCTTCCCAGTTCTCCAAGAGATAATCGTCAATACCGGACGGCGGATTTTCCCGCTGTCCGGCCTTTGCGCCTTTATCGGGATTTTTTCGATATTATTATTTCACATAAACCCACAGGAGGTTGTTTAGTTTCAAGATGAAAAAGAAATTGACGACTGTCGAGTTCAAGGGTACTCCCGAACAGGAAGCGAAGCTTCTTGAAGTGATCGCCCGGTACGAAGGAGTAAAAGGGAAGATGATGCCCATACTCCAGGAAGCCCAGGACATCTACGGATATCTTCCGATAGAGGTCATGAAGATCGTTGCCGAAAAGACGGGAGCTCCGCTTGAAGAGATTTTCGGAATCGCCACCTTCTATTCGCAGTTCAAACTCAATCCCAACGGTGAGGTTTCCATCGCCGTCTGTCTCGGAACCGCCTGCTACGTCAAGGGTTCCGCCGGAATCCTCGAGGAGATCACAAAGATTCTCGGAGTCGAGGCCGGTTCGACAAGCTCCGACGGAAAATATTCGCTTGAAGCAACCCGTTGCATCGGCGCCTGCGGTCTTGCGCCCGTAATGACCATCAACGGCGACGTTTACGGACGCCTGACGAAAGATCAGGTCGCCGGCATTCTTGAGAAATACCGCTGACGGGAGGAACGGAAAAAGATGAAAACAATTGCCGAGATCAACGCGATCAAAGATACGGTAAACGCACAAAAAAGCCCGTTTCTCGTAACGGTCGGTATGGCTACCTGCGGCATCGCCGCCGGAGCCTCCCCCGTTCTTGAGACCGTCAGAAAGCTCGCCGCCGAAAGCGCGTCCGACGTCCGCGTAAAGCAGGTCGGATGCATCGGTATCTGCCAGCACGAGCCGGTCATGGAAGTGTTCGACGGCGGTGAGAGATACACCTACGTCAAAATGACCGCCGAAAAGGCCGCCCGCGTTTTCGAAGAGCACATTAAAGGCGGCAAGCCGGTCGAAGAATACATGCTCACCGAAAAGGGAGAGCACGTAAAGAACCTTATGGACACGACCTTCATGAAGCTTCAGAAGAGAGTCGCCATGAGGAACTGCGGTATCATCGATCCCGAATCGATCGACGAATACATCGCGAAAGACGGCTATCAGGCGATCAACAAGGTCCTGACTCAGATGACTCCCGACGAAGTCATCCAGCAGGTTCTGGATTCCGGACTCCGCGGAAGAGGCGGCGGCGGATTCCCGACCGGACTCAAGTGGAAGTTCGCCTGCGCGAACCGCGGTCAGGTCAAGAAATACGTCTGCTGCAACGCCGACGAGGGCGACCCCGGAGCCTTCATGGACCGTTCGGTCCTCGAGGGCGACCCCCACTCGGTCATCGAGGCCATGGCGATCGCTGCCTACGCGATCGGTGCCGACGAGGGCTACATTTACGTCCGCGCCGAGTATCCGACGGCCATCAAGCGTCTGCAGATAGCCATAGAACAGGCTCACGGCTACGGACTGCTTGGAGAAAACATTTTCGGAACCGGATTCAACTTCGATCTTAAGCTCCGCTTCGGCGCCGGCGCATTCGTCTGCGGCGAGGAAACGGCTCTTATGACGAGTATCGAGGGCAACCGCGGCGAGCCGCGTCCGCGTCCTCCTTTCCCGGCCGTCAAGGGACTGTTCGCCCAGCCGACCATCCTCAACAACGTCGAGACCTACGCCAATATATGCCAGATCATTCTGAATGGTGCCGCCTGGTACCAGTCTCTTCAGTGCCCGGGCTGCGCGGCCGGAACCAAGGTCTTCGCCCTCACCGGTAAGATCACCAACACCGGACTTGTCGAAATTCCGATGGGCACGCCCCTCCGCACCATCATCGAGGACATCGGCGGCGGCGTTCCGAACGGCAAGAAGTTCAAGGCCGCTCAGACCGGAGGTCCTTCCGGCGGATGCATTCCCGCTTCTCTGATCGATACTCCGATCGACTACGACAACCTCGCGAAGATCGGTTCCATTATCGGTTCCGGCGGTCTCATCGTCATGGACGAAGACACCTGCATGGTCGATATGGCCCGCTTCTTCCTTGATTTCACGGTCGACGAATCCTGCGGAAAGTGCACGCCCTGCCGCGTCGGTACTCACCGTCTTCTCGAAATACTTGACAAAATCATCGCCGGCAACGGAACTCTCGAGGATCTCGACAAGCTCGAGGAACTCGCGACATACGTCAAGTCCGCCTCCCTCTGCGGTCTCGGACAGACGGCTCCCAACCCGGTCATCTCCACTCTCGTCCGCTTCAGAGACGAGTATATCGCCCACGTCGTCGACAAGAAGTGCCCCGCCGGGGTCTGCAAGTCGCTCCTGCGCTACCGCATCGTCGAGGACAAGTGCCGCGGTTGCACCGCCTGCGCCCGCAAGTGCCCGGTCGGAGCGATCAGCGGAACCGTCAGAAATCCGCATAAGATCGATCCCGAGAAATGCATCAAGTGCGGCGTCTGCATGGCGACCTGCAAGTTCGGCGCAATCGTAAAGGAATAAAGGAGATAAACGATGGAAGTTAATGTCAAGATAAACGGCAGAGACTATGTCGTCGAAAAGGGAATGACAGTTCTCGAAGCGGCCCGCGTCGCCAAGATCGATATCCCCACTCTCTGCTACCTTAAAGATATCAACGAGATCGGCGCCTGCCGCCTCTGCCTCGTTGAGGTTTCCGAGGGCGGAAAGCCCTACCGTATGGTCACCGCCTGCGTATACCCGGTATCCGAGGGCATGTCCATTCTTACCAACACCCCGAAGATCAACGCCGCGAGAAAGACCAACCTCGAGCTTCTCCTTTCCAATCACGAGAAGAAATGCCTTACCTGCGTCCGCAGCACCACCTGCGAGCTCCAGAAGCTCTGCAACGACTACGGAGTGGACGAGGACTACTTCAAGGGCGAAAGAAAGCACTACGAGCTTGACGCCACCTCTCCCGCGATCATCAGGGACAACAACAAGTGCATCCTTTGCCGCCGTTGCGTCGCCGCCTGCAAGACTATGCAGGACATCGGCGTAATCGGCGCCAACGACCGCGGATTCGACACTCACATCGGCTGCGCCTTCGAGAAGAATCTCGGTGACGTCGCCTGCGTGAACTGCGGACAGTGCATCGTCGCCTGCCCGGTCGGAGCTCTCTACGAGAGAGACGATACCGACAAGGTCAGGGAAGCGATCGCCGATCCTAACAAGAAGGTTTATATCTGTACGGCTCCTTCGGTACGCGCCCAGATAGGCGAGTGCTTCGGATATGCTCCCGGCACCGACGCCGAGGGCAAGATGGTCGCCGCTCTCAAGATGCTGGGATTCGACGGCGTGTTCGATATGAACCTCACCGCCGACCTGACCATCATCGAAGAGGCGAACGAGCTTATCGGCCGCATCCAGAACGGCGGAAAGCTTCCGATGATCACCTCCTGCTCGCCCGGATGGATCAAATACTGCGAGCATTATTTCCCCGATTTCACCGAGAACCTTTCGACCTGCAAGTCTCCTCAGCAGATGTTCGGCGCCGTTATGAAGACCTACTTCGCCGAGAAGAACGGAATCGATCCGAAGGACATCTTCTTCGTATCCGCCATCCCTTGCACGGCAAAGAAGTTCGAGGTCGGAAGAGACGGACAGTCGGCTTCGGGTTATCCGGACGTTGACGTCGCCGTCACGACGCGCGAGGTCGGCAGAATGATCGAGAAGGCCGGAATCGATTTCCGCGCTCTCGACGACGAGCCCTTCGACAAGCCGTTCGATATCGGTTCGGGCGCCGGCGCCATCTTCGGCGCCACCGGAGGCGTTATGGAGGCCGCTCTTCGCTACGCCGCCGAGATCATTCTCGGCAAGCCGCTCGAAAAGCCGCTTGAGACTCCGGAGATCAGACGCCACGGCAACGACAACGGTTACCGCACCGCCGAGTACAAGGTGGGCGAGATGACTGTAAAAGTCGCGGTCGCGTCCGGAACCAAGAACGCAAAGCAGCTCTTGAAGGACGTGCAGTCTGGCAAGCTCGACGTGCAGTTCATCGAGATCATGTGCTGCCCGGGCGGATGCGTCAACGGAGGCGGTCAGCCCTATCAGCCGGCGTCGGTCCGCAACACCGTCGACCTGCGTGCGCTTCGCGCCGCCGTTCTGTACAACGACGATATCAACTGCGATATCCGTGAATCTCAGAAGAACGCGGCCGTCAAGGTTCTTTACGACGAGTACTTCGGTACGCCCAACAGCCACAAGGCACACGAGGTCCTTCACACCCATTACGTGAAGAGAGGACTCTGAACCACATTTTGTAATTCTGACGCCGGCGTGCGCGGTGTCGCTGCCGAGAAGTGTCCGGCGCGCGTGCGGCGTCTCAAATAAAAGGAGTAAAAAAATGCGCAAAACACTTTCACTCATTCTGAGCGTACTTATGGTCCTCGCCATTGCTTCGCTCGGAATCAGCGCCGAAGGCCCCGAGGGCACAGCCATCAAGACTCCCGAAGAGTTTGCGAACATGGCTGTGGACGGCAAGTATTATCTTGACTCCGACCTCGTCATCACTAAGCCTTACGACAAAGAGTTCGAGGGCACGCTCGACGGCAACGGACACACCGTCACCGTTTCCTGCCCGTTGTTCAGCATCATCAAGGCCGGCGTTATCAAGAACCTCAAGATCGCCGGAACGATCAACGCCAACAACGAGTCCGCCGCAGGTCTTGCGGTCCGCGTCGTTGACAGTCTCGAAGTATACGATTCCGAGAGTGCAGTAACCGTAAGCGTTAAAGGCAACCATCAGGGTCTGTACGGAGCCGGATTCGTCGCTACGACCAACGTAGTTGCCGCAGACAACGAACTCTGGTACGACAACAAGCAGCCGGAAAACAACACGAGCGCTATGATGACCTTCATCAGATGCAAGAACACCGGAGACATCTCGGTCGTTCTCGAAGGCATTCCGGAAAAAGACCCCGACGTCGGCACCGATACTAAAAAGACAAAAAGTGACGGAACGGCTTCCGACTACGCCATTCAGGAAAGCACCGTTAAACCGAGAGCGGGCGGATTCGTAGCCGTCGGACAGGACTTCATCATGGTCGACTGCGTCAACGAAGGCGACATCCTTGTCGACGGCGCCACCTCCAGCATCGCCGGCGGTATGGTAGCCCGTCCGTCGCTCGCCAGCACCGTTCACACCAACTACTACATCAACTGCGTAAACAAGGGAAGCGTTACTTCCAATTCCGATGCCGGCGGAATCGCGGGCTACCTCAACGGCGGCTCGGGATCCCAGGGTATCGCTTACGTTTTCGGATGCGCCAATACCGGTGAGATCACCGCTCCCTACCGCGCCGGCGGAATGATCGGTTACATGTGGGCATCGGGCGCCACCAGCTACCTTGACATGGAATACTGCGTCAACACCGGCAAGCTGAACTACGGCCGTCCGACAAACGCCGAAGGCAAAGTTCAGATTTCCTACGCTTCCGGATGGATAGCCTACACCAACTCGACCTCCACCACGATCAGATACTGCATTGATATTGTCGACAGAACAATCCTTGCCGGCGCCACCGAGTGGTCAAGGGCTGTTATTGGCGTATCCAGCGCTAATCCTATGGATTACTTTATGGAAGACAACTATCTGATCGATGCGAACGGATTCGTCACTCACTTCTCGCACTGGAATAACGATTCCAAAAAACCTCAGAACGAAGCCAACGTACACCTCATCGAAGAGGCCGGAGACAAGGTTTTCGTTCTTAAGGACGACAGCGCCCTCAAATCCGGCGAAGTCGCATACAAGATCAACGACGCCATGGTCAAGAACTACGGAACCATCAACGCATACGACGCGAAGTACGATTCCGAAGATCTCAAGATCGTCGACAGAGAGTTCATGTACTATCAGAAGATCGGCGTTGATAACGTTCCCACCGTTGTTTACAACGAGGAAGCTCCCAACTACGTCGATCTCAAGGACGGCGTCTACGTCAACACGACGAAGCCCGCCGCCGTTGAAGAGACCACTCCCGAGGCGACCGAGCCCGTTACGACTCCGGAAGATACCGCCGGCGTAACTACTCCCGAAGCCACCCAGGGCGGCGACACTCCCGACACGAGCAAGCCTGCCGACGAAACGACCAAGGCGACCGAAAGCGGGAAGAAGGGCTGCGGCGGATTTGCCGCTGCCGGCGTTGCCGTCGTCGCTCTTATCGGCGCCGCGTTCGTCGCAAAGAAGAAATTCTGAAATAATTCCTCGGAATGATCACTGCAGAGACGTGATCCTACGATGATACGCCTCTCCGGAGGTCCCGTGCGAAAGCCGGGACCTCCGGAGAGGTTTTTTCTTAATAATCCGGTATTGCGTGATCGGGAATCCCGGTTTTTGCTCTTTTTTCGAAAAAACCCGAAAAAAGTGCAAAAAAAGGGAAAAAAAGTGTTGACAAGGGATGGAGGAAGTGGTATAATATTCGAGCTGTCGCCGAGAGGCCGGCAAAGGTCATTGAAAATTGAACAGCAAACGATAAGTACAAGCGAACAAAAGTGCGAGGAAAATCGGTCGATTAAT
>JAEEGL015008128.1_pt1 | contig 20617 bp, 18 predicted proteins | sample 9134231 | NCBI WGS metagenome assembly JAEEGL01 (sample SAMN16246548, study PRJNA631951) | gut metagenome | biome: gut microbiome; feature: rumen; material: fiber-attached | host: Bos | place: Iran: Karaj | collected 2018-10
CCTATCTTTTATAGGAACATCATAAACCAGCTTTCAAAAACCGCATAGGTACTGTAAGAAGTACCTATTTGTATTCAGATGCAGACTGCGGATTACCCGTCATTTTTCTGCCCATTTACAATTGCTTGTGCAAATGAGTTTCCCATGCTCGCCCATGCAAACGCAAACGCTAAACTACGTTTCCAAAAGTTCTTCATGTCTTACCTTCTTTCCCATTATATCGCAAGCGCACCATGCGCTTATCTAAGTCCATTCTAAGCACAAAATGGATGCAAATGTTGCAAATGTACTTATTTTAAATACAAGAAATTTCTCGGCACCAAAAAGGCCGATGCTTTCTCAGCATCGGCCAGCAGTTTTGAGTATTTTCTTGGGTATTCTGACGTTATCATTTCTCCAAAAACACATCCAACGTTTCCATCTCGTCCACCCAGCCAACATCACTATTAGCGCCCTTCATGACGTCACCGCAGTTCGGGCAGATTTTTCTTGGGTTTCTCTGCCTTCGCCCCGTAGTCGTAGCATTCGAACTCATCGCTGTGGAAAAATGTGGGTGCGCCTAATCCACTTTGCTATCTTTTTCATATGTGCTCCCTGCGACATCGCCGCAATCATTCGGTATCCTTCCGACCGATATGCCAGAAGTAATTGGAGTGCTCTGTAAAGCCGAGCTTCTTCATTGGTTCGTCTGTCTTCTTTTCGGCAAAACATGGTTATCGACCTCCCTATAATGATAGTCACACGAATGTGTGCCAAGTTCATTATAGGACATGCAGAACGCATTGCTCAGCAGAGCGGAAAGAGTGCTCTAAACGGTCGAATAGTCTGCTCTAATTTGCCGTTCAGCGCGCTCTATTCAGTCGACATTTGCAGCTTTAATGTTGGTTTCTATAATTTCATACTTTCTTTTTGAACTCGTCTATCGAAATAGGTGCTTCTGATTCATCCCAGCTGTATTTTTCTGGTGGATCATTTGCTCGCTCCTTAAAATACTCAACCGCTTTCGACGATGAGCTAACCAGTCCAGTATGCGATACATTACCATGAATAACGGTTGGAACAAGATTATAACCACCATTGACTTGTTCGTCCCAAGTAAAACGATGCCGTGGATCGCTACGCCATCTTTTTACATCTTGTGCCGTATATCCATCGGGCAATCCCGGGATTGGCAACTGTCTCTCTGCAACCAGACGATCTGCAATTGTAAAGTTAGATGTCCTCTTGCCCTCCCCAAAGACCTCACTAAATAGTCTTGTGCGATCAAGTGGCTCTAACTGATCATATTCATGTGAAGACATCCCTGTTGCTTGCATAACGATATCCTTTGTGGAAAGGCTTGCTATTGCAATAGAACTGAAGTCTGCTACTCCATCGACAAATGGGATCCCTCCGAGATCAATTCCACATGTATCGTGTAAATCTTGTCTTATTTCAGCAATTGTGAGATTTCGATCATTCTTATAAGGTGGAACAAAATCGTCATCTAAGTAAAAAACGGAGTCTTTCCAAGAACCCTTCGTATCTCCATCCGATGTCGTTGTCTCCGGAGATTGCATTTTTCGAACCTCTGCTCCAGCCAAAACCATTTCTCTGTCTATAGTATCTGGAAGTCCCGCTTGGAGTTTAGCCATTGTGTCAGCAACATATTGTCGTCCATCACTTCTTTCTGTGGTTTGAACTACTCCACCAGCAGAAAACATGACTTTCGTTCGCGCTATTAGTTCAGAATCACCACTTTTAACAGCGGTTCTATAAGCCTTTGCGGCACCAGCCTTAGTATTAGAGAAAGAGTATTTTTTGCCATTCAAATGCATCACAATATCGGTCACACCAGTCTCCGTCGCTAATCCAACAGTATTCCCAGCTCTAGTTTTAATCATTGTTGATTCTCTAGAGGATGCACTCACTCTTGATTCAACTGATCGTGTTTGCGCTGCCAAACTAGAACCCACAGAGGCAGATTGTACTGCTGGATTGCCCTCATACAAGGATGTCTGTGCCTTATCCATTATATTCATGTATTCTCCAAGATCACGGTTGCCATTACTTACGACCGTAACAAAAGCCGAAAGCCCGTCCTCGACCTTATGAGAAGCCAACTCTAGTTGCGACTGGTACCTATCCCACACATTAGTCAAACTTTTCATTTTAGCTTGAGCCCTTGAGAATTCAGCCAATGCTACTGCCTTTTCAGCTTCGGCTTCAGCTCTTAGTTCTTTAGCGTGATGAAGTTGCTGTCTGGCACTCTCTTGTGCGTTCTCATCTTCGGCATTTTCCATTAACCTCATGGCAAAGTCATATTCTGCCTCGGCTGTTCGTTGCATGCTTTCAGCAGCCTCTACCTTATTATAGGCTTTCCGAATGATTTGCTCCATTTCAGTATATAGCCTGGTATATTGCTGCTTGCATGAACGAAAGGATGTATCGCATTCATCCTTTGAATGGCGCATAATCTCACCAACGCCGTTGATGTCATCCATATATTCATATAATGCTGCTCTATCGTAACTTAATTCCATAGTATTAGTTCAGTGATACTCTAGCTTGATGAACTTTTGACATATACTCATTCATATCATTGATGATTACATTTAACTCAGACTGAGCATTTGACAGTTCAGATGTCATGTAACGAACTGACCTAGCAATAGCATCGTAGTCATCCCCTAAAGCTGCCTTAAGTGTTCCGTTTTGTGAGTCTATTTCTGATATCAACTCAGCAATATCACGCATAAAAGAAAGCATATCTGTACTTAACTGCCTGCATCCGCTTTCATTTATAACAAACTCCATGTTTTCTCACCTCCCAAATACAGTTCCTGCGCTGTCAACATATTTTTTTGACAATACCAAGCGTTTGCTTGCATCATCACTAATTGGCACATTTTTCTTTATGTTCTCAAGATTTTGCGCCATACGTTCAGCAGCACCTCGACCGCTTTCCTTATCCATGCACTGTACAGCAAGGACTAATGCTGCCTCAATTTTGGTGCAGAGTTCTACAATCTTTCTCGAATTCTCATCAAGAAATTTTGCATATTCTTCCATTTTTCCAGTATCAACATTCATAGAAAATCCTCCTGTTTGATTTATAGTTTATATGGTAACAGTTTTTTAACCTCTTTTCCTCCATCACCATACACAGCATTTTGTCCAATACTTTTTTGAAAATTGCTATTTCCTAGATACATCAGACAGTCATCAGCACTCATAGAAAACGCAATTTTATGCCTACACATATCCTTAATCTTAAGTATTCTAGAAAATTGCCTATAAACGCTGACTTCTGTAACGCATCGAATGCCGTTACGAGCTCCAGAAGAAAACAGTTTATCAATAATTGGCATTGCGTTGTAAGCCTGTGGAGCAGGCTCATTGAAAGTATTTGATTCAATTTCTTGGCTACCCACAGGTGTTGCATATTTGCTGATTGTAGCAAGAAATGACTTTTTGGAAGAATCACCGTTTCCGATTTTATCCGGCAAGCGTCCCATCTCTATGTTGGCTATCTCAAGTCCGATAAAAATGCAGATAGTTTCTTCCGTATTACGGCGATTATCGATTACTTTTTCGAGTTCGTCGAGCTTATCGCACCACTCCTCCATAGTCTCCAGCAATTCCGCATTTGGAATACTATTGCACAATTTTCTAATATCCATACCGAAATCACTCATTAAATCAGAGTACTCGGCCATGAAGACCACCAATTTGTAATTTCTATATTTGCAACTTTTCATTATGGAAGCGAGCAGTTCCCATCTTTGATAAGCAGTACCTCCGACGATGGAGAGATTCTCATCAGGTTGTCTGCCAATATCTAACCCAAAACACGGTCTGAGCGTTGCAGATCTTCCCAAATACAAGCGAACATTAGGATATCTGAGTGGTTCCACTTGATCAAGTGCTACAGGTTCAGAGTCATCCCAACACACCTGTTCCTTTGTATTTACATAAAGTAAATTCTTGCTATATTGTCCTTTATATAGCGACCTTAATGCTTTGCTTATTGGTGCTATGTCATCACCCTTTGTAAACAGACCTTTAAATTTCTCCAGTTTAATATCAGTCAGTTCACCGCGTGAATTCCTAACATAAACCTTCATTATAAACTCACCTTGGCTCATAATTGCAATTGTATGTTGCATACTATCGGAATACAAAGCTCTATCTACTTCCAAGGTATCTTTGATTTCTTGCGGAGAAGCCTCATTTCGCATTGCAATACGAAGCCCAATCTGATTCTTAGCTGCAGAAGTGAGCCCGCTCAAACCTGTACTGAAAGTCTGATCTGCCATTAAACATGTGATTCCCTGCGCACGATATTCGCGGAGTATGTTTTCGAGCTTGTCCTTATATTCCATTTCTGTTGCAACAAATTGACTCATTTCATGAAATTCATCAATTACAATAAATAGCCTCGGAATGGCTTCGTATCCAGACTCACCCTCATGCTTCCGATACTCCTCCAAATTTTGTGCATCAAATCGATTCATGAGTTCCGTCCTACGATTAGCTTCACTTTCGATTTTATCTAAAAGACTGAAAGTGAAGTCCGCCGTTTTACTTACCCCTATGAGTTTTATGTGTGGAGGAGTCTTTTTCTTATAAAGATAAAACTCTGTTTGCTTATAATCTACCAACCATATTTCAAGATCTTTCGGATGATAATGTAAGCATGCGCTCAGGATAATGGTATGGAGCAAAGTTGACTTTCCACTATTCGTGCCACCAGAGATGAATCCATGCACGCTACCTTCTCCTCCAAGTTCCAAATCCACCAATCGACCACGGCTGTCCAGTGCCATAGGAATGGTAAGTTTTTTTGATGCATCCCGAAGTTCAATCCCTTTGGACGAAAAAACACTATCAATGCGGTTATTAACGGTGTCTCCTTCATCATAGTATTTTTTCAAGGCGGTCATGAAGTTATATATCTGTTCCGAACTTGGCTTACCAGACCCTAAATAGGGAAGTTCAAGACCTCCTTTTTCGCAGACAGACTTATCCACATCAACATGAAGGACCTGGGTGCTCGTATATTGCTCTGCGGACTTTTTTATTCTTTCAAATCCACGAGGCGTTGTCACAAACACAAAAGAATAGCCGGCGGCAGGAGCATTCACAAACAGTTCTTTAATATCATCCATTAATCTAGAATCGGGTTCGTCGGGGAAATTATAATCAATGTACCAGGTAAATGGGAACTCAAAATCCCCAGACTCCCTGTTGTATTCAAATAAAGACTTGTTGCGACCTGCGGTAAACTTTATAATTTCAGCGGGACGATTGCGCAGATATTTTCTTCTTTCTGCACACGATACAACTTTTGTATCACTTTCATCACTGGTAAACAAATCAAAATTAAGGTCTGTCGTTCCAACATTCGTTACATCAATTAGACGTCCTAAACTAGCTCCTTTGTGTAATGAGTCAAATACGGAGTAGCTACAGTTTTCCGGAGGAACGGTTTTCAGCATTCGTGCCAGCAATTTACGAACAAATGATTTCTCATCACAATCAGTACTTGATGTGGAACCTATGGATGATGTAATAACGATGATATTGCACTCAAAGAGATTAATCCAAATTGGTAGGGCCAGTGTTTCTTCAACCCCATTAGCATTGGGAAGAGCTATCTTTGCCTCGCACAGTAGCACCTGTTCTGGCATAGCAGTTGGAGCCGTATACTCTCCCCACATGCCACAGGAACTCTCGGCGTCCAAACGCATACGTTCAATTCTTGTATGCATTTCCTTTAATTCTTCAGAATTGTCAAATTTACTGATAGCTGTGAGCGCCTGTTCCTTCTCCGCTTTTTGTCTAAGATCTATTTCATGCCTTTCGTTTTTGAACTGTTCCTGCTCAGCTGTTATTTTTCTTCGGGTTTCTGTAACCTGCCTGTTTCGTTCATCTTCTGCTCTAGCCTCAATGGTCGCAATCCTCTCATTGCAATAGGCACATGCATCTTCTATTTTTCGGCACAAATCGAGTGCCATTTCACCTCTTGAGGAATATCCGTCAAGCTTGAATGTTCTCTTGATCCATGCCATGAGCCCCTGCTCCTGAAGCATACTAATCAATTGGTTCACTTCCGCTTCATTAACCCTAGATGGGTTGGGAGTATAGTTTACCATTGAAGACTTTGGACACCATTGTCTTATTGGATCAACGTATTTCTGCAAACCATTCTTCATCTGGATATAGTCAGTTATTTCTTTTTTCGCACGAGATTCAATAGCAGAAAGTGCAGTTTGACGCTCCGCTTCGAAATTGTTGGTTTTCGAAGTATGTCTTGACTCAAGTGCCTCAAGATTGTTTCTATATCTAATGTCAACATCTCTCAGCCCTTGAGCTAAATTACTTCTTCTACTTTTGAAACGAGATGCTTCAGCAAGCAGCTCCTGTAAATCTTTCATTATAATCCTCCTACAACTTACTGATCCATCAGTGTTTGTTCAATTGTATTTAATTCTTTCATGCACTCTGCTGATAGCCTACTCAACTCAAGGCATGCATCATCAAACGAATCTACAATTTCAGATATTCTTACAATGTATTCTCTGTAGAAAGATTCCGCATCTTCACCGCGCCATCGTGTGTTGACCTTCGCCCATACATTTTGCGCATCAACAGAAATTCGCCGTTTATTACTCATTGAAGTCCTCCTAACCAAGGCACATAGGAAGTTGCCCACTCCATAATATCGAAAATTCTTGTATAAACCAGCGTCTTTATGAGTTTCCCGGCAAAGCAAACGATAAAGAACTTTACCAGATTCATCTTTGTTCCTCCAGAATAAATACCCACAATGTCAAATAATGGTAACGGAAGTACTGCAAAGGTAAAAACTAAAAGCGATTGGTTATGGATTTTTGTGGCATACTTATCTATCACCTTCTGTAATTTAGGAGAAAGATCTTTTGAAACAGTTCCAAAAGCGTATCCGACAAATTCACCCAATGTAGAACCGAGGGCAGCAAATATTGCTACCAAAACCGGGTTCATAATCAGTGCACAACTTGCCGCAATCATCAAACTTGGCGCAGGAAGCAGAACAGTTGAATTTGCCAAGAAACATAGCAAAAACAGCCCTAGATAACTCACATTACTCACGTTCTGGATTCTGTCTCTAAGCATAAATATTGCTATCGATAATCCAACAATAACAATTATCAGTAATATCTCTATGATTTTTCTCAGTTTCACGTTCATCTCAGCCACTAGTGGTTCCTGCCAATATAGAACCTATGACGGCAACTACAGCCAGAATTGCAAGTACTATTGAGACAATCCACACAACCAACATAACGAGCATCGTCGCAACCGTAATCAATGCCAAAAAAGCAATAGGCCCAAGTACGGAAATCAATAAGGTTTCCTTTGTGACATTACAGTCTGTCTTACTCCATACCAACTTGGCAAGTACAAGTTCTCCCACACCAATTACTAGCAGGGCAATAACATTGAAAGTCATTAGCGTATCACTTGAGAATGATTCGTGGGTAATCGAGGTAATAATATAACTGCCACTTGGAAATAAAGCGACACACCCAACAACTGTTATTGCAACAACAGATGCATAGAAAAAGAAGTTTTTTGCACTGTTTACAAACCCTTTTTTCAAAGCCTCCATGTTTGACATCGTTGTCTCAAAAGATGAAGCCTCTTCGGGGATGGATTGGGCAGCATTAAGGAAAAAATCCCACCCTCTTGCTCTGGAATTCATAAACTCATCATGGTTGGACTTAATCGAGTCCTTTCCTATGCGAACCCTACTTTGTAATCTAGAAATGGAGTTTTTATAAGAGGCTATTTTCCCATAATAAGAAAAATCCATAATGTTATCAATCAGCATAAACAGAATCAGCACCCCAATAATTGCCACTGCAATCAAGAGTAAGGTACTATCCACGATGTTCCTAACCAAAACTGCACATACAATATAAACTGCAAGCCATGCAATGGTTCCAATAAGGGAACCTACAAGTCCTATTGTAGTCTTCCCATCCATCTTGGTCTGAAAGCTATTTTCAATCTCAGACAAACGACTTTGCATATTACAAAATTGCTTGTTTGCATTATTGGAGTATGTATCAAGCATAATACTATTGTTGAAGTCCATTACCTTGTCCCTCCATTTGCCTCTATCCACGCATTAAAGCCCAAAGGCGCCATTCGATCAAAAATTTTAAAAGCGAAGCAGCCCAAAAGATTTGTGCAAATCACCCCTCTATTATCATACACGCCTGTCAAAATGCAGTGCGGGTTTTCAATGAGGTTTTTCCGCAGTTTATCCACACTATCCACCAATGGAGCGTATGTCCTGAACAGATCATTTATCGTTCCTACTGCCGGTGCATTGAAGCTTGAGATCCTTCCTAGTATCTGTTTTCCATCTGCGTCCAATGGAATATAAACATTATTTTCTACTAGTCTTTTTGTAAATGTCGCAATTCCAACAGGACCATAGAAAGTAAAGAAACTCCTAATGATTGTTGTGTCTACACCAGCCCTTGTAGCGATAATATCTAACATAGACATAAGTACAACCGTCTTGTTAAACAAGTCACACGACTTGAGGTTTTCCCATACTTTTTCGATGATTTCCTTGTACCCCAAACTGTACAAAAATCCATATAAATCGGCCCCGTCATCACGATTTAAAAGTTTTTGATACCCATCAGTTTGGTAAAAAGTGTTAGGAGAAGAAAACAACGACCCAATCAACTCATTGAGATTAGTTACAAATGTATTACAAATATTCAAGCCTTTGGTAGTTGCAAAAGAATTACCAAACCAATAGCAGGCGACCTTCGGTTCTGCTGAAGACAAGGATTCGATTGATTCGACCAATTTTATTGTGTTATCATCTACATTAATCCCCACTGTATTCGTTAGCCAGTGAGAAACACAATGGTTTTGAAGCAATTCACTATAGGCTATCGGAGTTTTGGTTGCGACCATCTTGCTTCCCAAATCTCTGAGGCTATTAAATGAGACACCTCTCCACACTATAGGACCGGGGGGAAACAAGTTTTTTAAAAAGACCGATAATCCTTTGTCGCGGTTATCAGTTCTATATAGTTCATCTGCAATCTGAGCAGACCTAGCTATGTCCGTTCTAAATGATACAAAGAACTGCTCAATAGTTTTTCTATATAGCATTTCCTTTGCTTCTTCCCAGTGTTTTTCATCTTTTGTGATGCCGAAAAACATACTCCTTTCATCACGATAAATATCGCCAAGTAACCGGAATGCTTTTGGCCATTCTTCGTCAGTACCTCCGCCAGTGTAATTATGATCTGTAAGCCAACGATTAACATCATCATATCCAAAACGCTGCCGTGGATTTATTCTGCATAAGCCATTTAACAGATTTTCTAATTCTTCCCTGTTTGGATCATTTTTCACTAAAGGCAAACGCTCGTTTTCTTGAGCCAAAACCTGCATCTCATAAGTCATATTATCAAATATGAAATGCCCTTCAAACAGAGATGCTAATGTAACACCAAGAGAATAATAGTCGCTTGCAGGGCCATATACATAACGAGTAGCTTCAGGAGCGCGATAACCTTCAGTGCCTAAGATATGCTCTGTCACACGAGAACGACCTTGAACTCCATTTTTTGCAATACCAAAATCACCCAGTTTGTATTGACCCTCGAACTCGTATAAGTTCTCCGGTTTAATATCTCTGTGAATAATTCCAGCCTGATGAATACTGTGCAAAGCTTCATTTAACTGTCTGGTTATTTCAACAATCTGCTCGAAAGAGTATGCCCCATCATCTGACAGGTCAGTGCTGGCGCAGTAAGGCATGATTTCAAAATAATACTTGCTTTCACCAAATTCAACAGCACCTATTTCCGTGACAGCAAGTGTATATTTTTTTCCCTCCTCTGTACCCATATATTCCAATATGTGAGTCCTGGATGAAATCGAAGAACCTTTACCGTTGACTGGTTCATAATATACTTTTGCAACCACGTCGTTTCCATCTGGAGCGGAACATTGTAAAATGATAGATTCTCCACCATCTCTAGAAATCGTTTTTTTCACGTGAAAAACATTTCCAAGAGAGGTTTTTAGCTCCGAGAGTCTTTCCACCGCATCTTTAAATTCGTCAATTGTTGCAAAAAAATTGGCAGTAACACTATTCATCACACTTTTCGGATCTAGAGTATCGGCAATTTCTTTTCGCCACCCCGCATCCACCTGTGTTGCTTGACGTCCATTGGGGCCAGATGTACGCCAACCATCATCCACTTCTGTGGCTCTTCTTCCGGACTCTTCGTGATCTCTCCAACCAGTATCAACCTTTGTTGCTTGACGACTGCTGCTCTCTTCACTCATGTCTTTTCTCCTTTAATCCAGCACGAACGGCTTATTCTCATACACCTCTACATTTCCTTGGCAAGAACATATGCAAACGCTGATGTTATCATCTGATCCTTGCCTCAGTGCCATTTGTATAAGTTCGTCTACCATCTGATGCAACGGTATATCACCATCCAACAACTCTTTTATTTGTGTTTCGCTAACGCTCTCCCATAGCCCATCAGAACAGAGCAGATACTTTTCTCCCGGATTTATAGGAGTATTAGAAATGTATATTTCCGCCGGTCGGCCTTCGATTCCAATGCATCTACTAATAACACTTCTCTTGGGGTGGTTTGACGCCTCTTCTTGTGTTATTTCCCCCATATCAATCATATCCTGAATGACCGAATGATCCCTAGTCATTCTCGCAATGCCCCATCGATCATATCTATATACTCGACTATCTCCAGAATGAAAGATTAAGATACTGTCATTACAGAAAACGCAGCCCGCGACTGTAGTGCACATTTCTGAAAAACGAGGCATCTCCGCTTTCTTTTCCACCACAGCCCGCTGGCACTTTTCTAGCACATGAGCGAGATATGTAGGATCTGATAAGCTCATAGGATTTTCATACGACAATATTTCCAACACGGTTTGTGCTGCGATGTTTCCGCCCAAGTACCCACCACATCCATCACATACAGCGGCAACTAAAGGTATTTCAACGGTCCCTTCGAGTGCGCTCATATCAAGAATCCTACAATCAATTAGCAGGCGATCGTCATTTGTTTCCTTAATGCCTATATCTACCTTCGCAGCATAATCAACTTTCACCTAACATCACCTCGAATTCTATACCATTCTCTCCATTATGACAACGCAATACCGACGGCATTGTCGAAAGCGTACATATAAAACCTGAAAACGGATTGATAAACTCTCTTTCCAGCATGTTTCCAACACCTCGTCCTCCATGCGCACGCTCCATAACAGCTTTCTTATGCAATGTATCCAAAATGTCATCGGTTATTATTTCAATGTCCTTTTTTGCTTTGATTGATTTGCATATCTTGTCAAGTTTATAGTCGCAAATGGCAATTGCATCCTTTTTGTTGATAAACTGGAAGACAACGATGTTGTCATCACCAAGCCTGTTTAATAGTTCCGGACGGCCATTATCATTAAAGTATGCTTTAACCCCCTCAGTTAAAAGATTCGTTACATGGTCGCGAAATTCTTGTGTATCCTCCTTCGTGGGATCTTCAATCGTTACTGTGGGAACTCTATGGGGTGTAGACCTATATGCATTTGCAGGATCTGCATCCTCTTTCGTCAGTCCGATGTTACTTGTGAATATAATAATGGTTTCACCAAAATAAACTGTGTTCCCTTGGTTATCAGTCATACGTCCATCTTCAAGGATCTGCAAAAACTTGTCTAAAATGGTCGGTGAAGCCTTTTCAATCTCGTCAAACAGTATTACACTAAATGGTCTATTCTTAACAGCGTTCGTAAGCTGTCCACCTCCCTCGTATCCTACATATCCTGGAGGCGCACCGAACAATTTCTGATCACTCTGTTCAAGGCGATATTCACTCATATCAAAACGGATACAGGCGTTCTCATCTCCAAATATTGCTTCAGCGAGAGCCTTAGCTGTCTCTGTTTTTCCTACTCCTGTCGGACCAGCAAAAAAAAGAATTCCTCTTGGCTTATGAGAAGCTCCTGAATGTTGTAATCCCGACAGTCCTTTCACAGCTCTCGTGACAACCGTTTTGACTTTGTTTATTGCTTCATCTTGTCCCTTGACCCGTTCCTCAAGTTTACTCTCTATATGAACGAGAATATCATTCTCTAAGTTTTCCCAAGGATCGTCCAAGACACCATATTTGTATAACTTGAATGCCAAATCTATAGATTCAGGCTTTATGTTTTTGCGATAAGCTAATTGCAAAATCTGCTTAAGTTCCTGCAACTTAAGGCCTTCTGTCTCAGCAACGAACTGCATACCCTGCTCATAATTTTTATCACTGAGCAGTTGGAAAGGTGCAAGTGCACCATATAAATTTTCCAAGTAAACCCTTCGTGTATTTCTATCTGGAACGCAAACTGATATCGTTCTGACATTAGGATTATTCAAATATACCCATGCCGGTATGTCGTTATACTTATCTACGACCATTATTAACGAATTACAAAACAGCTGCGACATTTGGACAGAGGTTGTCGCCGCCATCAAATTTAAAAACATCGTATTAGATTCTGCTCCTCTGATATTGCAATCATCCAAACGAGAAGCGAAATTTAAGACAAAGACAATGTTGTCCTTTTTTGTATATTGGGTTTTATCTGAGATAGCCTGTCTAATTATCTCACTTACCCATATATATTTTTCAGTTTCTGCTATTCCCTTGCATCCGTTTTTCTTTTCACTTGGCATCAAACAAACTGTACATCCATGATTCTTGGTTATCTCAATGGTATTATAACCATCAAATAGCGGCTGTAACATTTCCTTTTGCGCTTCAATTGAACTCTCATAACAGTAAAAGCCATCTACAGGATCAAAGAAAAAAACATCTGTTTGGTCTTCTTTGACAAGACTTAGAATTGTTTGATCCAGATTATCTGTATCCAAGAAAACTGCTTCATCTCCTTCGTACTGAAACCTTGGATACTCATCATATACATTTCCCTCCAAGATAATGCCACTTTTTATCCCTAAAAAGGACATTAATTCTCTCTGCCATTTTGGTATTACATTTTCATTCATAGTTTGTCACCTCGTTTAGAATGCCTGTGATAATCGTTATTTGATTATGGGCAAATGTTTCAACAATTCTCCCTTGCTTCATATACTCTTCATAAATCGGTTGCATTTTTTCATTAAGATAATATATCTTTTGGTTACTTGATCCTCGTAAAACACAATTTGTTGCATTTAACTCTTTAACATATCTTCCATCTATCAACACATCAATATAATTGAGGCATTTTATCCCTGATAAGCCGGCACAACCCTTTTGAATTTCATTTATAGTAAATCCTGTATATACTAAAACATCCTCAAATCGGTCATGCGCTTTTTCTAAAATCGTTAATAAAGAATCTGACTGTTCCAACGGATCGCCGCCTGATACTGTCAACCCAGTGCAGTTATTTTTTTCTGCTATCTGAAGCATTAGCTTCCACAAAGTCTCTTCGTCAATATCTCGCTCGGATGCTTTCTGCAATTCTGGAGAAACGCACCCCTCACAATTCTTGCTGCAGCCTTGCGTCCATAAGCAAAGACGCTCCCCTGGGCCCAAAGAATGTACCGGCGACAAAATTCTTCCAATTCTCATTATTTCGTCTGTCCTATCCCTGAATTGTAATACGGAATTCCATTGAGTCTGGATGATGTCCTAGTTTAAGCGTGTCGCTGTCGCCTAAAACATGTTCACCGTCCTCACCAATATCACGTGAATTAACAAATGTTCCATTTGCCGAATGATTGTCCTTTACATGCCAGAATCCATCCCTATAAAAAATGTAGCAATGTTCATTGCCCACACGCCCATCTTGAGACAAAAAAACATTTTGGTTTGCTGCCCTTCCAAGCATATACGGCATGTTATCCCTAGCCGTTATTGTGAATGATAACCGCCCATACCTTATTGCAGTTAATGTAATTCTCTTCGTTTTCGATGTTGGTTCTGCTTTTGCACGTGTACTTTTGCTTCCTAAAATATCTGTCCAATCAGCATCATCTTCATCATCATCTTCATCTAATTCTTCAGTGGAGTTATCATTCGCTACTGTAGAGGTTTCAGTGACAGACGTCGACTTTCTCAATGGCGTAGAGTCGACCGCTTGTCTAATACTTCCAAGAATACTCTGCCACTGTAAAGAATCTTCATCTTCATCGTCTTCATCATCTGAGAGGGGAAAAACGCCCCTGAGCACCCTTCCTTCCTGAGATGCACCCTCTTCATCAGAATCCCCTTGTGAAAAATAGTCTTCCGAAACGAATCCCGAGTCCTCACTTTTTGTATATTTAACACGATTGATTGAAGCAATTGATGTTTTGGTACAGTTGTAACATCTCATAATTGGTTCATCTGTACTTGAAGAAAAATTAAGAGCCCCACATCTCGGACATTTTTGAACATAAGCCGTAGCATCCTCATCAATCTCACCGTATAGTTCTCCTGGAATCTCTTCGGTTTCAACCAAAAGGGCTGGAACAGTTTTTAATTCCCTACCGCACTCATCGCAAATCAATGAGGATATGCCGTGATAAAGACCACACCCTATGCATTTTTTACATGGTATTTTGCTCATTTACTAACCTCTCCTTACTGCATCCGCTTTATGTTTTCAGTTTCTTTACTTTTTGCGCGCTGATCAGTTATAATGGTTTCATTAGGTGCTCTCCAAGCATTATCTTCAGAGGTTCTCCATTGAGCTACAGTCTTTATTTTCTCCGAAGTCTCGGTTTCTTCGTAATCATACAAGATGAACCAGTTCTTACGAAGATTTTCATGTAAGGCTCTTAGTTGCGAACAGTGGCTTCGTTGAACATGAACGACATCTACACCCTCATCTTCAGCAATCGTCTGCATTGAAACTGATCCGTCATCGTGAACTATCACTTGCAATGCGCACTGCGAACTTACAGAATACAGCTGTGTCAAATCAGCATTGTTCCATTCATAGAATGGAAGCTTATCCTCTCCAACTTTAGCATGAACAGGCTTGCTCCTTGCCATGTCTGCTATTTTTTTCCGAGTATGAACTTCGTATCCCATAGCTCTAAGTTCCTGATCCCACGCATAGCACATGTACGCTGTTGGCCCGAGTTTCTTATATATTTCAGCACATTCTCGGGCTTTTTCAGCCCGTTCCTGCAAATAAAGCAGCTTTTCCTCCAGTTCCGATGCACTCTTAAAAGCCTTAATATCTACAACAACCTCTCCTAGGGCTTTAGACGCATCCACATACACATTATATAATGCTCTCCTACGCTCTAAGTCATTCTCTATGCTTGAAGCCATAGTTTCATACTGTTCTAAGACATCTCGCAAGCGACGAATTCCTTTTTTGAGTTCTTTGTTGGATGTTGTAGGTCTACACAAAAAAGCTATTTGCGAATCCACTCCATTGAAACAACTATGAAACCAAGCGCTTCCTGATGTGGTAAGCCCATATGTTCTGGAAAGAGTTTGAACGGTTTCAAGCGCCTCCATTATTCCAGCCGTAATAAGTGAAAACTCTTCATTTAATTTCATCCTCTCAAGAACATCTGGATTAGCTGCAGCAATGTTCTGTCCATCGGCTACATGAACTGACATGGTTTCCACAACCAAGCGGATATCGTCCATTAGGTCAGCGACAGAAAGCCCCCGATAAAGACCCGCCTCTGATTCCGACATAGTCATCTCAGCAATTTGACTTTGTTGTCGGACAACTCTATCGAGTTTAAGATATCCCATAGAAGTTAAGCGTTCGATTTGCGCAGTATCATCGGGCAATGCTTCCTTACAAATTGTTTCTAAGTCATACTTGAGTTGCTCTATCTCGGTAAAACCCATAATGATATCGGTATCTCTTCTGTTTTCAAATTTAGAAAGAATCTGAGAGCACATATCCACCAACTGTCTGTGTGCAGAAATCGCAACCATCTTTCGATGGCGAGCCGCCTCTTCAAGTTGACGTTTTCTTTCAGCTATCTGTCTATCAGCAGCTCTATTTGCTTCTATCAACAATTTTCCGCCTTGCCAAGCCAACCATCCGGCCCCGTAGGCGGCAGCAGCAGGCAATATTACTGCTGCTGCAAGAATACCCTCAGATTCAACGCAGCTGCTCATTTTGATTATCTCCTCATCTTTTTTGTGGTTTTTTACTGAAAAAAATGGATTTTCCCACAATTTGCAGTAACAACCGAAAATGTTTGTTCGCTCATTTTAGAAAGCCATTTAATTGCCTCAAGATTATCGGTGAGAATCATATTATCAGTCTGCTTAGTTTCCCGATAATACCTAACAGAGTCCTCTTCAAAACGAAGGATACAACTTGAAATAAAAGGCTTTTGATTTCTCGCTGTTTCAATATGCCTACCCAAATGGGCAGATAACCGCATTATAAAATTACCCCAAAATGGATTTTGACTGTTCTCGCAAAAGCATACTAATTCTTCTATGCTTAAATCGATAAAAACTTTAGTAGACAGTTTATCGAAGAACATATAATCTGTCATAAAGCATCTATGAAGTATCACATTCTCCTGAAGACATCTTGTTTCCTGAAGCAACGAATAAATGGGTTCGTCTCCTTTATAACCAATCTCCGGAAGAGCGGAATATGTTAACAGTTCATTGATGATTCTACTAATAACTCCCCTCGTTTTTTCCGGGATTCGTTCAGCATAATCAATTGTTAATCTCGTTAATGCATGGATAGCACAATGAACATCAATCGGTCTCAAATCATGTATTATCCTTTTTATAGGTGAAAACGCTTTTACCTTTTTGCCCCCGCATACACTATTAATCGCACATATCAGTACAAGACCTGAAAAATACGACTGTGGAATAGCAGTAGTTGCATCATCCAGACAACGGATATACGCAGAAATGTAATAGGCTCTGTATGTTATCTCCAACATGAGTTCGCTATTAGAATCGCCAAAAAGCTCCTGCCTGCCTATATTCAGGTTTATTCCTACCTCAAAAGTATTCTTGTGTGAAACACCAACTGTGAGCACTTGATCTGGTCTTTTCCACTCGTATCGAGCATTGATTCTATGCTTGCATCCTCCAAGTTCACTGGAAAGAATAGAATTAATCGCCGCCTTTTTCTGAAAACTAGTTTTATATTCCAATTGCTTCATACTCATTCTTACGTCCTCAAAGATAACAACACATTGTTGTAAGCTCCAAAGAGTACCTCAAAAATGAATTCAAAAGAATCGCGAGAAGTATTCTTGATAAGGGTTCTTAATGCATTCTCGCATGCATCTGTTTCTGTAATGATGCAAAAACCGAAGAGAACATTGCTACGTTTTTCAAGGTGAAAAACTCTTTGCAACTTTGCCGCTCTTTTTGTAACCTTGCTAATAACTAATGGCTGTTTGGGCATTCTCAAAATAGCGGTCTCAAATGATGCCCCATCATCATATCCCCTTTTAGCATGGTTATCGATTCCGAGAATATCCTGAACGCATATAGAAATACTAACTAGTATATCCTTATTGCACTCATCAATAACACAATCTGTACCACTCTGAATGCTCGCATGAATCCTTTCAATTAACAAAAACTCTTTCCACAATTCTTTGCTTTCTTTGTGTTTAATTCTTAGTGATATACTTTCGATTCCATCAGCAATCTTTTTTTCTCTGGCGCTGACCAACCTTTTTGCAGTTTTCTGGATTCTTATGTATGTGTACCGCTGAAGCATAATGCAGTATAGGTTTACTATAAGCAAAAAACACATAAAAATATCGAGGACATAGTATCTAACTCCAACAAAATACGTTATTGCAAAATAGACAGCAATACAAGAGAGACTCATACCGTGACATACCGCATTGTACAGCAAGTATCCTGTGAAGCTTTTCAATGAACTAATTCCACTACCATGAAAGTGGTAATTGACGTTTCTTGAATTGTCCTTGCTATGCCTAAGGATTTCAATTTTTAATGCAAGTTTTCTAAACAAACGTATTCCGAGGATTTCATATAATCTTCTCTCTATATCATATATCTCCACTCTTTTGCTTTTCTCAATCACTACACATCACCGATTTCATAATAATTCTGCAACATGACCAGTTCACATAGGTTTTTTCTATCAGTATGCTCGCCAGTCGCTATTAAGTTTTCTTCTATCACTAATGAATTGTTTAGCAGCTTGAATCGCATGGTTCACAAACATACTTAGTCCCACATCAGTCTTATATATGCGATCATTTGACTCTTCTAAACCAGACATTGCATACATCCCATGCCACCCGTTTCGAGGATATGAACCGCCACCATTTACCATATGAATAAATTCTTGCATGTTTAAAAAATCTCCATCAAGGGTGACCCCTACAGACCAAAACAATCCATCCATAGCGTTTCTTGAAAAAGTTACATCTCGTCCAACGCGATCTCGTATGCTTGTTTTGGACTGGATACAGCCAAAAATATGCTGTTCACCATGTACTGTCTGGACTGCGTACAAATCAAAGTCCTTTCCCCATGCGTTTAGTCCTGCTATATCCTCTTCCGTATTAACTAAAGATTTCTCCTTAACCATCTTTGTCATCTCTGACTGAAGAATAAACCGAATTTCATTTTTTTCCAACAAATCATTTTCAATCGAAGAAATGTACCGTTCAAAGGAATGTCCGCTAGATTTAATCCAACTCTGATGAGCGGACAAGCATCTTTCGAAAACTTGCCTGTGTACATCTTTCGGAACACCAAATTCACTTAAATTTGCCACGTTCAATTTATGAGTTATAGCAATTGCCGCCCAAATATCACTTTCAGACACTTCTGGAGAATATTTGAGAATAGCATCTACAAATGTTTTATCAATAGCCTTCCTTTGCGCTAATAACCTAGCAGTGGTCAATACAGCCGAATTGTCTGTATGCTTTTTATCAACCTCAATAGCATATTCTCTTGACCATGTATCGTTATATGTTTTTTCGCAGAAAACCACATAATCTATTTCAGCCATACACGAATGTCACCTCATCTTTAGTGTTTGCTAAACATATCTTTGATTACCAATCCCCAAGCATAAGCAAGAAGTGGCGGAACCGCATCCCCGATTTGTTCATACTTATCCTGAATATCGTTATGAAGATGCGGGGTTATATATGGTCCACCAATAAAATCATAAGAATCTGGAAATGACTGCAACCTAGCACATTCCCTCACTGTTAGTGCCCTGTCATATTTCGGATGAACAAATTCGTCCAAGCAGTGACTAGTTACTGTGGGGGAAGCCTCTTCGGCTATCAAACGATAATTGCGTTTAATGAACATCTTTTTAGGGAGAATTCTATTCTTCTGCAATACCTCCCGTTCTTCTCCCTGATATCGCTCAAACAAGTCTTTCAAACTCTCTCCCGAATGCAATAGTTTGAATCTTTCCAAGGTGCATTCTCTGTGCTTCATAGGCATTTGATATGTAAGTTTGTCTTCAAACTCCTCACGTTTCCAAAAAGATCGATTCCTCATTAAACAAGAAAACTCCGACGCTTTTCCACTATACCTTTTCGCTTCCTGATTAGTATTGGGTATTACATTGGGCAATTCGGCTAATGCTTCGGCGACCGTTATTTCCTTTTCGCATGTTGGTGTCGGTAATTCAATTTCCCAGTCTTTAAACCTTGTTGCCAAGATAAAATAACGCTGTCTCCGCTGTGGAACGCCAAAATCAGTTGCCTTCAAAACCACTTCTTTATAGTTGCCGTATCCTGCAGCTTCCAATTCTCGCTTCAACACATCTACAATCAGCTCTTTGGATTCTTTTGCTACAGTTTTTGTAGTAATTGCAGGAACATTTTCAAATAGAATCATTTTTGCATTTGCTACCTGAGCTATTCGAATGCCCTCTCTAAACAAAAACTGTCTGTCATCATAAAAGGATCGAGATGTATTTCCCGCCGTTGAAAAAGTTTCACAAGGCATGCCAGATGTTACCAGGTCAACGCCTTTCTTCGGAATAAACGGAATTATCTGACTCTCCGAAACCGCTCTAATATCAGAATGAATAACGTGAACTTCGGGATGGTTTCGTGAATACGTATCGACACAACTCTTAATGAACTCTATAGCGACCCTTGTGTCAAATCCTGCGGCATGCAAACCAGTACATATCCCTCCCGGTCCACTAAAACAATCTATATGTGTTAAACTCATCCTTATCAACGCCTCCATTGAATTCCAGTATTGCTTATTCAAGACCGTTCACACAGTCTTGCGTTTTTCATTTTACCACGGACATATAAAATGGTTCAAGAACAACCTTAATCCACTCATATTATACTCTTCCAACACTCTAACGCCTCTTCCATTAAGCACTCAATTGTAGTTCTTTTGTTTCTAACTCGGCTCATATCATATGAGATTTGCTCTTTTGATGTTTGACGAGCCATCGACTATTGCCATCCTCGTATTATAGAGTCATACCCCTTCTTTACCTTTTCTACAGATTAGGGTATGCTGTTAAAGATGCTGTGGATTGGTTCTGCTCTCCTACCGCATAGACGGTTTTTGAAAGGCTCCAACCACAGCCTCTTTGTCTC
>JAEEGL017223113.1_pt1 | contig 20617 bp, 15 predicted proteins | sample 9134231 | NCBI WGS metagenome assembly JAEEGL01 (sample SAMN16246548, study PRJNA631951) | gut metagenome | biome: gut microbiome; feature: rumen; material: fiber-attached | host: Bos | place: Iran: Karaj | collected 2018-10
TAAGGAGCTTGGCAAACCTGAGAGCCTTATCACGCACGGTGAGGACAGAAAGGGACATGATATGCGTTACGCTATCGATCCTACAAAGATCCACAACGAGCTTGGCTGGCTGCCTGAGACAAAGTTCGAGGACGGTATCAAAAAGACTATCAAGTGGTATCTTGAAAACCGCGAGTGGTGGGAGACTATCATCAGCGGCGAGTACCAGAATTACTATGAAAAGATGTACGGCAACCGTGCAGAGGTGTGATAGAAACCTTTTAATACACTTTATATAGTCATTCAACAATCAAACATATAAACAATCCCGAGCCATATGGCTCGGGATTTGTTCGTTATATTACTTTTATTTTGCATTAATGCTGTTTTTCAAGTATTCCTCCAACGATACGATTGCTTCCTTTGCAGTAGAAGTATACGCATAGTATGAAAGAATACAAGAAGCGTCAACTGCATTGATCTTGCCGTCATTATTGACATCCGCCGCAAGCTTCTGTGCTTCGTCGAAGTCTCCATTCTGATTTGTGGAGATCATCGCATAATAGGTCAGGACCTCAGATGCGTCGACCGCATTTATCTTGCCGTCGTTATTGACATCTCCAAGCATATAGGCATTTTCCTTATGTCTGACAGTTATCTTGAGCCGTATCACATTATTATTCTTATCAATGATGAAGATAATGACCTCGCCCTCTCCTACAGGAGTAACGACACCGTCAGCAGAAACTACCGCAACATCGGTGTTGTTTGATACAAATGTGACTCCCTCATTCTGTGCAAGCGGTATTTTATACGGTTCGGCATCGCTTATTGTAATTGAGGTGTCTCCTGTTATCAAAGGCGGATTTGTTATGGTAGATGTGGTTGTTCCCGTAGTTCCTGTACTTGTGGTAGTTGAAGAAGCAGGTTTTGACGTTGAAGATGTACTGCTTACCGAAGTTGTCATTGAACTGCTTGATGTTGATGAAGTTGTTCTCGTTGCTGTTGTAGTTGACATTGTTGAAGAGCTTGTGGTAGTAGTAGGCGCAATGCGTGTCATAGTAGTTGTCGATGAAGTAGTAGTTGTTGTTATAAGCTTGGTCGTAGTAGTTTCTGGCATAACTGCTATTCTGAACGGCTTTTCTGCACTTCCGAAATACGCTGTATTCTTGCCACAGGAAGCTTCAACGTAATATTGCAGCGTTCCTTGTCGGCTTTCATATCCCGGAATATAAGCACTATATGTCGAACCATTTCCCTTTGTCATATTCACCCTGCTCCATTCGGAATCTTCTGCATATTTATAGAACAGAACCGCGCTTATATCGCCGTTTCCAGTTATATCTGCTTCTGCCTTGATGCTCTCATTCACCTTAGCCTTGGATATAATTACATTCAATATCTTTGGCAGCTCGGCAGTAGTAGTTGTTGTAGTAGTTGTTGTTGTAGTTATAGTAGTAGTTGTTGTTGTTGTTCTGTACGAAGTTGTAGTCGTTGTCTGAGTTACGATACTTGAAGCTGTCACCTTAACGGTATATGGCTCCGTTCTGTTGCCGTATTTTTCAATATTTATACCGTCAGAAGCTTCGATATAGTATTCCAGAGTGCCTTCTCTTACCTTAGAAGCAGGAAGTACAGCCTTATACGCCAAATCCTTAGGACTGCTTGACATACTCATGCTATTCCAAGTTTTGTTATCAGAATACTTGTAATAAAGCGTGATATTATTTACAACTGTATCAACTTCAGCTGAGACTATCATTTCAGAATTGGCTTTTGTACCGTATACATAAACATTTTTTATGATTTGTTTATCATTCACAGGCGGCGAATAAACTGTTGTTGACGTAACAGGCGAAATCCAGTTAGTCGATGTCGTTGTCATTGTATTCGGATCGTAAACTGCTGTCGTAGTTACTGTAGCTGTATTTATTGTTGTAGATGTAGTCTCCGTATATGGCTTGATATCAATAACACATGGTTTGTCCTTGCTTCCCACATATGCGGTATTGATACCGTCTGTAGCTTCAATGTAGTATTGCAGCTGTCCGTTTCTGACTTCGTAAGCCGATAACACCTTCTGATAGCTTGAACCCGAAGTGTTTCTCATTTTTTCGCTGTTCCATTCAACTTCATCACTGTATTTATAGAACAACTTTACGCTGTCGACCTTGACATTATCAGTAACATTTGCATTTATGCTTATTGCCTGCTCGGGCTTGGAGTATGTCACGGGAGTATGTGTTATCTGCGGCTTCTCGCCGTCAAGAGGGATACACTCGACTGTAGTTGAAGGCCTGGACTCGTTGAAGTCGGTATCTACTGAAGTAAAATAGTAGTAATACTTCTGACCTGTGGTTACATCGGTATCGGTGTACTGCAAATCCTCATTTGACAGAAGGTACTTATTGAGCTTTATGAAGTTGCTGCTGTCTCCCACAGAGCGATATATGTTGTAGCCTGCAAGTGTAGCCATTTCGTCCTGTAGCCATGTAAGCTGATTACAGCCTGCTCCGCCCTTGCCTTTAAGCTTATTTGTTTCAGTATCTCCTGTCTGAATTGTTACTGTTGGCTTTATGACGTTGAAGCCGAATCTTCCGCCGTCATTGCCAGTAACGAGCCAACGATCATCGGCTGCTACAGCGCCCTCCGAGCGAATCTGTAAATACCTACTTTTCATAATTTCGTTAGATATTCCATATTCTTTTAATATTTCATCCGCATCTCTATATTCAAGTGCCCACTTCGAACACCAACTTTGGGGATCAAGTACTGAAATATCTAACTGTATCTGTCCACACCATTCCCTCGGTGAAACCCAGTTTCCGATTATTTCGTAATCATCATAATTAGATGGTTCAGGCGGTCCTGAACTTAACTTTGTTTCATCTCCTAAAGTAACTTGAGGCTGCACATCCTCCAACATATCACGATTAAATTTTATATGAAGAGTAACTTCTTGATCTACATAAATGTTTTCTATCTTCTCTCCATATTGATTTGTAATATATGCTTCTGTCATAAATGGGTAAATATCTCTAAGTTCCTGTGATTCAAGTGTAATGTTGTTTGCATTTTTGGACCATTCAGAAAGATTATCCCAATAGTAATTAATTGATTTGTTATTTTCTGTTTTATTAACATCTATCGTATCTTCATTAGTCCCAATATCATCTGTAATGTATTTATAAACATTAGTAAGGTCTGCATTGTAATTTGAGTTATTCGAAAACTGAATGTTATCTATAATGGGACAATACACATCTTTAGTCGCATCCCTAATAAACACACTATTATTATATGTACCTGTTCCTACATAGAGAGACTCAGACATACAATTAATAACATTTTTTGCAATTATTCTTGAATGTACAATTGAATTTGTTATATTATCAGCAATAATACTTGAATAAAAATTACAATGATCACATTCCTTAATATCGCAAGAGATATATGATTTTGTATAGATCATTTTGGAATTCTCTCCCCCATAGATAGCACCAGCCCCTGATAACATGACAGGATTTTTTTCTGTTCCCTTGCATATTAAATATCCATTTTCTGTATTTAAACTGTTCATATCAGTTTGACTGCCATTTTTAAATTCAACTTGCGTACCGGGCACTATTGTCAAAACAACACCATCAGCAAGTGAAACATTGCCATCAACAATCCAAAATCTTGATCTATCTAGAGTAATATCTTTTTTTATTTCTCCCCTTAAAATACTAATTGTCTGAACGATAAACGAATAATCGCTGTCAGACGTATAAACCGCGGTATCATCGATATCGAAGCCGTTCTTTGCGGTCAGAGTTATCTTAAACTCCATTTTACCGTCGTTAGGAGCATCGTCCTTGACCTTGATACGGACAGGCGCGGAAATGCTCTTGACCTTGCCGTCACTGTAGGTCAGACCGTTATCCGCTCCGCTGAACGTCGCTATATTGCCGAAATCAATACTGCTGTCCAGAACCTCAACATACGGATTTGCCTTGCCGTCGGCGCCTATCGCTTCAATCTTCACATTCACGTCAGAAGCCGTGCACCAGCCGTTCCACAGAGATATGCCAAGTCCCACAGTCTCCCCGGGCTGAACAATGCCGTCGCCGTTGTTGCTGTCGGAAATATCCGCTGTTTCAAGCATTTCCACAGCGTCAATGCGCAGATCGGGGTGAGGCTTTACTGTAAGGCTGTCCATGATATTAAGACGTGGGTACTCGACCTTTTTATCGTATACCGCAACTGCCGTGGGAGTTCCTACAGCCGCAACACTCTGAGCTGCCGACTTTATATTCAGCACAGGATCAAACATACCAAGGCTGTAGCCTAAGTATTCCTTGCCGTTCTCGTCATAGAATTTAAGGCTGCTTGTATCTATGGTATAAGCGCCGTCTTTGCCCTCATACAGCGAAATAGTGAAGCTGCCGCTGGTCTCGTTGCCTGCGCTGTATGCAGCTACCTTGCCGTTTTCGGGGTTGAACTCATAGATGATATCGCCGCTTGTAGAGTCCAGAAGCTTTATCTCCTTGAACTCTCCCGAATAAGCCTTGCCGTTGTATTTGAGCTGACCTGTTACAGCCTTGAACGGATAATTTGCGTTATATGTGAATTTGTAGTTCTTGTAATCGCCGTCCTCTGTTATGTCGATTGACGGAACATCAAATGTCACATACTCCTTTCTTATGGTAGCCGAATCCATGATATCACTTAACTTGTCCTTGGAATCGCAAAGCCTGAGAACGCTTACGGCGTCGAACATATCGGCTGAGCCGTCGCAGTTCACATCGCCCTTGCTGCCGCCAAGATCGTTCAGACCGACTATGCCTTTAAGGATAGCTGTGAAGTCGCTCTTGTCAATGCCGCCGCTGCCGTCAGCGTCAGCATTTACCAGTGGATCGTCGGAGATAACTGTAGTTGTGGAGACAGTAGTCACCGAATTAGCAACAGTAGTCGTCGCTGATTCTGTTACCGCGGGAGTTGTTACTACCGCAGGCTCGGCAGTTGCCTTGCTTGAAGAAGCGTTGATAAGCTGTCCCATTATGTAACGTGCGTCATATTTGTTTTTGTTCGGGTACTCGCTTCTGATTATAGCGGCAGCTGCCGAAACGCATGAAGCCGACAGCGATGTACCGTTCCAGACCGCATATCTGTTATCGGGAAGCGTACTGTAGATCTCAGTACCCGGAGCTGCCATTTCATATTCGCAGCCCTTGCCCGAGATATAGTCCCAGTTTGAGAAGCTTGCAAGTTTATCATTGTTATCCGAAGCCATTACTCCGATAACGCAGTTATATCCCGCAGGATAAACGTCCTTGCAGTTCTTGTAGCCGTTTGCAGCAGCCTCGCTTGTAGGCAGACCGTCATTACCTGCCGAAGCCACAAGAACAGCATCTTTTGCTGCGTCCTTAAGTGCAGTTTCAACGAGAGTGGATTTCTCCTCGCCGCCGAATGACATATTTATTACGTCTGCGCCGTTATCAGCGGCGTATTTTATTGCCCTTGCGATGTCATTGCTGGCGAAGTTTCCGTCGGCACTGCCTGCTTTTATACACATTATCTTTGCTCCGTAAGCAAGACCTATACCTCCGCCGTTTCCTGCGGTCATAGCTATATCACCTGCAACATGAGTACCGTGACCGTGGTCGTCCATAGGATCGCCATTGTATGATATAGCATTTATTCCGTGGATATCATCAACATATCCGTTGCCGTCATCGTCCACGCCGTTATCGGGAGTTTCATCTGGATTGGTCCAGATGTTGTCGGCAAGATCCTTGTGGTTATAATCCACACCTGTATCAATTACAGCAACAACTACGCCTTTACCTGGCGCACTGCTGTTCTTCAGACTTTTCCATACATTTTCAGTATCAAGAAGTGAGAAATGAGAAGCGCGCTTGAACTCCTCCTCTGATACCTCTACAGCCTCGCCAATCGCGGACTTCTTCCACACAAAGACAGGCTCTGCCGAAGCAATGCTCTCGTCACCGCGGAGCTCGTCCACAAGACTCCAGATATCATCAGAGGCAGTTTCAGCTTCGTAAAAGACCTCGTTCTCACCCGATTCGTATACCATGGTGATACTGTGAAGCTCATATTTGCCGCAGATATCACTGCTATCATCAAGATATCCGTCCTTATTGCCAATCACCGAGAAAAGAACCTTGTTTGCTTCTATATCGGCATTTTCTCTGTATTTCTTCTCCGCCTCTTCAGCTTCCAGCTCTGCCAGCGGATCGTATGCGTGTTCAGTGCCGACATACTCGCTGCCACTGATGTCGGCCGACTCTGCTGCTGTTTCAGCAAAAACAGGCTGTGAAACTGTCAGGCAGTTTACAGGTATATTGAAGGATAAAGCTGCCGATATAATACATGATAATACTTTATGTTTTTTCATAAGAACACCCTTTCCGCTTAAAGCCAATAATATGCTTTATACAATTATAACATTTTATTTTCTACATTTTGTGAATATTTTATTATTATTGCTCTATATATAATAAAAATGGTTATTTGGCACAAAAAAAGTGCTTCTCATAGAGCACTTTGACAATTGAACTTTTTCACTTACATAACAAAATCAAGGATAAAGCCGCACTTTTCAGTGCGGCTTACATTATCCTCATCATAAAAACTCATTCATTCCTGCCATTTCCTCGGCTTTGAGTTCATCGGTGACATGGGCGTAGGTATCAAGCGTAAAACCTACACTGCTGTGACCTAATATCTTAGAAAGAGTTTTAGGCGACATTCCTGACTCCAGAGCTCTTGTGGCAAAAGTATGCCTGAGTCCGTGTACGTTTATTTCCCGTATGCCATTACGTTTCAGCAACAGCTTATAATCTCTTTGGAAGTCCCTCGGGTCAAGCACCATACCATTAGTCGCAGTAAACACATAATCATTATATGGGAAGCCCTTTTCTTTCCTTATGCGATCCTGCTCCGCCTTGTATTCCGCTAAACGCCTTGCAATATTCGGCAGAAGCGGTATGGTACGCATAGAGTGAGTGGTTTTAGGTCTGTTCACCACAAGAACCGTTTTTGTAGGTATACTCGGATCTGTATTCTTGACTCGGTTGATAGTCTCAACTATGCGTATATAGCTCTCCCCTTTCAAGTCAAGGTGCACATACTTCCATTTCAAGCCAAGAAGCTCACCTTGTCTGACACCCGTATACAGCGCTATAAGTATAGGCATTTCAAGCCTGTCACCCTTTATAGCTTCCTGTAGCTGTTTCTGCTCCTCAACAGTAAAGAAGCGCATTTCCTTTTTTGGGTACTTTGGCAGAACTGCATATGTCGTAGGATTTTTCAGCATCATATCCATGTTTACCGCCTGATCCAGCGCCTTATGGAGCATATTATGCATATTGCGCAGTGACTTGGGATTCATGCCGCCTTTACCGTCAAGGCGCCCGTTCTTAGCTTTTTCGTTATAGTACTGCTGAAATTTCGCAGTAGTCAGCTCGCTAAGCCTGTATCTTCCAATGGAATCCTTGATGTGCTTATGGATATACAGCTCATAGTTGACATATGTGGTCATGCGGAGTTCAGGCTTGCAATATATCTCCAGCCATTCGCAAAGCCACTCATAAAGAGTGACCTTGCATGGCTCAACATAAGTATTGCTTTTTATCTGGCTCATCAGTTCGGCGACTTTGTCAGCTACCTCCTTTCTCGTCTGCCCGTAGAAGTATTTTCGTCTTACTTTGCCGTCAGCCGACGGCAGATTCACTTGTCCGCGCCACCGTCCCTTTTTGTCCTTATAGATACTGCCCTCTCCGTTCCCGTTTTTGCTCATAAGAAGACACCTCCGCAGCAATAACTGCTATATAGTTCTTCACCCTCTACAAATTTTACTTCTCTAACCGTTTCCTGAAATGCTGCTGTATCCAGTAGAAGCTCTTCGACTTCGTCTGCGCTGTACCCGTAATCCAGAAGCAATATAACATCATTCTCGTCAGCGCCGAAACAATGTGCCATCTCGATAAGCGTCTCTTCATAAGTTGTATAATAGTCCTCATAGTCTCCGTACCACCACTTGCTCCGTGAAAAATAGCTGTAGCTCGGAGCAGGCGTGAACTGCGAACGAGTAATATCACCATACCTGTCAATTTTTAAGATATCACCCTCGTCAACCTCAACTTTTTCTGCGTCAAACTTATTAAAACCAAGGCGGCGTAATGCCGCCTTCATAATGGATTCTGTCGAAGCATAAACATATAGCCCCAGTGACTTAATATGGAGCAGGCATAAAGGATTATTGCCTTTGACAAAGTAAAGTGAATTGTCCTCATCCAGCAAACTAAAAGTAAAGCTGCCGTGCACAGCTTCTGCCATGTATCTCAAAGAATCAAAGTCGAGCTTGTCCTTTGACTCGATAAGCTGCACAGCTATGAATGAGTCTGTCTCTATTTCTGTTATAGGGAGCTGCTTCTCCTTGCGCAGAGAACGGTCATTGGACAGGCAGCCGTTGTGTGCCAGACTCCAAGTTTTTTCGCTTGTTTTTCCGAGAAACGGGTGGTTGTTCTGGTTGTTCTTTTCGCTGCCCTGCGTAGTCATGCGCGTGTGGCCCATGAGAGTTCGTGTTCCCTCGGGGAGACTAAGATGAAGCTTATGCGCCGCCTTGGGACGCTTATATATTACTATTTTTCCGTCATGAACATATGATATTCCCGTAGCATCGGTTCCACGCTCCTCCGCTGCATTAGCTAAGGATTGGGTAAGCTTTTTTAGTATTTTATGCGGAACTACACCTTGGTAGTCCAACCAACCATAAAGGCTACACATTACATATTACCTCCTCTTCATTTCAGATACTTAAAAACATCCTCGGGACGTTCAAGTTTGTTAATATTCTTGATAACACGATTCACCTTGCTTGCAAGATGTGTGGCAGCAAGGATCGTTATGAGACGTAATATGACCTGTACATCGCTGTGGCCAAGCTCAGATAATGGAAGCTTAGGTAATTTCTGAATAATCTCCGGTTTCTTCATTTATAATTCCTCCTGATCTTCAACATCTTCATTGATATATAATTTTCTCTCCTTGAGATAGCCTATAAGCTCGGGAGCTTCTATAGCGTTAACAAACTCACTCCACGACAGCTTCTCAATTTTCTCCTCTGTATAAGTCATTGCAAGGTTGATTATCTCATCCACAAGTTCGAGAGCTGCGATGAATGTTGAGTATTTCAATGTTCCCCGGAACAGGCGGAATTCCACAGTGCTATAATTTTGTAAATTCACCGCCGCATATCGTCCGAGATTGCCTTTTTTCGCTTTTTCAAGGATATCCCTGCCGCTCTTTTCATACCCATATCGACTGGCCCACCTGTTCATCGAATATTCGCTTCTGCGGCTGAATTTAAGAAGTTCGTTCCAATTTTTCTCAACAAAATACAGAATATGACTAATAACATGGTCTTGTTCCTCCTGCGTGTCTCCTAAACATGAGCGATTGATATGAACATGAAGTCCGCACGTACTCGTTTGGTGTGAGCGGTAGCCCATTGATATAGCCTTACTCATAATCTCCTGCCAGCAGAATTGCTTATGGTATTCTAATGACATTGGGTGCGTTACCAGCTCCATCCCTTCATCGAGACTGCCGTCGTGTTTGATGTACAAGTGTTCTTTGTCAGCATTAGCAATCTCAAGTATAGCTTCTGCATCTTCTGAGTATCCGCCAGCACCATCCACTTCCAGTTCAACTCCAAAGAATCGCTCAGAATCGCCATAGAATATCGGTTCGGGTTTATAGCCGTACTCGTGTATCGAACGATTTTTATCAGTTTCATCCCGATAACATTCTCCGCAGTAATCGTCTCCCTCAATTTGATAAGCGTCATCATTGTGCAAAAGTGCGTTGCAACAAACACAGCGTGTATAACTGCCATGGTAACATTCTGTACACAGATTGGTGTACTCATCACCGTAACAGTCGCAGGTCCATATGATAGCGCCACAGCGATCACAAGTGCAGGTGTGCGTTTCATAACATTCCTGGCACACAACTTCTCCGTTGATCTCTTCGAAATCTTCGTCCTCTTCAATTCTCGCTCCGCAATTGCTGCAATAGCTAGCATTTTGATTTGTGTTCTCGTCCATTTTTGACCTCCAAAATGTAAATAGCCAGCCTCACGGCTGGCATTAAATTCAATACTCCTCAGCTAATAACATTGTCGATTGGGTGCCGTCATCTATAACATAGATTTTTGCAATTACCGGACTATTCGACGGCATAATATAGTCCTTTTGGTATTCTGGCTCCTCGCTTCTATGGGTTATGCTCTGCATACTCCCTACCCGCTTCAATTCAAATATCTGTAAACGGTCTCTCGGCTCGGGAAGTCCATCGACGCATATCCATAGAAACAATTGCAGTTCCAGCGGTATAATGTGATCAACTCCACAAGTGAGGTATCGGTTGTTGTCGAACACGTTCAGCGCCTCCTTTCCAAATCTGATTACCATGAAAATGGTATCATCATAATAATATGTATGCGGAAAAGAGAAATTCTCGGAGCAGACTATATCCAGGCAATAATTCAGTTAATTTTTTGCAGGTGTCTGCTTTTAAAATACATAAAAAGCCCATATCGATTCACATAATTAATCGATATGGGCTAAATTTTATGCGTTATAATTAATGTGTACTCAAAAACTGACGTTAGGCGGTTATTACCCTGAACTTTGTTCAGGAAGCGCAAATTCTTTTTAAAATATAGAATTTGTGCTGTACATTTCTGTATGTCAAGCTCATTTTGCCCTTTCTGGCAAAACAAAGTGCCGCATTAGCGGCACTTGTAATATTAATACTATTCCATTTCAACTTTCTCGATTTTGCATATATGCTTTCTGTTTCCGGCAGGAGCGTCTTTGTCGTAGGTGATACCAACAAGAATTATTTCCCTGCCAAGCCCCTTGAATGAGTCGGGATAGTGCCTGTTTTTTATCTGCTGGATAGCAGTTTCGGCATCCTTGTTCCATTTTAACTCGATAACAAGTATGGGATAACCCGAATCGTATTTAGGCAGGTAAGCAACGTCTGCATAGCCTGCTCCGGCAGGAAGCTCCTCCCACTGGACATAGTTGTCACAATAGGTATAGTAAGCAAGCTTGATAACACTGCGAAGGCTATCCTCTTTGTTGTAATGAATAGGAGAGGTCTCCTCCATGTGTATTTTCTCTATCTGCTCTGCGACAGCTTCTTCGTCGCCTTCGATAGTATCAAGAAAAAGCTGTTCGCTTGCTCTGAGGCGTTCAAGAGTTGCGGTATGCTTTACTTCCTTGACAGCCTTCTGGAATTCAAGCTTTATTTCTTCATTCGGAATACGAACTGTTTTATTTAACGAATCATACGCAAGATAGCCGAGATGTATCATAAGCGTGAGCACATCGTCTTTTCCACGGAATGTTGTCAGGTCATTGGCAAATCCTGTTACGCTGACCTTTACATCTATCCCTGCTATAAGCTCGGCGATAGTTTTAGTCAGTCCGTTATAGTCATGGCTAATGTATTCCATAAGTCCTTCAGCAGCCGATGTTTCCGTCCAGTAGGAATCAAAATCACCATATTCAGCAGCTTTCATAACCGAGTTGGGATTGTATACTGAGCCTGCTCCTTTGAACGAATATCCGTCATACCATTGCTTCATCAGCACAAAATCAGCATTTTTCTTTTTACAAAGCTCACGCACTTCATCTTCGGTAAATCCGACATATCCGCCAAAATCACGGGGATTCACCATTGTGAACTCCTCAAAATCAGATATTGCAGACTGAGAGCCGTCTTTCTTTATTGGAAGAATACCTGTCATATAGGCAGCAGCTACAACTTTGGGCGTGAAAGCTATGTTTTTGAACCATTCACGCAGTAGGTCGAGATATTGTTTCTGGGTTGCAGGTTCGTCTTTTGCTTCTCTTATTACTGCATCCCATTCATCTATTATAAATACAAACTTTCGTTCCGGTTCATCTTTAGTTCCCTCAACGCATCGCAGAATACACTCTGTCAGGGACATATCAGGCCTGAGGTGTGAATGAGTTTCGACCAGTTCCTTTTGAAGTGCTTCTGTTATCATATTAGGTACATCAGAAAGCGGACGCTGAGTTCTTCTTGCAACAGAGATAAAGCTTGTTACATCAAAGCAAATGACGTTATATTGATTCAGATGCTCTGTATATGACGCACACTTGGCAATTTTCTTATCATCAAAGAGAGCGTGGGAATCACATGAGCAGTCATAATAAGCTGACAGAGTTTGTGCAGCGAATGATTTTCCAAAGCGCCGAGGTCTGCTTATGCAAACAAGATTATTATTAGTACCGATCCTTGCATTCATCAAGTCGATAAGCTTGGTCTTATCAACATATTCGGAATTATTTATCCTCTGAAATGCACTATTTCCAGGGTTTACATATATGCCCATATGTCATTGCTCCTTTCTTTAGTATCCATTGTACTCATTATATCATTAATTATCAGAAATATCAAGACTGTTTATACAAATCTTTTATATAATGTGCCTTAAAGCCCCAAAGTCTGTTTGGCTATATAAAAAGGCCATTCCTTCCTATTGTAAAAGGGGGGGGCGGTAATTTACCAATAAAAACTCAGGCGCCCGCAGGCGCCTTTTTCAATCTGTATTGTTTTATATGTCATATCCCAATTATTTTGCTAATAAATATATATATTATTATTTTGAAATACGAGTTCATCATAAATTTCTATCAAAAGTGAGAAAGGAGACAAATATGAGAAAAACAAAATCTGCTCCTAAAGGGAAAATAACAAGTAAATTTGAGGTATGGCCCTACGATCCGGATGAATGCATTTGGCATAATGACCCTAAATGCGTTGGCAGCGTCACTGTAGACATCAAAGCACGCACCATTACTTTCAAACACATATCTGGAAAGGCACCTATCCTCTACATTGTTCTGCTGGTCATGGAGGCTAACAAGCATTGGCGTCGGTTTGTTGAAAAAGACATAGAAGACGCAGACTTCAGCAGCTACTCGTTGCTTACGAGGGCAAACGATGTTGCCTCAACTGAAATATTCCTTGCCCACAATTGTGAGAATGATCTGCCGGTTATAGAAAAACGTTTAGTCCATGTAGAGGGAATCGACAAGGAGGTTAGAGAGTGCGTTTTCAACTCTATGGAATACTATTTACTTGTGGGCGAAGTTGACTTTTGCCTATACAGTTGGAAGGATCGGCTGCAGGAGCTTCGATCCGACTATGACTTTAAGTATACCCGATAATTCAGCTTTGACATCGCTTATTCCTATGTTGAAAAATAAGCTTGAATCTCTATAATATTTTATGTTTTCAAATTCACCTCTTTGGTAAAATGTATTACAAGTCGTCTTATACGAAGTATCCTGTAAATATTATATCTAAATATTATGATATATTTAATATAATAATAATTATTTGTAAGCATAACTGTGTAATACATTTAAATTAAAAAGGAGGAATTTTCATGAAAGAAAATCCAAACAAACAGAAGTACACAAGAGTGCCGCTTCCTATAAGAGTTCCACAGGAGCTCAAGGACGAGCTGGCAGAGGCTGCAAAGGCAAAGGGCATCAGCCGTACAGCCGAAGCAGAACAGCGCTTGAAAAACAAGCCTGTAATGTTGACGCCTGAGCTCCTGGTGAATCTCCAGGATAAGGCAAACGTCAGATACCAAGAGCTGATGAATGATCAGCCCAAAGAAGCTGACCAAATACTTGAGGAGGTTTACGCTTTATGGAAACACTTAAAGTAACAACTCACTCTGACGGCGGAAAGGATTATCTTGATAATCTTTTCAAATATTTGGGAGACGACCGTATGATCCTTGGCAAGCCATACGGCGTATGCTCAAAAGATCCAGCGGCCATCGCTGATATGTTCTGGCTTGTTGCCAAGTTCTTCGGAAACGCTGACAAGAACCTTGTCATTCATTACATCATCTCATTTTCAAGAGATACGGCTCCAGACGAGTGGACTGCTTTTCGTATAGTGAATGAAGTGCTTCAGCCGCTTATCGAGGAGCATATGGCTTTCCTCGTCGTCCACAGAGAAACGCGCGGCGACTCCGATTATCACGTTCATATCGCGGTGAGCACAACGAATTTCAAGGACGGCACTTTGCTTCGTCCCGACAATAAGCTGAATTTCCTGATAGCTCAGCGTATCGCTGACATAACCGATGAGAAGTGCGCTTTCGACCCGGATTATAACTACAGCGAAGATGAGGACCAGAATAAGGAGGAAATACAGTCGCAGAATAATGCGAAGAAGAGATTCTTCAGAAAGTTTTCACCTCAATCTGAATTCTAACAAACGCACTGTCAAGCAGTGATTATTAACAAAAAGGACTTGAATTACGTTCAAACTTATGGTATCATATACCTAAAGATTGAACGATTCAGGTCCTTTTTCTGTATGAAAGGACAAAATAAAATGAAAAATACACTAACAGATAAACTGCTCATCACACCTACAGAAGCATGCAAGCTTCTTGGTGTAGGCAGGACAACTATGTACTCTTGGATAAAAAATAAAACTATTCCCGTTGTACGTTTCCCTCACTGCCGAAACGTCTACATATCGGTCGAAGCGCTCCGCGAGATGATACGCGAGAACACTGTCACTTCTGACAACGGAGGTGACAGCAATGAATAAAGGCGCTAACGGGTCGGGCACTGTCTACAAGCCCAGATACCACTCCAAGAACCTGCCATTCCGAGCCGAGGTATGGATCACAGACTTATCTCGTCCAAGCGGAAAGCGCAGGATAAGCAAGAACTTCAAAAAGAAGTCTCAGGCGGAAGAATGGCGCGAAGATACTCTCCGAAAGTATGGCACTCGCAACTCTTCCTCTATCTGCGATCCTGACATTACTCTCGTTGACTGGCTGCTATATTGGCTCAAAATGTTTTGCCTGAATATCAAGGACAGCACGAGAACAGGCTACGAGTGTTATGTAAATCAACACATCGCCAAGCACGTTGTTGGTAGCGTAAAGCTCAAAGATTTGAATGTTTGCGATATTCAGGCATACATCGGATATCTGTCAACAGACGGCAATACTCGTGACGGCGGCGGTATGAGCCCAAAGACGGTGAGGTCACTGATACTTATGGTTCGGAAAAGCTTGAGGTCTGCCATCGGAGCGGGGCTTATTGATAAGAACCCTGCCGATTATGTCATTCTCCCTAAGCTTGAGCAAAAGCCCGTTGAATATCTCAACGTCGATCAGATAAAGTCTCTCATCAAACATAGCCGCGGTGAGCGCTGGGAGATATTCTTCCCGCTTGCCTTCATGACAGGCTGCCGCATAGGTGAGCTTGCTGCTCTCCGCCGCAGCTCTCTCAAAACTGAAAATGGCATTACATATCTTGCCATTGAGGGCTCTTTGAATCGAATCAGCAACCGCGATTACAGCTCCGACAAGAAAACTGTTCTGCGCGTGGGTCCTACCAAGAACTCGAAGCCGCGGCAGATACCGCTTTCCAATGAAATGGTGGAGCTTCTGAAAGAACATTTTCACCGTCAGGACATGGACGCGGCAATGAGCTGCGGAGCTTATGAGCATGATCCGTTCATATTCTCAAATGAGCTCGGTGGACTCGTGGATCCTAAGACGATACGAGTATGGTCACAAAACATAGCTCAGAAAGCCGGGATTGAAGGCTTTTATCCTCACCTCCTCCGCAAGAGTTTTGCAACGATAGGAGCTGCAAATATGGACCTGAAGCAGCTGTCAGCTATCCTCGGTCACAGCTCAATAAACGTCTCCACCACCTATTACATCGGCAGTGATCTTGCTACCAAGAGCCTCGCCCTCAGCGGTATGAACTCCGTTTGCAGCGAGCTGCTCAGCACAAATACAGGCTAAAATAGTGAGGGGCGAAAGCCCCTCACATATAAAAAACCGTTCATTATATATACATTCAGTAATGCGAGTACCTTTTGGTCACTCTACATATTTTAGAGAAATTTATTTCATTTTTCAAAAAAATATTTTTATTCTTTTTTTGAAATGCAAGTATTTACTCAGTTTTAATGATTACTGCGAGATTATCTGAATATTTGTCATGTAACTTGAGAGATTCCTAAAATTGCGCATTTCATATTTTTAAATTTTACAAAAATCTGCAAGGCATATGCTATGCCGTTATTATCAGATCTTTATTATCAAGGAGGATTATTTATGAGCTATAACAATGGGTATAATCAGTTAGGACCTCAACTGCCTACATACGGAACACCCTTACCCGCTCAACAGGCACAGCCTCAGCCACAAGGCGGAAACTTTCAACAGTATCTTGAAAAGAATAATCAGATTCTCGAAATTGAAACTAAGAGCGGAAAGTACAGTTGCCTTCCAATGGAAAATAAATGTGTGTTTACAGAGTTTAAGCAAACGTTTTATCAAAGAAAAAATAATTACGGTGGCCCCGTCAACACTCAGAAAAATAATTTTACCAATACTGACATCTGCAGTTTCATATGGATTGACAAGGCAGTGCATTATACCAATGCGTATCCTGGGAAAGAAGGTTTTTACCTTATTTACTACTTCTCCACTCCAATGAGCGGAATGGAAGTTGCAACAATCACCGAATCAGAATACAAAAGCGAGAATTTCTATTCAAAATTTAATAATTTAACCTCATTTTCGCATAAAATCAAAAAAACAAACGAAATGCTTAGACTCATAACTGAGAATCGAATTAACTCAAATCCTATACCAGTATCCTGGATTCCTGCACGCTGCGGTTGGTACTTGAATAATTCTGATCTGAGATTCATCTCCTATAACAATTATTTTAACATAGATCCTTCCGTTCTCCCTGACACAATACGGTCTTACTTGCTGCCGCCGGCCGAAGAAATCAAGTTCGTTTTTGCAAACGGAACAGTGGATTATGATCTTATACCCATACAAAAGATATTCTCAAATATTTTAACATCATATCTGAAAAGCTGGCAGGCAAAGTTTTTGTTTACCATGAGGGCTGCCTGTCTGTTCCTGTTCATGTTTGAACAAGCCGGCATTCGCCCGAAACAATTCATTCTGCCTATCATATCAAACTCCGATCAGGCTGACTACCTGACTTCTCTCCTAAAAACACATAATCCGGAAGTTCCATCAGCTATAAGCTTAAACGCAGATGAAGGCGCCCTAAAAAAGGAGCTATTCTGTGCACAGGACGGAATAGCAGTTATAAAAGCTCTTTTGGATAGTAAATCACTGAACAATTGCACTGCTAACCTAAGTACAATTAATAACGCCTTAAATCTGGCGTATACATCCGACAAAGACACGCCTACAAGACAAATCATAGCCATAATATCCCGCTCACTATTTGAAGCCGGTTCAGGCGAAAATATCCTTCCTATTGATTGCTCCGATATCGAAAGCGATATCGACAATACAGCTCTCAGAAATGCCCTCAGGCTATTTGACGCAACTCTCATCGAGTACATCAAGCTCTTCTACGAACCTATGAAAGATAAAGTCATGCTGTATTACAGGGCCTACGCTAATGCTTCACTTTCGACAGAGAGGAACTCCCTGCTGGTGATCTTTAAGCTTACCCTGGCACTTTTGGGAGAACACTTTAAAATTGATCTTTTTACCAATGAGGAGAGTCAGAAGATCGATGAAATGTTTCAATGTGACATACGGGATTATAAGACTGGCTATCAGAGGGTGGTCGAGGAGTTCTCCTCTATCGTATGCCAAATGATAGAGAACAGAGAACTTACCATAATTGATAAATCCGATGTAAAAACAAATTTCAAACCTGACAGCAACATATTGATCTATACTCCTGCTGAGCAGCTGCTCAGCTTTGAACCCAGCCTTATTGAACGGATAGCAACAAGCAGTATGAAGTCTGTTCGCAGCAGAGATGAACTTATAAACAGCCTTAATAAGCAAGAGAAACTGAAGAAAACTGACCATAATGGTCACCATATCAGGATACCTACTGAACAGAATCCTGAAAACAACCCCTTTTTCTATGGCATAAGAGCCGATATATTCGGCGATATCATATCTGAATCGATTTGCAAAGAAACTAATAGCGACTACTTTATGAGCACAGACGAAGTACCTGATAAATTCTTACTGCCATTAGTATGGAACAACAACAAAGCGGCAGGTATCGTTACTGATGATTTTCGTAACATGAACCTGCACACTCTTATCACAGGCAACAGCGGAAAAGGCAAATCCTTCAAAATGTGCCGGCTTGCAGAGTATTATCATGCTATTGGCGCAAAAGTAATTTTTATTGACACCAGTAACTCTTTCAACAGAGAACAGCTTAAAAATTTACACGCCGAAGAAAATGATTATCATATCATTGAGGCTCGCAAAGACACCCTTCCGTTCAATATATTTGATCTTAGTGCATTCGGCACTTCCAACGAGAAGAAAATGTACCTTCTGAACATTATAAAATCAATGGGAGGAAAAGCCATTTCTCATGAACGTGAGAAAGAACTGAGCGAAAGGCTACAGGAGGTTACCGATTCAAGTCCTGCAAGAACATCTTTTGAAGCCATATTGAACCAAGACAACAAATCAAGGAGGTATGCTCTCAAGAATATACTTGAGCAGTTCAGTAATGTTTTCGGTCATTATTCATATGCAGATATCTCCTGCAATAATTATATCAATAATATGGATAAGATAAACATACTTTCCTTTGGTCAGATTACCGGCTCGGATATGAGTATAATCGTATTTTCACTTCTTGAATCTATTTTTCAGCACAGAGTAAATGATCACGCAGTGCCGGTAGTTTTGCTTGCGGACGAAATGCAGCGGTATGATGAGTTATTCGAAACCAATCCCTTTGCAAAGATACTCAATGAAGGAAGAAGCAACAATATTATCGCCATAGGTTCTACACTGGAATACGGAGGCACCGGCAGAAAGGTCAGCAAGATATTCAGTAAAGCGAATATCCAGGTCTTCTTCCAGCCGACTATCGATTCTTCAAAAAGGGTTAAAAACGATGTTGGGGAAAGTGTCTCTGCTGAAAAAATCAGGAATCTGGACAAACATCAATGTATCGTGAAGGCTGAGTTCTACAATAAAAGAACACAAAAAAGTGAAACAACTATATTACTTGGAGATTCACATTCTGAAGTCAAACTTGATATAAAAAGAAAATATCGACTTATCAACAATAAGGAAATACAGAATAATACCGACTCAACTTCAAACTGTCAAACGGATAACAACAATCTCCAGACCAAAACAAGTCCACCTTTTTTGTCAAGTACTCCTATTTCTTTTTCAGATAATAATTTTAATCATCCTACTGGAGAAAGCTTAATGGCATCTGTCACATCCACCGTGAATGCAAATTCAACAGGTGTAGGAATTTCTAGAAATTCTACATCCGTTTCTCCGAGCGTTTATAAAGTTAGGCCTGGTGTTGATACAGTTCCTGAATACTTAGATTTTTTAAAAGTACCTCCATGGTATCAGAGTGAAAGCACTCCTCAGATACCAGATGACACATTAAAAAATTCCTCAAACGATGATAAAAGTAAAAAGTGAAATGTCTTTATCCAAACAAGCTTTTATTTGCTGCTATGAATCTGAGAAAGTAAGCTGTCTTCTTCTGATTTTACTGTACATTTTCACCCGATATTCGTATCATTACATATTACTTTAAATTTTAACCTTCTGATTCAATTTGGATCATAAGACACACGAGACATACTGAGGGGCAGCCAAAATGGCTGCCCTTTAACACTTACTGTTGCTCATTCCAGTTTTAAATTTTACAAGTTATTTATAGTTCATAGTTTTTACTGCCGACTTTACAGAAGTCGCTCCTATAAAATACCGCCTTTTTTATATAGAGAATACAGCATATAAAGACGTATTAACAATAAGAAATAAGCCTGCTTAGTTTTCCGCACTGTACGAATGACAAAAGGCAGCCATATCTGGCTGCCTTAGAGTCTTATATTCAGCTATTCTCAGGATATCAAATATTATAGTTCCTCCCGAACCATCATCAATGCATATCCAAGCAGATTCTGTCCATTCCATTTAGTCCTGTCAAATCTGTCAGGATGATTCAGCTTGAATACAGCCCTAATAAGCCTGTAATCTCCCTTTCGATGTCTATGGCTTCCTGCTCGCTTTTAGTATTCTTTGGAATAACGACCATGATCTTTTCTGTATCCCATTCAAGGTTATTATCTCTCAGGAACGCCTTAGCTTTGCCCTTGAACTTCTCACTCTTGGTAAAACAAATATCTGTACGATAGCACTCCGTTACCTTAGTCTTTCCTGCTACAAGAGCATAGGAATTATCGCCTTCTTTATAGAATTTAATGTATGCAAAATATGTGAGCCCACTGTCTATCAAAGCATTTGTGAACTCCCTACGCTTGCTCCAGCGCTTAGCCCCCTTTTTGAAATGTGTAGCGAACATTTGTGCCTTATAACCGCAGTGTTCAAGAATAAACTTAACATCTTCCTCTGTCAGCCTGCGTTCTTTTCTTGTATTCACGATCAGATAATAAAAATGATTTTTCATATCATCAATGCTGCTCCTGCTTGTATATTTTTCGTCATATCGTCTTAGTCATA
>JAEEGL011245219.1_pt1 | contig 20616 bp, 21 predicted proteins | sample 9134231 | NCBI WGS metagenome assembly JAEEGL01 (sample SAMN16246548, study PRJNA631951) | gut metagenome | biome: gut microbiome; feature: rumen; material: fiber-attached | host: Bos | place: Iran: Karaj | collected 2018-10
AACTGCTTCTATTCTTCCTGCATATTCTCATATGCTTTAAGTACTTCTGACTGGATATAATTTCTTGTTTCAGTCTTAATAGGATGGGCGATGTCTCTGTAACCTTCATCTCCGGCCTTTCTGGACGGCATTGCCGCAAATAAGCCTTTCTCACCCTCGATAATTTTGATGTCGTGTACTACGAACTCATCATCAAGTGTAATGCTGGCTACACCTTTAAGTTTTCCACCATCCGTCATTTTACGTACTCTTACATCTGTGATCTTCATAATTCCCCTCCTCTAAGTTTTCAGATTAAATCGAGTATCTGTCATTTTGTTCAATCAGAATCTTTATTTCTCCGTCTCCTACGAAGCTTGAATTGGCTCTGATTGTATCTCTGCTTTCCACTATGCAGTTCTCAAGATAAGAATTGTCCCCGATGTAAACATCGTTCAAAATAATTGAGTTCTTCACCACACAATTGTTTCCGACGAATACATTTTTGAAGATTAACGAATTCTCAACGGTCCCGTTAATAATACTTCCGCTTGAAACAAGACTGTTCTTTATCTTTGCACCCACATTATATTTTGCGGGAGGCAGATCATCTACTTTCGAATACACATCAGGATATTCTCTGAAGAAGTAATTTCTTACATCATTCTTAAGGAAATCCATGTTGGTTTCGTAATAATCCTCAACGCTTGCTATATTTCTCCAGTAGCTGTTGAGTCTGTATCCGAAGATACGCTTCATATTCTTATATCGGATAAGAATGTCTGCTACAAAATCATATCTTCCTTCTTCATTGGCCTTCTCGATAAGTTCAATGAGAAGACGTCTTCTAACGACATAAATACCGCAGGAAACGGTGTTTGATTTTGCAACAATGGGCTTTTCTTCGAATTCCTCGATCCGGTCTTCTTCGTTCAATTTAAGAACACCGTATCTGTCTACATTTTCTCCTTCGGGCATCTCTTTTACAACAACGGTAATGTCTGCCTTTTTGTCGATGTGATATTCAAGAAGCTTGTTGTAATCCATTTTGTAAACGCAATCGCCTGATGCAATAACAACATAAGGTTCATGGCTCATTTTAAGGAATTCAAGATTCTGATAAATCGCGTCGGCAGTTCCCCTGTACCAGTTGCTGTTTTCACTGGTTTCAACCGGTGTGAAAACATATAATCCGCCCTGTTTTCTACCGAAATCCCACCATTTGGATGAACTTAAATGCTCATTCAAACTTCTGGCATTATACTGAGTCAGTACGGCGACTTTCTGAATATGGGAGTTTGACATATTGCTTAACGCAAAGTCAATACTTCTGTAGCTTCCGGCAATCGGCATAGCCGAAATCGCACGCTTAAGCGCCAGTTCTCTCATACGGTTCGAATGTCCGCCGGCTAAAATGATACCTATCGCTCTCATATTTCATCACCTGCCTTAATCAATGTCTTGCCGCTTGCCAATGTCATGTCTGTCAGATCTTCCGGTTTGATATTGCCTGCAACAACTGAGTTCTTGCCGACGTTCATTCCGTCCGGAATAACTGATTTCTCACCGATTGTAACAAGTCCGTGATTATAAATATGAGGATCGGTTTCGTTGTCGACTTCGTCCCCAATACCAAGTCTGACATTGTTACCGATATTAACATTCTCGGCTACTATAGCCTTGTTAATCTCACAATTATTTCCGATAGTCGTATCGTTCATAATTATGGAATCACGTATTACGCAACCCTCTCCGATTGTAACCCCACAACCGATAATAGAATTGTATACTTCCCCACAAATTACAGTTCCTTCTCCGATAAGGCACTTTTCAATGACTGTATTATCCGCTATATACTGAGGCGGAAGTGTATCGGACTTTGTATATATCTTCCAGTACTCTTCATATAAGTTGAATACGGGAACGATATCTATAAGTTCCATATTTGCTTCCCAGTAAGAATGAAGTGTTCCTACATCCTTCCAGTATCCGTTGTATTCATACGCATACATCGGAGCGTCTTTGGAATGACAGTAAGGAATGATGTGCTTTCCGAAATCCAAGTTAGGCTGGTCGGATTTTGCTACCAGTGCTTCCTTAAGAGTCTTCCAGTTGAAAATATATATACCCATCGAAGCAAGATTGCTTCTGGGATTTTCCGGCTTTTCTTCAAAGTCGGTTATTTTCCTGTTTTCATCAGTAATTACTATACCGAATCTCTTTGCCTCTTCCAGAGGAACGGGCATTGCCGCGATAGTAACTTCCGATCCGCTCTTTTTGTGGAAATCGAGCATTACCTCGTAATCCATCTTGTAAATATGGTCTCCCGAAAGAATCAGAACATAATCAGGATTATAACTTTCCATATAATCAAGGTTCTGATAGATCGCATTAGCGGTACCCGTATACCATTCGGTATCCGTACTCTTTTCATACGGAGGAAGAACAGTTACTCCACCGATATTCCTGTCAAGATCCCAGGGAATACCGATTCCGATATGGGTATTGAGCCTTAAAGGCTGGTACTGTGTAAGAACACCTACGGTATCCACACCCGAATTGATACAGTTACTTAACGGAAAGTCTATGATTCTGTACTTTCCTCCGAAAGAAACTGCGGGTTTGGCAACCTTAGCGGTTAATACACCCAACCTGCTTCCCTGACCGCCTGCGAGCAACATTGCAATCATCTCTTTTTTAATCATGTGATCACCTCTCAAGCTTCTATTTGATTGTCCCCCAACAATACAATTTATTATAACATGCGGTTTGTCCATTTTGTACTAACTGATGAGCGTTTTAGACCCGCAAAACACACTTTTTTCGTCATTATTCTAAATTTTAACCATAACTCAGCGTTTTTGTTTGTGTATATTGACGAATTTGTCCATTTTTTATTTTTCTTAAATTCTTCAATTTTCACAAAAGGCACTTTGATACTTTCAATTTGTCGTATTGGAAATTATAATAAGTGTTGTCGGAATTCGGTCTTTTGCATATCCGTCTCCTTTCCTTATATAAAGAAGGAATCGCATTCGTTCTTATGCAGAAGCGAAACACATATATATGGAAGTTTTAAGGAGTTTATATGGAAATCGATTTTCAGAAATCGCAGCATGTCTATTTCATGGGAATAGGCGGTATAAGCATGAGCGGTCTTGCAAAGATACTTTTGTCGAGAGGCTTTAAGGTATCAGGTTCGGACAGAGCACCTTCGGAATTAACCGATCAGCTCGAAAAAGACGGCGCAGTAATCCATATCGGACAGCGAAAGTCAAATATCACCGATGATATAGACTTAGTCGTTTATACAGCTGCCATTCATCCTGACAACCCCGAATTTATCCGGTGTAAAGAACTGAATCTTCCGATGATGAGCAGAGCCGAGTTTCTCGGACTTCTCATGAAAAACTACTCTCAGTCAATAGCAGTAAGCGGTACGCACGGCAAAACCACAACTTCTTCAATGGCCGGCGAAATCTTAATGGCCAACGCCTGCGACCCTACTTTATCGATAGGCGGAATTCTCCCGAGCATTCAGGGGAACATACGCATCGGCTCTTCCGATTATTTTCTTACGGAAGCCTGTGAATATACAAACAGCTTCCTTTCATTTTTCCCGACATTTGGTGTAATACTTAATATAGAAGAAGACCATCTTGACTTTTTCAAGGATCTTAACGAAATCAGAACATCATTCAGACGTTTCGGTGCTCTCCTTCCCGAAGACGGATATCTGTTAATCAATTCCGACATAAAAGATTATAAGGAAATAACAGACGGACTCTCATGTAAGATCTTTACCTTCTCCGACAAGAGCGATTCGGACTATTTTTACACCGATCTGACCATCACAAAAGAAGGATATTCGAAGTTCATCTTCAATACTCCCTCGGAAAAGAAGGAAGAAGTCCTGCTGAAGGTTCCCGGAAAGCACAACGTGCTCAATGCCGTAGCAGCAATGGCTATAGCCGATTTATTAAATCTGGATTTAACTTTATCTTCGAAGGCTTTGGAGGCTTTTGAGGGTGCAAAAAGAAGATTTGAATACAAAGGCGATCTGAAAGGTGTAAGCGTATTCGACGACTATGCTCACCACCCCACGGAAATCAAAGCTACACTCGAGGCTGCCAAATCCTACCCTCACGAAAACCTCTGGGTTGTATTCCAGCCTCATACATATTCAAGAACAAAAGCTTTCATGGATGAGTTTGCCGAAGCACTTTCGCTCGCAGACAACATAGTCCTTACCGATATATATGCAGCAAGAGAAAATGATAATTTAGGTATCTCTTCCGCGGATTTGATGGACAAAATCAAAGCTCTCGGGAAAAACTGCTATCATTTCAGAAGTTTTTCCGATATTGAAAATTTTTTATTGGAAAATTGTATCCCCAAAGACATGTTGATAACCATGGGGGCCGGAGACGTGCTTAAAATAGGCGAAAATCTTCTTGGAAGTTAGTTATCAACTTTATCCACATTTTTTTGAGACATTTGCCCTCAACAAAAATGTGGATTATTTATTTTACATAATAAATTCTGTCACCCTTTATTTCATCGCAAATAACTATCGTTAAACCAATTATGTAAACCAAACGCCGCAGAGTTTTCCACACTGTCAACATAACGCAAAACCCTTTAAAATAGGGCGTTTGACAATATTTTAACGCTTTACTTTTTTATATTTTCATCATATAATTTTCCTTGCTTAACAAGCTTAACGGGCTTAGGGGGAATTGAATAATGAGTATAATAAAGTTATACGCGGAAGAATGCGATCCGGGTGTCACTTTGATTTCAAATGTATTTATTGATTATTATCTGAAAGACGCCAACGATGCACAGTTAAAAGTTTACATGTATCTGGTCAGACACATAAGCAATCATAAACCGTTCGAAATTTCAAATATAGCTGACGAATTTAACCACACGGAAACGGACGTTATCAGATCTTTGAAATACTGGGAGCAGAAACAGGTTATCTCGCTTGAATACGATGCTCGCAATAATATAGTAGGAATCGAACTTCATAATATAGATGAAGACATGCTTAATCAGAAGAACAGACTTCATCGTATTAAAGACACTGATTTTACTTCGGAAAGCGTTAATACAGCGGTTTCCGACAGAATGGTTATTCCCGAGACGAAGTTCACTGCTTCTGATCTCGTGGAAATGTCCAAAGATTCCGAATGGGTTGCCATCAAGAGCGTAGCCGAATGTTATCTTGAAAGAACTCTCTCGGCTAATGACCTTCAGATTCTTGCTCATATTTATAAGGATTTAGGTTTTCAGGCCGCAGCTGTGGACAGTCTTCTCGAAAAATGTCTTACACAGGGCAGGAAAACAATGCGTTCCATTAAAAAGATTGCCGAGGAAGATTATTCTTCAAGCAAATTAAATCCTTCAGTCAGCGCCATAATGAACGCTCTCGGAAAAACAGGCGCCCCCAACGGGGACGAACTTACAATTATAAACAGCTGGCTTGACGAAATGAATCTCGAACTTATCCTCGAGGGCTGCAAAAAAGCCGCAATGTCAACTTCCGGCAACCGTATCAAATACGCATGCGGTATTTTCAGAAACTGGAAAGCCAAAAACATTAAGACCATCGAAGACATGGCCGGCGACGAAGAATCTTTCAGAGCACAGAAAGAATCTTCAAAGAAAACCGTCGTTGCTGCATGCAAGGCTCCTCAGAGAAGCGTAACCTCTTCTACTGACATGTACAGACAGTACAAGAAAAGCAATTACGATTTTGAAGCACTTGAACGCGAAACAAGAACCAGATAAAAGGAGTTTGTTTTGTCAATCTCAAATACACAGTACGATGCTATCATGAGCGAATATGACCGCCGCCAGATAGACCGTCATCATCTTATAGAAGAAAGAAAAAAAGAAATATACAAAGTTCTTCCCGAATACAGGGAAATCGAAAATCAGATTGCTTCCGAAAGCATTAAGGCAGGTATGGCCGCTCTTCAGTACAACACTCCCACCGATGATTTAAGGGAGCGAATCGAAGAATTAAAGCGTAAAAAGGATTTGCTTTTAACTCAGGCCGGATATTCCATCAATTATTTAAACCCGCCTTATATCTGCCCTTACTGCAAAGATACGGGGTATATCGGAACCGAAGTCTGCCACTGCTTAAAGCAGGCGATTCTTGAGCGAACATATCAGGATTCAAACGCCAATACTCTTAAAAAGGATGAAAACTTCAATACGGTTTCACATGAGTATCACACCGGTGAAGAACTCAGAATGTTTATTATTGCCGAAAAGGCAGCCAGAAATTTTGTTACAAACTTCGAATTCGAAGCAGGCAACATTCTTTTCAAAGGCACCGCGGGAACCGGAAAAACATTCCTTTCCAACTGTATTGCCAATGAACTTATTCAAAAAGGATATTCAGTTATTTACTTATCTTCCGTCTCGCTGTTTGAAAGACTTTCGTCGTACATCTTCAGCAAAGACAAATCATCACTGGACAATCCTTTAAAAGACATATATAATTGCGATTTGTTGGTCATCGATGACTTGGGCAGCGAAATGACCAACCAGTTTGTATGCTCGGAATTATTCTCTATCGTCAACGAACGATATCTGAGAAAGAAATCAACCGTCATTTCAACAAATCTCGATTTTAACGAAATAAGCAACAGATATACCGAACGTACCTTCTCGAGAATCTATTCGTATTACGATATTTTCGATCTCTCGGGAAATGATGTTCGTGTTTATAAAAAGAGAATAGAAGACAGAAAGTGAGGATTAAGAAATGCCTGAGAAACGTGATGAAATTCGCGATTTAAACTCCATTCCCGTAGGTTCGTTAGGACTGATTCCCTTGGAAAGCTGCAAGGATCTCGGAGCCAAAGTTAACGATTACCTCGTAAAATGGAGAAAAGAAAGGGAACATCAGCACAAAGATTCTCTCCCCTTCGACGGCTACGAAAGAGATTCATACATTCTCAAATCAAAAACTCCGAGATTCGGTACCGGCGAAGCAAAGGGTGTAATCGAAGAATCCATAAGAGGTTACGATGTATACTTCCTTGTGGATGTTTGCAATTACAGTTTAACCTACAAGCTTTGCGGCCAGATCAATCACATGTCTCCCGACGATCATTATCAGGATTTAAAGAGACTTATCGCTGCAGTAGGAGGAAAAGCAAGAAGAATTACCGTTATCATGCCTTTCCTTTATGAAAGCAGACAGCATAAAAGAACCACAAGAGAGTCACTTGACTGTGCACTCGCTTTACACGAACTTACTGCAATGGGCGTTGACAACATCATTACTTTTGACGCACATGACCCCAGAGTTCAGAATGCTATTCCTTTAAACGGATTTGAAACGGTACAGCCTACATACCAGTTCATCAAAGGACTTGTTAAAAACGTACCCGATATCAAATTCGACGCAGATTCTCTTATGTGCATAAGCCCCGATGAAGGTGCAATGTCACGTGCCATCTACATGGCAAACATTCTCGGCATCGACATGGGAACATTCTATAAAAGAAGAGATTACACCCGCGTAGTTGACGGACGTAACCCCATCGTTGCACATGAATTCTTAGGAACAAGCGTTGAAGGAAAAGATGTTCTTGTACTCGATGACATGATTTCTTCAGGCGAATCGGTTCTCGAAGTTGCGGCAGCTCTCAAGGAACGCCACGCAAACAGAATCTTTATCCTTACAACATTCGGTCTTTTCACAAACGGCCTTGATAAATTTGACAAAGCATACGAAGACGGAATTATTTACAGAGTACTTACAACCAACCTCGTATATCAGACTCCCGAATTACTCAGCAGAGAATGGTATATCAACTGCGATATGAGTAAGTACATCGCTTATATCATTGACACACTTAACCATGATGCATCAATAAGCGATCTTCTGATTCCCACTGACAGAATCCAGAAACTTCTCGCATCAAGAGAAAACCAATAAAAAAACAGCAAAAAACGTAATATTTTCCTATTTCATACCCTTATTTTCCTACTTCATCAAATTTAATTGACTTTATCAACATCCGGTGGTATGTTTAGTAAAAGGTGGAGATTTTGAAAAAGGTGAATATTATGAAAAATGAAAAAGGATTTTCTTTGATTGAACTGCTTATCGTTATAGCAATAATGGCTATTCTGCTCGGCTTAATGGTTCCTTTCCTGCTCAGATACATCGAAAAATCGAATGTTTCAAGCGACTACCAGTTAGCCGACACAATTCGTTCTGCGGTTTCGTATTCGATTGTTGATGCAAAAGTGCTTGAGGATCCCGCAAGCCAGCCTTATCTTACCGCAATGGAAGCAGGTCCGATTAACATTACTACAATCAATACCGACTGCGTTTTAAAGGAAAGCATCGAAACATACACCGCATGCCAGATTCCTCAGCTTGCACTCTTCATTAAGTCCAAGCACGGAGCAGGTGCGTATGTTCAGGTATCAACTACCAACGGTATTGTTAAGGTAACATTTACCGAGACCGATAACACCGGTAAGGGTGATACTTCTTCATCGAGCACCGCTAACGATATCAGTGTTCAATAAAAATTTAATATGCAAATTAAAAAGTCGTGAATTTTCATTCACGACTTTTTTTGTGCTTTCGCTTTTACTGTTTTTACAGAAATGTTTTTTTGTGTTTTTGCAAAAAAACTTTTTTATTTTGCGATCGGGCTAATTCTTTATAACATTCAGCTTAAGTCTTAATTCCCATTAGTCATCATAACCGTTAGGGTTTTTCTTCTGCCAGTTCCATGCATCCTTGCACATCTCTTCAAGTCCGCGCTCTGCTTTCCATCCGAGTTCTTTAAATGCTTTATCGCATGCTGCGTAACACTCGTCAATGTCGCCGGGGCGTCTCTCCTTAATAGAATAAGGAATCTTTATATCATTAACCTTCTCAAATGTTTTAACTACATCAAGAACGCTGTATCCGTGTCCGGTTCCGAGGTTGTAAATTTCAACACCCTTTATCGAATCGATTTTTTCAAGTGCTTTAAGATGTCCTGTTGCAAGATCGACAACATGAATGTAATCTCTTACACCTGTTCCGTCATGAGTCTTGTAATCGTTTCCGAATACGCCGAGTTCTGCTCTCTTTCCTACGGCAACCTGAGTGATGTACGGCATGAGGTTGTTGGGGATACCGTTGGGATTCTCACCAATATCGCCCGAAGCATGTGCGCCGATGGGATTGAAATATCTTAAAAGAATCACAGTCCACTCAGGATCGGCTTTTGCCATATCCGTAAGGATTATTTCAAGCATGCGCTTTGTCATTCCGTAAGGATTGGTTATTTCGCCCACAGGGCATTCCTCTGTAATGGGAACGAATGCCGGTGCACCGTAAACGGTAGCCGATGAAGAAAATACAATCTTCTTCACGTTAAACTCATTCATTACTTTTAAAAGAGTAAGTGTTCCGTGAATGTTGTTGTCATAGTAAAGCCAGGGCTTTGCAACACTTTCTCCGACTGCTTTGAGACCTGCGAAATGAATACAGGAATCAATCTTTTCTTTTTCAAAAATTTTCTTTAACGCTTCTTCATCCCTGATATCTGCTTCATAAAACTTAACTTCTTTTCCGGTAAGTTTTGAAACTCTCTCAAGGCTCTTGGGACTTGAATTGGAAAGGTTGTCAAGTACGACAACATCATACCCTGCATTAAGCAGTTCAAGTACCGTATGGCTTCCTATAAAACCGGAGCCGCCCGTAACAAGTATTGACATATTTTTCTCCTTATATTCTTAATTTTCAGGTAAAATTATTGTTTATGTTTTCAGTATAAAGGATTCCCTAAGGGCAGAGTCAATACTAATCCCAGAGATTTTCGGGATATACTCCTGCTTCCTTAAGTGCCTTGATTGAAGCAACTACAAAAGGCTTGTCTTCTTTGTATGTAACACCGAACCACTTGTCTTTCGATGAAAGAACTCTGACCGTTGCCTTGTCTGCTTTCAAAAGATTGTCGACTTCGATGGGAATAAAGCATTCTGCCTTAAGAGGATTTCCTTCAACCTTGTTTGCAAAGAAATCATCAAGTGCAGCACCGAATTCTTTGATAATGCTCGGATAGAATCCCCACATATTCATTGAAACGGGTGTGTCAGCGGAAATATCAACGTATGTTTCGCCGCCGTCTTCCGAATAAGCTGCTTCATCACCCTTCTTGATGATGTTTGTTCTTTCTGCGATTGTTACGAGATATCCGTCATCGCTTGTAACGCATACACCTCTTGCAACAGAACCGTGTTCGGTAAGCGTATTGCCAAGTCTGTATCCGACCATTGCATATCTGTATTTATCATCATCGTTATGAGATACAAGATAATCATAGAGAACCTTAAATGCCTCAACGCCATAGTAATCATCTGCGTTAATTACGGCAAAAGGCGCATCGATTACGTCCCTGCAGGAATAAATCGCATGTGCGGTTCCCCAGGGTTTCTGACGGCCTTCGGGAATCGTGAAACCTTCGGGAACATCGTTCAAATCCTGGAATACAAATTTCACTTCCATCTTCTTTGAAATTCTGTCACCGATGACTTCTCTGAATGCCTGCTCGTTTTCTTTTTTGATAATAAAAACCGCACGTTCGAAACCTGCACGCATAGCATCATAAAGCGAGAAATCTATAATGATATGTCCCTGATCATCCACGGGATCGATCTGCTTGAGACCGCCGTATCTTGAGCCCATTCCTGCTGCCATAATAACCAAAATAGGTTTGTTCATAAAAAATCCTCCTTAAACTACAAAGATTGTTTTTTCCATACCCTGAAATTTTTACCTTTTTTCTTTACGCAATTATACTTCGAAAAGAAGATCGCCGTATGAAGGAATAGGCCAGAAATCCTTGTCTGTAATTCTCTCAAGTTCGTCTGAATAGTATCTGACTTCTTCCATCGCAACTTTGACTTTGTCGCGGTAAGCAAATGCTTTTTCTTTGTTATCCTTTATGCTTCTCGCAGATTTGATATTTTCTTCCAGTTTGTCGATTGCTTCGCTTAGGCCGTCGCAGTATCCGTTGACCTTTTCAAGAAGCGCTTTGGCCGTTTTGATTTCAACCCCTGCTGCCTTGCCCTTGTTATATGCTCCGGCAAGCTCATCCATGTAACTGATTTCAGCGGGAAGAATCTGTCTCTTAATCATTTGCCTTAAGCAGGTTGCTTCGATTTTGAGTGTCTTCGAATACGTTTCATAAAGAATCTCTTTTCTCGATTCAAGTTCAGCCTTTGTGAAGATATTGAATTTCTCGAAAAGCTTAATACTCTTTTCCGTTGTCAGAGTATCTACCGCATCGAGCATTGTGGGAAGATTGGGAAGTCCTCTTCTCTTTGCTTCCTCTATCCATTCGGGAGCGTAATTGTTTCCGTTGAATACTATTCTTTCATGCTTTGTAACATACTCTTTTATAATATCGTGAACCGCTTCGTCAAAGTTGTCCGCTTTCTCGATTCGATCGCACGCTTCGCAGAAACTCTCGGCAACGATTGTATTGAGTATTACGTTGGGATCGCCAATCGAATCGGCGGAACCAACCATACGGAATTCGAATTTGTTACCCGTAAATGCAAAAGGCGATGTACGGTTTCTGTCTGTGGGATCGATAAGCAGATCGGGAAGCGATGACACACCTGTTTCAAGATGGTTGCTTCCGATACAGTGTGTAGCTTCTCCTGTTTCAACAAGCTGCTTAACCACATCGTCAAGCTGTTCTCCGAGGAACATGGAAATGATTGCGGGCGGTGCTTCGTCAGCGCCGAGACGGTAATCGTTTCCTACATCGGATGCAGACTGTCTCAAAAGATCCGCATGTGTATCTACTGCTTTCATGATACATGCAAGTACGAAAAGGAACTGTATGTTCTCGTTGGGTGTATCGCCCGGATCGAGTAGATTCATTCCGTTGTCGGTATTAAGCGACCAGTTGTTGTGCTTACCCGAACCGTTTATTCCCTTGAAAGGTTTCTCGTGTAAAAGACATGCGAGATTGTGTCTCTCGGCAACCTTTTTCATTGTTTCCATTACAAGCTGGTTGTGGTCTGTTGCCACATTTGCAGTCTCGTAAATCGGAGCAAGTTCATGCTGTGCGGGTGCAACTTCGTTATGCTGTGTCTTGGCTGCAACACCGATCTTCCATAACTCAACGTTTACATCCTTCATGAACGCACCGATACGTTCTCTGATGCAGCCGTAGTAATGATCATCCATTTCCTGACCTTTGGCTGCGGGGCATCCGATTAATGTTCTTCCCGTGTATATAAGGTCCGTTCTTCTTAAATACAAATCCCTGTCAACAAGGAAGTATTCCTGCTCGGCACCTACGGAAGCAATAACCTTTTTGGCATCCTTGTTTCCGAAAAGTCTTACAACTCTTAAAGCCTGTTCGTTAATGGCCTGCATTGAACGAAGAAGCGGTGTTTTCTTATCGAGAGCTTCACCCTTGTATGAACAGAAAGCCGTGGGAATGCAGAGAATCGTACCTGTTGCATCTTCTTTCAAAAATGCGGGAGAAGTAATATCCCATGCGGTATATCCTCTTGCCTCGAATGTTGCCCTTAATCCGCCTGAAGGGAAACTTGAAGCATCCGATTCGCCCTTGATGAGTTCCTTTCCGGAAAACTCCATAATCATTCTTCCCTCACTGTCCGGATGAGTGATAAATGAATCATGCTTTTCCGCAGTTGTTCCGGTAAGAGGCTGGAACCAGTGAGTATAATGCGTAGCACCTTTTTCGATGGCCCAGTCCTTCATTTCATTTGCAACGATGTCAGCTGTTTTCTTTGAAAGTTCTCCTCCGAAATCAGCAACCCTTACTACTTCCTCAAAAACATCTTTGGGAAGTCTTTCACGCATCTTCCCGAGAGTAAACGCATTCTCTCCGAAGATCTCCTCAATGTTAATAATGTCCTTCATCAAAAAAATCAATCCTTTCACGCTTTCGCGTATTAATCGTTTTTCATCCTTAAAATATCTCCCGTTTCGGGTAATACACTTAAATAAATTCTAAGCTTCTGCTTCGAATGCGGGCACGATTCCATATCGTTTCCGTCTTCATCGACGATTCGTAAAACTTTTGTTTCCTCGTTGCGCCCGTCTTTTTTCATTATCTCGATTGTATCGCCGACACAGAACTTGTTCTTCTGTTCGATGTATACGGATTCGCTGTCCGTTTTATCGGACAGACCGAGATAAATGTATTCGTTGATGTAAGTATTGTTGTCGTATATCTGAGCGTCCTCGTGGGGCTTGTTAAAATAGAATCCCGTCGTAAACTGTCTGTATGTACACTTTGAAATTTCCGAAAGATACCAGTCCATATTGCTTCTGTATTTTTCTTCGCTTTCAAAGAAATCGTCTATTGCTTTTCTGTATGTTCTTGCCACGCATGCAACGTAAAGCGCGGTCTTCATTCTTCCTTCAATCTTGAAAGAGTTGATACCCGCATCAACCATCTCGGGAATATGCTCTATCATGCAAAGATCCTTCGAGTTGAAAATATATGTTCCTCTTTCGTTTTCGTAAACCGGAAGATATTCTCCGGGGCGTGTTTCCTCGCTTACCGAATACTTCCATCTGCATGGATGCGTGCACTCACCGCGATTCGCATCTCTTCCCGTAAAATAATTCGAAAGAAGACATCTTCCCGAATAGGAAATACACATTGCACCGTGAATAAAACTTTCAATTTCCATATCCCCGGGAATGTTTGCACGGATTTCCTTTATCTCCGCAAGCGAAAGTTCTCTGGCATTTACAACTCTTGTTGCGCCCTGCTCATACCAGAACTTAAATGTTTCGTAATTCGTATTGTTTGCCTGCGTGGAAATATGTCTTTCTATTTCGGGACAGTATTTCTTCGCAAGAGTAAACATTCCGGGATCCGAAATAATAAGTCCGTCAGGCCTGATTGAAGCCATTTCGGTAAAGTATGCTTTCGCATCTTCTAAATCGTAATTATGAGCAAATATATTTGCTGTCACATATACTTTTACGTTTTTTGAATGAGCATATTCAATGCCCTTTATCATCTCATCGTTTGAGAAGTTCTTGGCTTTTGCACGAAGCGAAAACATATCGCCGCCGATATAAACGGCATCCGCTCCGTAATTGACAGCCGTCTTTAAAACTTCAAGACTTCCCGCCGGTATGAGTAGTTCGGGTTTGTTCATATAACTTCACCTAAAAAAAAATCTTCTCAAAAGTCTTCTTAAAACATTAATCTCTTTATTCCGTTTAATGCATTTCCGATAACAAATGCTTAATCGTCAGAAAAAGAATTTTTATTTTTATCACCAAATAATGCTTAAGTTTATTATATCTTTACGCTTAGCGTCATTCCGTCTCCGCTTGATAAAATCACATTTTCAAGCGCCTCTTCATTGCGAAGACGTATAAGAAATTCTCTCATTCTCGAATGAATCGTTCTGTCTCTTCTTTCAAGCGCAAATCTCGATTCGAGAATATCGCCTTCCTTGAAGATATTATCCGTAACAAGAAGCGCATCCTTTTTCATGAGTCTTAATATATCGTCAAGGTAGGATTCGTACTGACCTTTCGGACCGTCAAGAAAGATAAAATCAAACTCTCCTTCAAGGCTTTTAAGTATCTCGCCCGCATCTCCTTCAAGGAGTTTTATTCTGTCCGATTTATCGTACATATCAAAATTCTTTTTTGCTGCTTCGATTCTTGGCGGATAATTCTCTATTGTTGTTATCCTTGTATTCTCCGCTGCGTATTCCGCCATAAGGAGTGACGAAAATCCGACTGCAGTACCGATTTCGAGTATGTTTTCGGGTTTCTTCATACGCAACAAGAAACGAAGTAACTCCTGAGTACCCTTTCTGATAATCGGTACATCCTGTTCCTTCGCTTCTTTCTCCAACATAAGCAGATACTCCGGAAAATCCCTGGAGTATGCTCTTATGAATATTTCCGTTCTCTCTTCATCAATAGTCTGCATATTATTCATTATCTGTCTACTGGCCTTCGGTTTTGCTGCCTTCGCCTTCTTTGTCGTCGTTCTTTTCCTTGGCGGTGTCGTCGGCTTCGTCCCAGAGGTTTGCTTCGCTCTTGGTCGGAACATATCCTTCCTCGCCCTCTGCACCTTCAACTTCCGCATCGGGATCTTTCGACATTATTTCCATCATTTCATACGGTGTCATCGCCGTACTCAGGTCATAAACACCCGGTCTTAACTTTTCGTCGTATTCGGAAAATTTTACCTGGAACATAAACAGAAGTCCGCTGTCAACCAAACCTTTTTCAGCGAGTATGTCTCCTATTTCTTTTTCCGTTTTTCCTTCAACGATTGCAACGGTTTTCACAATGCCGGGTTCGGGATCCTTTGCTTCATCCGCAAAGATTTTGTAACCGAAACTGTAACAGCCCGATATGCAGCTGTATCCCGCATAAATAAGTGCGAAAATGATTGCAATCCTGAATATGATAAATATAATTTCCTGTAGAATCTTTCTGGTCATTTTTATCCTCTATTCAAACTCAATGGATTGCGTGATTGTATAGTATATTTCTCTTACCATTTTGCAAAGCGCAACCTCGGCTTCAAGATATTCTCTCGCAGCCTTGTTTTCGAAAATAAACGCATTGTCTCTTTCGAATCCGTCCGCTTTGTCAAACAGTTCGTCACCTGAAGTATTCTTTTCGAACTCAAATCTTCTCTGCTTGTACTCGGAAACTTTCTGCCACATTTCCTCGTCTTTTTTAAGATTTGTCAGTTTTTCTCTGTACTGTTTGTAAATTGCAGTTTTCTTTAATTCTTTGATATAGTTTTCTGTAAGAATTTCAAAACCGTCCATTCTTATACCTCTGTAATTATGGGAAGAATCATGGGTTTACGCTTGGTGTTTTTCCAGAAATACTCACTCAGATAATCGCGGATAATATTCTTGCAGCGATGAATGTCAGCGATATCTTTCTTATTCTTCGCTTCAAGATAATCTCTTAACTGTGCCTGAGCGTTTCCGAGAAGTTCCTCGGATTCTTTTTCGTAAACAAAACCTCTTGTTACGATTTCAGGTCCAGCATAAATCTCACCCGAATATGAATCAAGAGTAAGTACAACAACCACGATTCCGTCTTCCGCAAGTTTCTGTCTGTCGCGAAGTACAACGTTTCCTACGTCTCCTACTCCGAGACCGTCAACGTAAACCGCACCGGCATCAACATTTCCGATTATCTCCGCTTTTTCCGAGTCAAGCTGAAGTACATTTCCTGACGAAAGAATAAAGATTCGATCGCTCTCCATTCCGAGTTCCTGTGCCAGTTTTGCATGTGCTTTTAAGTGCTTGTATTCACCGTGAACGGGAATTGCGTACTTGGGATTCGTAAGCGAATAAATAAGCTTGATTTCCTCGCGGCAGGCATGTCCCGATACATGCGTATCCTGGAAGAGAACATCGGCTCCGAGACGAAGCAGATCGTTCATGACTTTTGTGACAGCCTTCTCGTTTCCGGGAATCGGATGTGATGAGAATATTACAACATCTTTGGGTGAAATCTTAACCTTCTTATGTGTTCCCATCGCCATACGGCTTAATGCCGCCATACTTTCGCCCTGGCTTCCGGTTGTTATAAGAACCGTCTGCTCTTCGGGATAATCTTTTATGTTTTCAATATCGATGAGCGTATCTTCGGGAATGGTAATTCTTTCCATCTTTCTCGCAACATCGATAATGTTAACCATACTTCTTCCTTCGACAACAACTTTTCTGTTAAAGCGTGCCGCCGAATTCAGAATCTGCTGTACACGGTCAACGTTGGATGCAAAAGTCGCAACCAGAATTCTTGAATCCTTATGCTCGGAAAAGATAACATCGAAAATTCTTCCGACTGTTTTTTCCGAAGGAGTAAATCCTTCTCTCTCGGCATTGGTCGAATCGCACATAAGCGCAAGTACGCCCTGACTTCCGAGTTCGGCAAATCTTTCAAGATCGATTCTGTCACCGTAAACAGGCGTGTAATCCACTTTGAAATCTCCGGTATGTATGATTATTCCCGCCGGTGTATGGATTGCAAGAGCTGCAGCATCAACGATACTGTGATTTGTCTTTATGAATTCAACTTTGAAATGTCCGATTCTTACGACATCTCCGAAATGAACCGTGTGTCTTTCGACAACATCGAGAAGTTCATGTTCTCTTAATTTGTTTTCTATAAGTCCCTGTGTAAGCGTGGTGGCAAATACGGGAACATTTAATTTTTTAAGTATATAGGGCAGAGCTCCTATATGATCTTCATGACCGTGTGTAATCATGAATCCGAGCACCTTGTCCTTGTGCTCTTCAAGATATGTTACATCGGGAATCACAAGATCGATTCCGAACATATCGTCCTCGGGAAATCCAAGACCGCAATCGATGACTATTATCTGCTCTTTATACTCGATTGCAGTTATATTCATTCCGATCCGCTCAAGTCCCCCGAGAGGAATTATGCGGACACCGTTTTCATTTTTTTTCAAAACAAACTCCTTAAACTGTCTTAAATCTCTTACTCAAATGCAACATCTTCGAGAAGACTCGAAAAAATATCGGCAATGGCGTTAAGTTCCGTGTCGTCGGATACTATTTCATATACCGCTTCTTCCGAATCGGCAGGTGAAACGTCCCTGAGTATGAGCGCTTCGCTGTCTCCTTCTTCCTTGTCGGTAACAAGAAGATAATTAATTCCCGAAACCGTAGTCTGTTCAAGTATGAAAAATTCAATCGGATCTTCAGTATCCTGGCTGAATAATATTTTTTCCATGTAAACCCCCGTGTGTTTTATTCTTAAACCGAATTCAATCGGTCTTTGTATTTACGTCCTGAATTCATTTTATCCGCTGACTGAATTTCGCTTTTAATTCTCTGTATCCGAACTTTGTTCTTTAACCGAATCAAGATAACTTTGGAGAATAATCGCCGCAGCTATTTTGTCAACGTATTTCTTTCTGTCGTATCCTTTAACGTTCACATCGCTCATTATTTCGTGAGCTTCGACCGTCGTTAATCTCTCGTCCTGTAAGATAACTTCAAGACCCGTTCTTCTTTCGAGCATCTCTTTGAATTCCTGAGTCTTTCTGACTCTCTCTCCCGAAGACGCATCCATGTTAAGCGGAAGCCCGAGAACGATTTTCGATACTTCGTATTCATCGATAATGGCCTCAATACGTGCCAGTGTTTTTCTTAATTTATCTTCTCTTTCCCTCTCGATAATTTCGAGCGGGGAAGCAATAAGACCGGTAGGATCGCCCATGGCAACGCCGACTGTTTTCGATCCGAAATCCAGTCCCATAATTCTTTTACTGCTCATCGGTTTCCTCATCCCACGCATTCGAGAAAATGTATTCGAGAAGCATTTCCTCAACAAGCTCGTCTCTTTCAACTTTCATGATAAGACTTCTTGCGCCCTTGTAACTTGTGATATATGTGGGATCTCCGGACATAATATAGCCTACAATCTGATTTACAGGATTGTAACCTTTTTCCTTAAGCGCCGTGTATACTTCTTTGATTATATTGTTTACGGAATCTCTTTCATCCCATCCTACGTTAAAATATTGAGTTTCTGTGGATACCGCCATTTCGTCTCCTCCCGATATCAGTCTTTTACGTGTAAAAACAGAATAAATACAAATGATATTCTGACATTTTAGTATAACATATTACCTTACTTTTTTGAAGTATTCTGCAAATTATTTGGTCCGAAGCTTTTAGGCAGCAAATCCTTTAAAAGATACTCTTCGAACTCACTCTCGCTCTTTACTACGAATATTTTAAAAGTTTCCTCATCGCAGAATTCTCTCATGACCTGTCTGCATATTCCGCAGGGGTAAGCGAAATCATCGCTTTCCATGTCTTTCGGACCGCCGCTTATCGCAATGGCCGTAAACTTCTTTTCACCTTCGGATACAGCCTTGAAAAAAGCTGTTCTTTCGGCGCAGACAGTTGCCGAATAAGAAGCATTTTCAATATTGCTTCCGACCACGATTCTGCCGCTTTCGCAAAGAAGCGCAGCGCCTACGGAATACCCTGAATAAGGGCAGTATGAGTAGTTCCTTGCTTCCATTGATACCAGTCTTAATTTCTCGAAAAGATCTTCCATTTTTAACCCCCGATTTCTGCCGTAACCGTTTCGTCGTTCAACATTCCGGTTATTTCGACACTGACTTTTTCCCCCGTTATATCTGCCTGATTTTCCGTCTTCTTTATAGCGCAGAAAACATATTCAGGCGTATGTCCGACGAAGTATTCTTTTCCGTCGAATATCTTTGTTTCCTCGATTATCACATTTGTTTTTTCGCCGATTTTAGATTCCCTGAATTCCTTCGAAAGTACCTCATCAAGTTCGAGAAGTTTCGAGGCTCTTTCTTTCTTGACGCTGTTGGTTAGCTGCCCCGGCATTTTGTCCGCTATAGTGCCCTTCCTTCTCGAATACGGGAATATATGCGTTTCAAAGAATTTAATCTTTTTAAGATATTCGTAAGTCTCTTCAAACTCTTCCTCGGTCTCTCCGGGGAAGCCGACAATTACGTCCGTTGTAAGAGCGCATCCTTTAAAATATTTCCTTAAAAGAACCGTTTTTTCAAAAAACTTTTCGGAATCGTAATGTCTGTTCATTCGCTTTAAAACACTGTCGCAGCCCGACTGAAGCGATATGTGAAAATGCGGGCAGAGTTTCTTTATCGTGCTTAATTTCGAAACGAAATCTTCGGTAAGAATCATGGGCTCAAAAGAACTGATTCTGATTCTTTCGATACCGTCGATTTTGTCTATTTCTGCGAGCAGTTCATAGAGGTAATCCGCCGGTTCTTTTTCCGTTTTAAAATCTTTCCCGTAAGATGAAATGTGAATGCCCGAAATAACGATTTCTTTGTATCCGTTTTCTGCGATCTGTTTTATTTCAGCGATAACGTTTTCGCTTTTTCTCGATCTTATCGCACCCCTTGCGTAAGGGATAATGCAATACGTGCAGTACCTGTCGCAGCCGTCCTGGATTTTCACGAAAACCCTGCATCTTTCGGCGCTTCCGGTTACCGTCATTTCCTCATATTCGCACTTTTCGACATCGACAAGCGTTTCGCCGCCGAGTTCTTTATCCGACGATAATTCCTTTTCTTTTTCATCAAAATATTTTTCGAGAATTTCGAATATTTCTCTTTTTTTGTTGTTACCGACCAAAAGATCGATGCTTTCGTCTTTGGCTGCTTCTTCGGGGTTTGCCTGTACGAAACAGCCCACCGCAACAACCACGCTTTCGGGATTTGTTTTTTTCGCTTTATGAAGCATCTGGCGGCTTTTTCTGTCGGCAATATTCGTTACGGAACAGGTATTTACGATATAAACATCCGCTTTTTGTTCAAAGTCGACAATTTTGTAGCCGTTTTGAGCGCATTTTTGTACCATATAATCCGTCTCGTACGAATTCACCTTGCAGCCAAGGTTATGAAATGCTATTGTTCTCATCTTTATCTCCGTCATTTTCGGCAGATTTGCAATTGACTTTTTTAATCATATACAATATTATAAACACGTGAAAAGAAATCACGGCAATAAACAGCTAAAAGGAGGTTATTCTTTATGAAGACAGTTACAATTTCTTTAAACTCA
>JAEEGL016776057.1_pt1 | contig 20616 bp, 9 predicted proteins | sample 9134231 | NCBI WGS metagenome assembly JAEEGL01 (sample SAMN16246548, study PRJNA631951) | gut metagenome | biome: gut microbiome; feature: rumen; material: fiber-attached | host: Bos | place: Iran: Karaj | collected 2018-10
ACGAAATCGTCCAGTACGCGGGGATTTCAGACCAGACCATCAGCCCGAGTTCTTCCGCCGCACGTACCATCTGCTCATTATGCGGATAGTGGGCAAGCCTTACGAAATTGCAGCCAAGTTCCCTGACATAGCTCAGCAGTTCCATGCATTCAGAGGCGTCGGTAACCCTTCGCGATGTTCCAATGGTTTCTTCATGAACGGATATGCCTTTGCAGAAAACCGGTTTCCCGTTGAGCATAATACGGTTTCCCGAAGTTTCTACATAACGGAAACCGATTCGGTCGCGTACTACATCTTCGCCTGCGGAGATTTCCACGTCATAAAGCTTTGGAGAATCCGGGCTCCACAGTACAGGGCGCGAATTGATTTCGAAGGAGGCATCACCTTCCATATCTGAAAAGGCATTTACAGACACGCCAAGTTCCGGGATGCGGACATTTACTGCCGTTCCGGGAGCTGCTCCCTCCAGATGGACGCTCCCGAAAATCCGGTGCAATTCCGGTTTGCGCCGCGTAGCCTTTCCCAACACTTTCGAGTCAAGCAGCAGCGAGTAATTGCACACGAACGACTCTGGAAGTTCTACTATGCACACGCTTCTTGTTATGCCTCCGTAGTTCCACCAGTCACTGTTGTCCGTAGGGATACCGTCCTTGCGCCTGGTATTGTCCACCGAGACGACCAGTGAATTGCGCCCTTCGTTCAGGGCTTCGGTAATTGCAATCTCGAACGGAGCGACTCCTCCTCCTTGCCTGCAGAGCCTCTTACCGTTCAAGGCGACTCCGGATTCGTAGTTCACCGCTCCGAAATAAAGGAAATACCGTTTCCCCTTTACCGGGGTGAAGTCGAAAATGCGCCGGTACCATACGAGGCCTTCGTAATAATACAGCTTCTCGTACTGGGTGTTCCAGTCTCCCGGCACTTTCAACGCGGATGCGTGGCTGAACGAATATTCCACAAGGCGTGTCCTGTCGTCATAGAAATCCTTGTCTGCAAAAAAAGTCTTGGCGTCCAGGAGCGGAACCTGATGATACGACACGAAGCCTATCCGGTAGGGGTCGGCAATAAACTTCCAATCCCCATCGAGCGAAACGGTTTTACGGGCCCCTATATTCACTATCTGGGGATCAGGTTCCTTTGCCCCGGCATATATCCCGAAAGACAATGCCAAGAATACGACTTCAACGGCGACAAAGGCCGGTGATAATCTGCGAATCATTTCTTTAACTGTATATCGGCAAAATTTATAAAATACGCCCAGTCTTCAGCAGTAATACTGTGCGGGCCCTGTTTCACATGTCTTCCCATCGACGACTCACACCCATACATCCTGTAGACCGGGGCCGCCGCCTCAAGCGAGAGTCCTTCTCCTGCAGGATCCGCCCACCTGTCCTCCGATGAACTGGCAACATAAACCGGACGGGGTGCGATCAGAGCTATCAGGGTGTGCTGGTCGAAAGGCAGAGCAGACTCGTTGCCGCCGTATTTCTTGAAGTTGCGGCAGAACCAATGCGGGAAGTTCCTGTTCAGTATGTCGACAGTCTCTCCATAATTCCGACGGGAAAGGGCTGCGCCGCAGCAACCCGAATCGTTGGAGATGACCATAGCGAAACGGGTGTCGCTGGCCCCAGCCCACAATGCCGCCTTCCCCATACGGGAATGCCCTATTGCGATGGTCTTCGAAGCATCGGTGTCGGGATCAACCGACAGATAATCGAGAACCCGGCTCAATCCCCAGCTCCATGCTGCTACAGTCCCCCATTCATCCGGTTCCGGGCGAACCTGTCCTTCCTTATAGAACAGAGGTTGTATGCCGTTCACGAAACCGTCGTCATAGTCGGGATCGATATCCCCGCGATAATAAGTGGCGACGCCGTATCCTGCATCCAGAATCATCTTGATCGGCCACCGGGATGCAGCGCCGCCGCGAACCGTATTCTCCAATGCGCCGTACCGTCTTATCGTTTCGGAATCCGGATAAATGATGAGGGTATCCTCCGCCACGCCCCAGTTGCCTTTCAAGTTTACTCCTGCAAATACAGGTACCGGCCCTTCTGCGGACATGGGAAGGTAAAGCAGGAGATTGATGCGTTGCGTCTCTTCCCGGTCAAGCCATATGGAGACCTGTTTCCTGCGGGCAAACCCTCCGTATGTACCGCTTTCGACAATTTCGAAATGCATCCCTTCCGGACGGTCCGGAGACTTTCCGAACATCTCAGTCTCGAACTGCAAAAGCAGTTGCGGCCTGCGTTTCTTTTCCCATTGCCTCCTGCTTTTCACCCCTTCCAGCGGATCAGGAAGGGTATATTGACCTACTTTCGATTCGTCATAATTCGGCTCTGGAACGGACTCTTTACGCAATTCTCTCGCAAGTTTGCCTGTCAATCTGTCCCTGGTTACTCCCGGCCACACACGCAGAAGCACCGCTCCATGCCTTCCCACTTCGCATTCAAATCTCTCCCCGGGAGCGATTTCAGCAATATCCTTCTGCCTCCACACATCCCGTACCGTCTGTGGCACGAGCAACCCCAGTTCCTGCGGAACGAAACCTATCCTGCAAGTGGTTTCTCCCGTATTAAAAAGGCCTACGGCAAGCGAACCGTCATCAAGGGGTTTCACGTAAACCGCCCATCCTTCTCCTGACACCGCCTTTACAGCCTGGATACCGAAAGTGTCCTGGTTGATGTCAATCACTTCGCTGTTCGTGAGGAGACCGAGAGTAAAATCATCCAGTTCAGTGAGGTCGCATCCGATCAGCATAGGTGCGGAAAGCAAGGCCCACAATGAAATATGAGTGTACTGCTCATCCGGTGTAAGCCTGCTTGGATGGGCTTCCCTGTGCCACCAGGCCATTCGTCCGACGACAAGCATATCCGCATCCGGCCAGCTGCCGGGCCCTCGGAAACCGGCCCATCCATCCTGCGAAAAACCAATCCCGGACATACTCTCCCAATTGTCGTAAATATCCTTGGTAGTGCGCCAGCAATGCGCTTGTTCACGTAACTTCGGCCCGAGAGCATATGGTGCCGAGTTGGAAATACTGTACACGAAACTGCGTCCGGAAGCCAGCAATGCATCTCCCATTTCCTGCAGATGATACCAGTCGTTGGGACGCCAGTCGTACTTGAGGTAGTCGAACCCCCAATCAGCCCATTGCCGCACGTCTTCAGTCACAAATGAATACGGGGCGTGGAAATGATTGGTTTTTTCCTTGTAACGGCAGTCGGGGTCATAAAAACGGGTATCATCCTTCATCCATCCCTTTTCAATCCACCAGTACTTACCTTCAGGATTGTCGGTGCTTTCTCCGGCATACCCGGCATAAGTACCCTGCCATGGTCCGGAGTAGATTCCCGCTTTGAGCCCATAAGAGTGAATCAGCTTCACCAGCCCCGCCATATCGGGAAACTTGCCGTTGGGTTGAATGGCGTTCCACTCCCCTCCGCGCACGCCCTGCCAGCCGTCATCGATGTTGATATACGACCATCCATAATCAGCGAGGCCGCTTTCATCCATTGCCGCCGCAGCAGCCGCCACTTTTTCAGCAGTAACATTATAGCCGCAACAGTTCCAGGAATTCCAACCCATAGGAGGCGTGAGAGCCAGGGCATCTCCTATCTCTATCCTGAAAACCCTTTCACATTCACCCGAACCGTTCCTTGCATGAAGCACCACTTCGTATGTCCCGGCATCAGGAGCCACACCGGAGATGATTCCCGTGGCAGTATCCAACTTCAGCCCTTCGGGAAGTCCTTCCGCGCTGAATGTCATAGGTTTCTGGCCGGATGCCGGAATACGGTAGATGAATTCCGTTCCGGGACGGTTGCCGTACACCTTGGGCCCGTTTATCCTGGGGGCGTCGGAGGCAGGCGGAGTAAGTCGCTGCGCATTCAGCAGCCCCACCGCGGACACCAGGCAAAGAAGTGTTGTTATTGTCCGTTTAATCATATCATTCCATAAAAGTTGAGGCCGGTCCGTTATAGTTTCTGCGCAGGCCGCCGAAATCGATTACAATCTTCTGGACCATGGTGCCGGGATCACCGCATACAATCCTGAGTGTGTGAAGGCCGGGCCTGTCTACATACAGCACCGACTTGTTGACCCGAGTATTGTGCTGCACCGCATCATACCAGTAGTGATTGAACTCCTTGTCGGAAGTGTATGGCGAAGAATAGTACCCACCGTCAATGCGGACACTATAGCGTGTGCCTTCGTTGTCTATGTTGTTCATACCGAAGTTGTGCTCCCTGTCCATCTGGAATGCCGGTACCATGTAAGTGTAAACGTCTACCATCCCCGCGTCATGGCAATAGAAGGCATAGTCGAGTTTCGTGGAAACGTCGGATCGGAAGTTCTCCAGGGGCTCTCCCGCCTCTCCGAGCATGGCGACGCTTCCCTCTATCCCCATATTCCTGAGCACACGGACCTCGTGACCGGCAGACTCCGTTTTGCCGGTAAAGCCCGCTCCCGGAATTGAAACAACCCCGTTTATTTCTCCATATACTCCCGACGGCATTTCGCCCGGCGGATTGAAGACAGAGACCAGCACCTTTTTTTTCTTTCCTCCAGCTTCTATAACTATTTCACCGCTGACGTCATCACCGTAAGGCACCATACTCCAATCGACGGAAACCATCAGCGTTTCCATTGAAGAAAGGGTGCCGGTTTTCCGGTCAAGAATTATCCATGGCTCTGAAGTTTCCGCACGCCATTCAAGCTCTTTTCTTCCCTTGTTGAAGATTTCGACCCTCTTGGAGTCCCTGCGTGACGGATGGAAACATTCCAATGTGATAAATGAAGATACGCCGGGGACGTGTCCGCCCTGAGCCGAAAGTCCGAATTCTCCGTCTGAAGGAGTCATATCATCCGCAAGCGGAGGCATGTCATAGAATGACAGCATTCCGGGCCAGTCCTGAACCGGAGAAATGATATGACGCCATTTACCGCCCAGAAGCGTCCAATAATCATTCGTAATAACATACAGGCTGTCGTGACATGAACGGACCTCCTCCGCAACGGAGTCCGCCGCAATTCGGCCTTCCCGTGAATACAACCGCTGGATTTGTGCCAGCAAATGCATCCGGTTCATCAGTTCAGCACCTTTTACATAATAGTAAAGAGTCTCGAACAGTACCGGATACAGTTCGGCGGGAGCTTGTTTCAAAAGATTCTTCGCTTTGGAAGCTATATCCGAAAAATCCCCGATGCGCAGCAGCGCTTCATCGTACGAAAACTCGGTATCCGTACTGAACGCTCTTGTCTTTGTGTCGATATTCTTGCGCAGGCCCCATCCCATCATTTCCGGACGGCGACTCCAGTTAAGCCGCTGAAATGTCGGCATAATCTCTTCCAGGACGCTGCGGAAAGAATCTCCAGAAAGCGAACACAGCCAGTCTATGGGATAGTCGGCAGCCGACTCATAATCGAAATGCCCGGCACTGAAAGCCATGTCGAGGAAAAAGGAAGTTTGCATCTCACATCCCTTTATATCCCCGCAGTTTACTATCCATATCCTGTCGGCGCCTGTCTTCAGAGCTTTGGTAAGCTCTTCATACATCAGCGTGGTGGAAGTGGTAGAGAACCACGTATAGGAATGAGGCTGGCCCTGATAAGAAACGTGATAGTATATACCTGCCCTTCCGCTGCGGGACCGTTCCGAAGGTCCTCCCAGCCGCTTGATGTATCCGTAATTGTCGTCCGGCCAAACGATTGTGACGTCGTCGGGAAGAACGAGACCGTTGTCGTACAGTTCAAGTACCTCCTTGTAGGGAGTGAAAGCCTGCGGGACCGCTGACGCCGGGAGCCCCAGCCTGCGCTCCAGAATGGCCCTCTGGTCGGAAATTGCGCGAGCGAGCATTTCCGTCTTGGAGTCCCTGCTGCTCGTGAAGTCCATGGGATAATCGTGAATTCCGCGAAGGGCCACCGTATAAATATTCTCATATTGCGCAGACTCGGCCACTCTGTCATCCAGTTTCTTCAGGATAGTCTCACGGTTGGTACCATAGTTCCATTCGCCATCGGTATTCCGGTCCCATTCGGTAAAGTTATTGTAACCGAGAGGTTCGCAATGGCTGGTGCCTATCACGATTCCATAGCGGGAAGCTATGGCAGAGTTTTCAGGATTTGAATAAAAAGGTACCGAGCCCGTGTGCATTGCGGGAAGAAGATGGTTTGCCTTGAGACGCAAAAGCAGTTCGCAGATGCGGGCATAGGTTCCGGGACCGACAGGGGGGCACCCCGGTTCATAGGTTTTTCCCGCCCACAAGTCGAGACCGAAATCTTCGTCATTTATGAAGATGCCACGATACTTTACCGTCGGCTCGGGTGACGGCAGAGGGTTTGCATGCACCGTGAGCCTTTTCTTTTCAGGCAGGGGAACATCGAGCCACCAATACCAGGGATTCACGCCTATGGAACGCGAGAAATCCAACAGGCCGAATGCCGCCCCTCTTGCATCGCTGCCCACTATTACAAGGGCCTGCCGTACGCCTTTGAAAGGATTCTTCACGACGAAGGAAGAATAACTCTCCCACCTTCCGGAAAGGGAAGAACAGTCAATCTTGCCGGATTCCGCAAGCATGCGCACGGAAGGGTCGTCCAGAGTTCCCGCATAAACAATGCTCCCTCCCCCCATATGATCTGTTTCAAGGACATGTCCGCTAACTGAACAGACATCAGCAGCGAACAGTTCGCATGCGGTTTTCACTACCTGCGGAGCCTCCGGATTGCAGTTGACGGAGGAAGCGGAAGTCAGTTCGAAAAGACCTGCGATCAATAATGCCAGAACGCTCATCAGTCAGCTATCTTCCAATCTATGTAAACAGGCAGATGGTCGGAACCGGCCGGGCCGCCAAAAGAATCGGTAACGAGTTCCCAGTATACTACCTTGGAATTGGCAGGGGTGTAAAAGATATGGTCGATGTGCCGTCCGTCCTTTTTAACTTCGTCTGCAGGTTTGTAGTTGGTAATCGATCGGTACTCCCGTCCGACCGGATTGTCGACCGCATTCATGCTGTCGGAAATGAACCCGCACTGGGTTATCTCCCTGTAACAGCGGGTAGTCTCGTCAGAATTGAAGTCTCCTGTGAAAACCGCGGGCAGTCCGCCTGCAATCTCTGCCGCCCTGCTTGTCAGAATGAACGCACTGTATGCCCTGATTTCCAGGCCTATATGATCGAAGTGGGAGTTGAAGCAGAAAAACACTTTCCCTGTCCTGCGGTCCCTGAATTCGGCCCATGTGCAGAAACGCGGTGAATTGGCCCCCCAGCTTTTGAGAGCAGGTGCAGCTGCATACCAGAACGTTCCCCAATCCAGCAGTTCGACCCTCGACTTTTTGTAAAACACAGGATTGTAAGCGCTGGCGGTATTAGTACTGTCAAGGTGCCTGTTTACGCTCACGAAAGAGTATTTTCCGCCCAATACTTCCATAAGGTCGTCAAGCTGCTGCTTGAAAGGCTCCTGCGAGCCTATGACGTCAAAATCGTATGCATTGAAAACCGCCTTAAGGGTCTTGAGCCTTTCACTCCAGGCAGGCGTGCCGGGTGCAGGATACTGTATGTTGTAGGTGGCAATGCGCAGAGTCTGACGCGCATAGTTTTTCCTGGGGGTATTAATGGCAGAAAGCATCCTGCGGTATCTGACCGGTCCCTGTTCTGCCGACAAAACTGGCTGTACGATTCTTGCACGCTTCGTGAATAAACCGCTTGCGGAATCTATTTCCTTTTCCGTAGTCATAGCAATGCATACCTGCGCCGACGCTCGAAAATTGTTACTGAACAACACTGCTATCCTGCCTCCGGGAGACACCGCGACCCTCGGTTCCTGAGAAAAGGGACGGGAATCGAGCACAAGGCCGCCATACCAGGTTTGACCGTCGTCATCGGACAGATATGCATAAAGTCCGTCAGGAAAAACATACAGGCTCTCGTCAAGCCGTCCGTTTTTGACAAGGAGCAACCTGCCGCTCGGCAGTCTGTTGATGGAAAAACCAGTCTCCGGAAGCGGCAGGAAAACCTTTTGGCCGGACCAGCTGAGCCCGGCATCTTCACTGCCGCACTCGTAACCTACCGCTTTCCCATTTGACAGGAGAAAGGCCCGTAACGATTCCCCTTCGGCTATGAACGCAGGGCGAGGATTGGCGGGCAGCAGGTTTTCCACTTTGAAAGGCTCTCCCCCGGTCCAGGAAATCCCGTCATCCCCGCTGATACAGGCGAAAACAGACGAATCGTCGCCTCCTACAGGCAGAACAAGAGCTCCCGATCCGGTTTCCACAGGAGGATTGAAGCACTTGCCGCTGCAGACGAATGAAGGCTGAGTCCAGCCGGAACCTGTCCACGATATGCGGAAGACTCCCTCGTTTGACGAGCAGTAAACCGTAACGGTTCCGGAAGAGCCGGTAGCAGGCACTCCGATGGAATAGTCATCGCTGCTGAAAACATCTTCCCACGTATGAGCCATGTCCGAAGTACGGCTGACATGAAGGGTTCCGGAACCGGACTCGTCTTTGCAGGAATAAGCAACCCACAGCCAGCCGTCCGCCCAGAGCGCTCCCGTGGCCGTCACGGACACGGCTTCGTGAAGATCCACGGCGCGGGACAGGCCTGCAGCCAAAAGAAAGGACAATATGCAGGCTATCAGTTTTTTCATTTTTCCGTATATCTTACCGTAATTGTGCCGAAATTTACATAGCACTCCGTCGCATTCCCCGGACGTGCGGCCATTCTCCAGTATTCGTCAAGCGCAAGGGTTGCGATGTTTTTCCTTGAAGGACATATCCTCACATATACGTTCCGCTGTCCACAGACACCCTTGAGGCGAAGCATATGCTCCGTATATCCCATCCCGGCGCGCTTTGACGTCGGATACTTCACGCCTGCTATGTCGTTCTCCCAATACCACGGAAGGGAATGGAGTTCGAACTCTTCATCCGCCATGGTGTAATGCACGCCGTCGGTGGAGTATTCCACCCGCCAGAACACAGGGAAACCCATTGAAGTGGCAGCATTGCGATTTCCGCCGGCGAAGGAGAATGCCAAAAAGACTGAAGAATCAGCAACGCCCTCGGTAGAGAACTGAAGAAGCAGGCCACGTGATTGTCCGGAATCCCAGTCCCACCAGTTGCAGGAGGGAGCCTTTATTGCGAGAGCGCCGTTTTCGACATAACCTTTTGTAGAACCGTCCACTTTGCGGGCATTCGGCTCCGGGCCGCGCTGCAGCGTGCATTCCAGTTCCGGCAGGAGTAGTCCCGTACCGATATCGGCAGGCATCGCCCCGGCCTCAGTCTTCACTTTGCCGCGGTTGTCGTTCCAGTTCCACTCCGCTATCGTGCCGAACGCCGCCGGACTTCCTTGCGTGAAATCAAAATCACTTGATTCGAGCGGGCGCAGCTGCCAGCGTCCCAAACAGTCGCCGTATCTGGGCAGGGCCGTTCTTACAAGAACTCCGGAAACGATTCCACTGCCCGACGGCACACCTCCCCCGAGCCTGCGCCACGGAGTGCGTGAATTGACAAGCATATACAGCTGCTCCCCCGAGGAATCGCACAGAAGCGTTGCCCATCCGTCCATGGAGCCGTTGACCTGCAATTTGCCTGAATTCGTCGGATTGCTCTTACCATAGACCTCTGCAATATTGGAGAAGGATCCGTCCTTGAAAACGAATTCCATATCGGTGAGAGACACATAGGTGTATAGATCTTCGTCCGAGAGAGAAGCGGGAGTCCTGAGTTTCAGGGGCCTGTCGGCTGCGGTACCCTGTTCCTTCGCGACGGCTGATTCGGCGGTCAGGGCGTCGATGCAGTAGGCTCCCGACACGACGGAGAGCCTTGCTCCCTTAAGATTCAGGCGAAGACGTGTAAAACGGGGAAAGCGTCCGTCACGGTCGCCTTCAAAACCGAGTTTGAATCCGAAACGGCCGTCGAAACTCTCAAGATAAACGGTTCTCAGGTTTGGGGTGGACCGCATCTGGTTGTATGAAAACTGCAGTCCCTGTTCGATATTCTTGTCGTCAGTATCCGTAAGAACCAGCCCTTCAATGAAAAGGTCCTCTTCCACTGTCGTGAGACCCGCATCCATCAGCGACCGCAATTCCCCGAAGTCCATTGCCCGCCGGGCAAAACACACAGCGGGCAAAAGGATTGAGAAAACTATGACGCAAAGGCGTTTCATTTATTGTATCGTATTGCCAGATAATTCATTACATTGCGCCTCCCGTCGGCATATTTGATTGTGGCGTTGGCATATTCCCGGGTGTCCGAAGCGACGTTGTCGGACGGGCACATCCTCACATATACGTTTTCCTGATCCAGCAGGCTGAGAGGCAGGGGGAAGTCCATCTGCTTTGCTCCCCCGCACTGGCTGTCCAACGTAAGATTCCACAGCACGAGATCCGGAACCGTAAAATAATCCAACAAAGTCCAGGAGGAATTGTCAGTTGAATACTCGATCTTCCAGTTGAGAGGCGTGTATCCGCTTTGACTCATATTCAGAAGCGCCACCTGCAGGGAAAGGCAATCCGTTTCCACACCTTTTGTGGAAAACCTTACCAGCCATGCGTAGGGCGTCCCCGACTGATCATCCCACCAGTAGTCCTGAGCCCAGGCATAACCACGCTTGCTGGTACCGCCTCCTTTGCCGTCCTTGTTTATGGCAGCATCCCCCGCAGAATAATCGGTTCCGTCGTCAAGATATATGCCAAGGCCGTTCTCGTTGCCTTTGTGGTCACCGAAGAAACTCTGCCCGGTTCCGCAAGGTCCCAGGTAACTGAATTCCTGGAAATTATACATATTGGTCTGGAAAAGGCTGTTCAGTTTTTCGGCGGTATGATTCAGAAGTCCGGCACCTTTCGTCGCCGGCATCCATCCCGATGATTCCGCACCATTTGACATATACCTCCATTCGGCGATTATGCCGGAGAAGCCGTCATTGAAATCCCTTGCGAGAGCGATGTCTTCCTGATGCTGGTGCCGTATCTGGTAACGACTGAAGTTCCCGCAGAGTTCTTCATATTCACTGTCTCCCTCACGGAAAGGACGGTAAAGCTCGTGCACGATTATGCCCTTCACCGTTCCCGAACCGTCTCCCGGACGGGTCCCGTCCCTGCGGTACGGGCAGGTGGTATTGGTGAGCATATATATGCTTTCGCCATCCTTGCACCGCAACAGCACAGGGAACTTTGAAATCCTGTGTGAACCGCACGAATTGGTATATCCGTCGTGAACCGGGGTGAGCCCGCCCTTTCGCACCGGAATCTCCACATCAGTGAGCGTAACAAGCGTATAGATGTCGGCATCCGTCAAATCCCCTATATGTCTTTTCTTGACCGGTATTTCCGTTTCGGAAACGAGGTTCGAAACCGCCATCATCGACGCCGTAACACCTTCCAGCACCGTCCGTTCCGGATCGTGGAATGAATAAGCCACTGCACCGTTCAGCAGCAATTGGATGCGGCTGTTCGGAACGAATACGTTGTCGGCTTCGGAAGCTGTCCGCAGCATAATTCCTGCTGAACCGTCAATGCTTTCGAGATAGGCGGTCTTCATCGTGGATGAATAGTCTATGGAAATGGATGTCAGACGGGGATTGTCGGAAAGGTTGGCGGTGGACGCATCACTGACTATATATCCTTCCAGGACATAATTGCCGTCCAAGTTCGTCCCCTCGTCCGAAGCTATCTGTGCGAGTTCGGAATAGGAGAGTGCCTTGCCTAGCAGATTGCCGGAAGTAGCCTGGGTCAGGTTTATGTCGAACATCACAGTCTCCGCCCAACCGTTCACGAATCCAGCGGTCAGGACTGCGTTCCTGGTGGTTTCGCCGGCATTGTCCTCGGTATGGATTATTATTTTCCCGTCCGACGCCTCCACACCGGTAACCCAGTCCGTATCGGCAGTGCCATAGCGCACGGCTGTAATTACCCTGGATGGGTCTATGTTCATCTCGACCGATATTTCCGTATCTCCTTTCCCATTGTACACGATAACCCCCGTACTGGCGGGCACAAAGACTTCTTCGACCAGTCCCTTCTGTTTGACAAGCACCGTATCCCGCCACTCGAAATCATCCAGGGCGAACTCGATGGCCGCGCTGCGCGGGAAAGAAAAGTTGTCGTCATACTCAACGGAAAGGATTCCGTTTCCGTTGAAAGACGACGCATCGCATCTGGCCCAAGAATCGCCCGTGAGCATCCGGATATGACCGGGACGGTTTGAATAGAATTCGAACGAGAGTTTCCCGTTTACCGCCTCAACCACGAATTCCCTGCTCGCTGCACCGATGTAATCGGCCTCATAGACCGGCTGAAGATCCTTGCAGGAAAAGACGAGAACCACGCTCGCAGAAATAAGGTATAATAATGATTTCGCTTTCATATCAGTGAGTCCAGTTGTCGTTGTAGGTGTTCGTGCCATCGTCAATTATTTCCTCATTGGAAGAGCCTTCGCCGGGCTTTGGCGCCTTGTTTTGGGAAATAGTGAAGGAATTGCTGAATTTATTTCCTTCATCGTCTGTATAGCTCAGGGTGAACGAACAGCTCCTTTGTTCATAACCGGGATTCTTTCTTATATGAAACACCGCCTTTGAATCGGTGCTCAGGTCAGCGAGCAGTTCCGCCCACGGTTCGTCTTCGCCGAAATCCCACACTATGGATGAATAGATTGCGTCCGCCAGCAGTCCCATGTTGGTATCGACCTCCATCTCTATGTCGCCGCCCCTGTATCCTACCGTCGGAACCACAATGTTGAAATATGCTTCAGCAGACTGCGAAATCATAAAACGGGCGCTGTAGTCGGAAGATGCATCCGATGCCGCAATAGTGATATAGGCCGTACGTACGAGAGTGCTGCCGGTATAAGAGCCAAGGGTGAAATAAAGCACAGAGTCCTCGATCGAGATGTCCCTCACCCAGCCGGACTGTTCAGGATCCGGATAATCGACCGACGTCTCAAGTTCAACGAATCCGGCCAGGTTCGTTTCGAAGGGAATTGACATCCGCGACGACATTCCCGAAGCGGAAACCTCGGTCTTGCCGAATTTGATTTCAGGGTTCTTGATTCCTATGGCCTGGACCATGGTAACGGTATCCCTGAGGCCGCCGCCGGATATTATAATCCTCAACATCCTCGAAACGCCTTCGTTTTTAGAGTAATTGAAGGTCATGCTTCCAAGGCCGGGACCCCCGGAACCATTCTCAATGTATGCCCATTCCGACGGGGATTCAAGTTCAGCCTTCCAGCTGCATCCGGCATATACCATTACCGGAGTGCTTCCGGCATCGCTGCCGAGACGATAAAGGGTCGCCTGCGCGCGAAGTCCTTCGGGAATGTAGCTTTTTTCACAGGAAACTGACAGGGCGAGAACCGCCGTCAATAATATAAATGTCCTTTTCATTTCGCTTCGTATGCATTATTGTCGAGAGCCCTTCCCGAAAGACCGCACTCGCTGTCTGGAATGGGATAATACTCCTTGCACGGCTGTAGATACGGACGGAGAGCGGAGAGATAGTCGGAGAAGTCGTTCACCACCTGATACCATATCCCCCAGCGGACCAGGTCGAATTTGCGTTGGAATTCCCCGAAGAGTTCCCTCCCGCGTTCTTTCTGTATTTCCTCCATCAGCCTTGAAGTTGAAGAAACGCTTGTCAACTGCTTGATTCCGGCCCTGGCTTTCACCTGGTTGAGCCGCGCAAGGGATCCATCCCTGTCGTCAAGCATGCACAGGCATTCGGCCTGCATCAGCAGTGCATCCGCATAGCGGAACACTTTGTAGTTGTTGGAATCGTAAGTGGATACCATTCCCGGGCACCAGAATTTCGGTCCGAGATATGGTCTTGAAACCTTTGAGCCGGAGGAATTTATGAAAGGCTCGCCATTCCACCCGAGCACGCAGGTCATCCCCTTGCGGAGGTCGCCGGCGCTGTCGGGCATAAGGCCTTCGTAGAAATACCGATTGGGCCTGATGGGCTCCCACACGGTCGCTTCCTCCCCGAGTTCCTCTATTTCCACATTACTGTAAATACTTGTGCCGCTCTTGTGGTTCTGCGGCATGCACATGGGAGCCAGGTTGCTCACCACGCTCAACCCTCCTCTGGTGTAGGTGTGCTGAATCTCGAAGATGCTTTCAGGCGTGTTTTTGTTCCTGAAGGGAATATCCGAAAGCGGATATGCGGACAGGGCTCCGTAGAATGATTCGAGGCTGTCAAGAGCAACGGAAGCATCTTCCCAGCGCCTGTTCCACATGGCGGCCTTAGCCATCACTATGTAACCCATGGCAGAACCGGCACGCTCGTCTGCAACATCGTATGAACGCCCACGGGGCAGGGCCCCTATGCACGAGGCGATGTCGTCCACGATGAAATCACGGGTATCGTCCGCGGACATTCTGGGCAGATGCTGGATACGATCGAGAACGTCCAGATCGATAACAGCCTCTTCATAGAAAGGTACGTCGCCGAAGAAAGAAGTGAGAAGGTAGTAATACAACCCTCGCAGCACCTTTGCTTCTGCAATGAAAGGAGCCGTCTTGACCGAGTCCATAGGCGAGAGTCCGAGCCGGTAGACGGCATCGTTGCAGTAACGCACTCCTTTGTAGCACTGGGTCCACATCGTCTTTCCGAAACGCGGGTTCGCCGGGGAGATGTCAAGTTTGGCGTCCTGAGCGCCGGAAGTGCTGAAACAAAGATCTGTAACCCCTTCCGTTGCGAGCTCAAAGGTGGAGGTGTATATATACCGCAAAGGTATATAACATCCGTCTAGCCCAGCGCGAGCCTGATTGACATTAAGGTAAAAGTTGTCCGGAGTGATAAATGACTCCACCTTCTCATCCAATATGGAGCAGGCTGCCGCAGAAACGAACGATGCGGCGACAAGCAAATGAAGAATTCTGTGTTTCATACCTTAATATCTTGCCTGAATACTGAATACTATGCGCTTAGCCTTGGGGTAGGCACCTACATCCATACGACGAAGGGTGGAGCTGGTGCCTTCGGAAGAAACGTCCGGGTCGAAACCGTTGTAGTTCTTAAGGAGGAAGAGGTTGCTTCCGGTAGCGGTAAAAGTGATGTCTCTCAGCCATTTCTTTCTGACCCGCAGCAGATAGCTCACGCTGACGTTCTGCAGGCGCAGATAACTTGCATCGTGCACGAGGAGAGAGTTGGGAACATGGCAGTCGAGGAAACCTGCACGCGGATAGTCGGACCCGGTATTGTTCGGAGACCAAGCATCCAGCATATAACGGTACTGGTTCGTGTTTCGGGAACCGGCCATATAGAACTCGGAATAGTTGTAGATAGCCCCTCCTGCGGAATAGGTGAAGTAAATGCCGAGCTTGAGGTTGCCGAAAGTGAAATTGTTCTGGAGACCGCCGTAAACCACCGGGTCGGCATTGCCCAGATAAACGATGTCGTCTATGTTCAGAAGTCCGTCATGGTTTACATCCACAAACTTCGGATTTCCGAGCTGCTGATTGCTCGTGGATGAAATGTAGGCGTGTGTGGCCGCGTTTTCCACTTTCTCCTGCTCGTTATGCCAGACGCCGGCATACTTGAAGCCCCATAGCGAATTCAGGGGATAACCTTTCACATAGCCGTACATCATGAACGAATTGTTACCGGGAGAATTGTACATACTCTGATACTCTTCGTTCCCGATGTCTTCCACCATCTGGGAATTATGGGAGATTGTGAAAGCCGTGCTCCACGAGAAGCCCTTCCTGACTATGTTCCTCGATTCGACGCTCAGTTCCACGCCCCTGTTGGTAGTCCGGCCCAGATTCGCCCAGCGCTGCGTATATCCTGTAGCAGCTGCCGTATTCACCTGGAGGAGAAGGTCTGTCGTAACGGACGAATAAGCCTCTGCGGTCACATTGATTCGGTTGTTGAAAAAGACTCCCGTGACCGCGGCGTTATACAGGTCGGTGGTCTCCCATGTAAGGTCCGGACTTTCGAGCCTGCCTGTGTAGTATGCTACCGGCTGGCTTCCCCCGAAAAGATAACCGTCCGAGCTGGAAGTCATAGCCGCCATCGACGCATAAGCCGAGATGGCGTCGTTGCCCGTGCGGCCGGCGCTCAGTTTAATCGAGAGTTCGTCAAGATTTTTCACGCCTTTGAGAAAGTTTTCCTTTGATATATTCCACTTGAAAGCGGCCGAAGGGAAATATCCCCATTTGCGGTTGGCGGCGAAGTTGGACGCACCGTCTGCGCGGCCGCTTACCGTGAGATAGTATTTTCTGGCATAGTTCAAGTTCAGGCGTCCCACTGCGGAAATCTTGCGCTTCAGAGAATATGAACTCGTAGCTTTGTATGTATTCTTGTCTGTGACGCCGCCCATATTGTTCCACCGGACATTGTCGTCCAGGTAGCCGGCGCCGCTGAGAGACATGGCGTCGGACGCCGACTTGTAATAGGTAACTCCGGCCATCGCGTCAAGATGCCAGCGCTTGTTCCAGTCCTTGACGTATGTAAGTGTGCTTTCAACATTCAGCGTGTGCTGGGGACCCGTCGCGCGGTAAGCTTCGCCGCCCTCGCCTTCCGTCTTTTTCGGGAGGGTCGAAGGATAGTAACGGTAGGTCTGCCTTTCCTGATTCCACAGGCTCGCCTGGGTTCTCCACTTGAGTCCCTGCAGCAGCATGGCCTCCGCCGAAACCGTCTGCGTCATGGAATTGAACAGGTGATAGTAGGTGTTGTGCTCTATGAGGGCCGACGGGGTATTGATCTGCTGGCCCGAACCGTACAGCGGGTTGAAATTGTCTTCAGGGTTGATAAGCGGTGACAGGTACATGGCAGCGTTGTACCAGGCGGTGCCGCCTATTGCTGCGAGAGTGCTATCGAGCCTTCGGCGCGAGAAGCTGTTCTTGTAGTTTACGTTCAGCCAGCTGAGCAGCTTGTGGGTTATGGAAAAATTGCCGGAGAAGCGGCTTTGCCCGCTCGCTTTTATTATACCTCTTTCGTCGCTGTATCCAACGGAGGCGTAATATCGGGTTCCTCCTTTACTGCCGTTTACCGACAGAAAGTAGTTCTGATAGGGAGCCTCGCGCGTGATTTCCTTTATCCAGTCCGTTCCTTTGCCGTATGAGGCAGGATCGGTGGTCTGAAGTCTGGATACCGGGGTATCCCATCCGACGGCGGTGCTCTGCTCTATATAATACTCATTGCGGTAGTTGGCGAACTCAGTGGCGTTCATCAGGTCGAGGGAACGCGGGAGGCGCGAGATTCCGGCTTCGACCTTGAAAGAGATGTTGGGTTTCCCTGCAGTCTGGGAAGATCCGCCTGCCTTGGTGGTGACGAGGATTACGCCGTTGCTGCCGCGAGAGCCATAAATGGCCGTAGCCGATGCATCCTTGAGCACTGAGATGCTCTCGACGTCATCCGCATTGAGGTCGTTGAGGTCAGTGATTGCGTCCATCACCCCGTCTACTACGATCAGAGGCTCGTTGGAAGCGTTGATGGACCTGGTGCCGCGAATGCGGATGGACGTCGTAGCTCCGGGCTCGCCGGTAGTGGAGAGGATATCCGCTCCCGCCACCCTTCCCTGCAGGGCCGCATCGATGTTGGTCACCGGCATATCGCGGATGTCGCCCATCTTTACATTGCTTACACTGCCCGTGATGTCGGCCACCTTAACCGAGCCGTAGCCTATGACCACCGACTCTTCGAGCTGGCGCGATCTGGAAGGTTCGAGGGTGGCGTCGAGGTTGTGGTTTTTGCCGACCTGGACACGCAGGACGTCGTATCCGAGAAAATGAAACTCCACGATGTCGCCGGGCTTTGCGGGAACCGAATACCGCCCGTCGATATCGGCAGTGGCCGTGATCTTCGACTTCCCCTGCCCTTCACCAAGAACCATCACTACTGCGCCGGGCAGGCTTTCTCCCTGTTCGTCGAACACAGTGCCGCTGACCCTTCCTTCTTCCTGTGCCAGGACGGAAACAGGCATCAGGATAGCAAGCAGGGCCAAAAAAATGTGATTAAATGGTTTATTCGTCATATTCTAGTATTGCGTCTTTGCTGTATTGCCGCCCCCGGGAATCCGTGACCGTCACCCTCAGAAGGGCAGACGGATTATCCGGGATATAATAAAATAAATGGTTAGTCCACCTGGGCATATTGGCGGTATCGGGATTGACGTAATTGGCGGCAAGGGCGACAAAATACGGGTCCTTGCCAGAATAACGTACGGGAGCGAACGATGCCGCCCTGCCGTTTTCGGTGACGGAAACGGACCATGACGATTGGGTTCCGTCCAGCGTAAGTTCCCACGCAGGGATATTGATTATCAGAGCCTTGGAACCATCCGGAGCATATGTATTGCGATTTCTGAGATAAAACTGGTCATCGGCAGAGGATTCGTATGGCACCTGCGTGCGTGTGAGCGACGTCCCTTCGAAGTCGTACACCGTATAAGACGCCTGACTGCCGTCCGTGCAGGTACGGCTCCACCATACAGAACCGCCGAGAGCACCGTGAACGGCCTGGGTAATATAGCCGTCCACCCGTATGACTTCTGAAATGTGTGCGTCTCCGGTAATAAAATACAAGTGATTGAAGCCCTGGCATAATGCTACCAGATCGTCACTGTTGTCTATTACCGAGAGCGGGCCGCCGGTATTGGTGCGGTATGCGGCAATATGCATTGCCACCACCAGGTTATACGATTTATCCGCAACCGCCAGGTCGCGGGCCAGCCAATCCATCTGCGCTTTGCTCACGTGCGGAACATACTTGTTCGGACCGCCGCCCGTCATCCTGCAGGCATCGAGCACAACATAATGGACTTTTCCGACATTGAAGGAATAGAACCTCGGTCCCAGATGACTCATATAATACTCCTTTACTGAAAGCGCCTCTTCATCATCGGCGTCAATCTCGGGGAGGGACGGCTCATAGTCGTGATTGCCTATCACGTGGAACAACGGCACGGGAAAATCCCTGACGGTGCGGATATACTCCGGCAGTCCTGCCTTGGAAATATGGATTTCCTGCATCATGTCACCGCAGTTGAGTGCATAAACCGGGACAGACTGGCTCTGTGCAAATGATTTGAATACGGGGAGGAAATACCTGCGGAACTGAAGGGAGTCGACGATATTCTGCCCTTCGTAGAGGGCGGGTGTCCTGCCGCTGATATGCACGTCGGTAATAACGGCCATCTTATGCTGGATGTTATCCCGGGATATCAGGCGGAAATCGAAACGGTCTACGCCTCCCGATTTACTTTTCCGCCGGAAAAAACCGGGGCGCCAACCGTCGCAGGGCACTTCTGTGCAGGACGGGATGGAAATGAAAACAAAATCGCTTCCCGCCGATTCAGGCAGCCAGTATTTGCCCTCGGAATTGGTCCGAGTAACGTTTACGCCGTCGGAGACTACTACCCCCTGCACAACTATGCCGTCTTTCGTTACCAGACCCTTGACATCACAGCCCTCACGGTCCTCTATGTTCACGGTTTCTTCGTCAGGAACCGGCACTCCTTTCTCCTCGCCCTCACCTGCTTGACATGAGGCGAGGGCGAGAATAAGGAAAACCGTTACTGCAAGCCGAAGCATTTATCGGTAATAAAGCAGTTCCACGTCGTCGATATAAGTGACGCTGAAACTGTCCGGGTGGTAGGCCACGGAATTCGTGGTGGAAACTGGGAAACAGGGATAAATGCGGAATTTGGCTAGGCCGTTGTCAGGAAGACGCCCGTCGCCGGCAACGGCAGAAGGACTGTTATTGTTGTCCCTTATGTCGCCGATGTTGAATATCAACTCATTCCATCCTTCCTTGAGGGCAGCCTTGTAAGCGGCCTTCCATGCATCATCAATAACATTATAGTCACCATTGAGACTGGCGTTAGCTTCCGTATTTGTGGCTGAATATGTCAGGGTTTTTACATCCATCTTGGTGCCGTTCACGTAGGACGGTGTTACCATTGGTTTGGGAATTATTTCTCCTGACGGAGTAAGCAAGGAAGAACTGAACCATTGTATGCGGGGGCAGTCGGTGATATCGGCAGGAACGGACGCAAGGTAAACCTTGAATTTGATGGAATTGAAATGCTTCTCATATTTTTTCAGGTTTGCCTTGTTGGTGCTTTTACCATCGGAGAGATTTACCTGAAGACGGGCGTTTTCCACATCACTGACACCGTACGGCGAGGCGGGAGGATTGCATTTAATGACCTTGGAAGATCCGTTGACAGCATCGGCTGCAGGATTGGCGGCTACTTCCCAGAGTTCTTTTTCGCAATCAAAAACAACATCGCCAATAACCCCGAGAAAATCGGTAATTCCAAGCGTTGTAGCAACGGCTTCTCCCACAGTGCCGCTTTCGGCGTCTATCATTAGGGCAGACTCCTGCGCTCCTATTTTTCCAGTGTCCCATTCGGTTGAATAACTCACCCTTGTTGTGGTGTTTCTTGCTATAGTGAGACTTGCCGACGACTTGGCATGTCCGGTGATGTGGAACACATGGGAACCTACGGTGTATCCGGCAAGTCCGCCGTCAGTCGTAAACTCTATGGTGATACCCTTTGAGAAAGTCTGGGGGAGAATTGCGACATAAAAAGCCGTTTTCTTAGCCATTGCAACAGTGCCATTCGTTACGGTAACGGAAGTAAGGCCCTCGCCTTCGACCGCCTCCCAGGCGGGG
>JAEEGL013062991.1_pt1 | contig 20615 bp, 18 predicted proteins | sample 9134231 | NCBI WGS metagenome assembly JAEEGL01 (sample SAMN16246548, study PRJNA631951) | gut metagenome | biome: gut microbiome; feature: rumen; material: fiber-attached | host: Bos | place: Iran: Karaj | collected 2018-10
GCCTTTTCCGTGCTTCTTGTGCTATTATGTTCATGAGAAGTTCTCCTTTGCTTTGGTTGGTTTTGTGTGGTAGCTTAATTATACCATACCAAAGGTCGAACTTCTCTTTTTTTTGGTTCACATCATTTTACATCATACATTGCGCGATATCGGATCTTCCCCTTGCAAAGCGGACGGAAATCGGATATGATGGAGATAACGAAATCAACGGAGGATCATCCTATGAAGCCGTATGCTTTTCAAAGCGCGAAAGCCGTATGGATCGCGGGCGAAGAAACGGAGATCAACACTTCCCTGCTCCTGCGCGCCGTTCTGCCCCAAAACAAAGCCGTGACGCTTGCGATCGCCGCTCATTCGCGTTACCAGATCTTTTTGGACGGCGCGTTTTTTGCCGAGGGTCCGGCCCGCGCCGCGCACGGGTTTTATAAGGTCAGCGTTTACGAACTGCCCGAGACGGACGCCGCGCCCGCCGTGCTCACGGTGCTTGCGGTGGGCTACAACGTGAACAGCTTTTCCACGTTGGACGCGCCCGCATTTGTGTGTGCGGAACTGACCTCCGAGGGAGAAGTACTTGCCGCTACGGGCTGCGAAAACGGATTTGAGGCTTTCCGCGAAACGCACCGCGTGCGCAGAACGCCGCGCTTTTCTTTCCAGCGCCCGGCGACGGAGGCCTATATTTACGGTATGGATTACGATCTTGTGCGCGTTGACCGGGAGCATCGCCCGGAGACCTGCTCCGTGGCGATCACGGAGCCGAAAACCTTCATTGCGCGGGACGTGCCCTATTGCGAATATGAGGAACGGCACGCAAAAGCCGTACTGCGTCGAGGCAGGCTGGTTCCCGAAACAGACCCGGAGCGGCGGAACAACAACCGGATGCACAGTCCGGACGATGGCCTGAAGGGCTGGCCGCGGGAAGCGCTGGAGGCCTTTCCCGTGCACGAGATCCTCGCTTACAGGCCGGAGGTTCTTTTGGAAGGGGCCGCGGACGCGGCGGATTTGGAACTGGAAGCGGACGGCTTCGCCGTATACGATATGAGCCTGAACACCAGCGGTTTTCTCCGTCTGCGGCTGAATGCAAAAGAGAACGTGACCCTTTACGCCGTATTCAGCGAAAAACCCGGAAAAAACGGCGTGCCGGAGCCCGGCGAGGATAACTGCCAGAACTGCGTGAAATGGACGCTGGCGGGCGGGCGGCGGTACGACCTTGTTACGTTTGCTCCTTACACGTTCCGGTATCTCTCGCTTTCGGCGATCGGCGCGGGCGTGACCGTGGAGCGCGTTTCGCAGTATACGGAGGCCTACCCCGCGGCGGGGCTTACAAACCTGATCCCGATGCCGGACACGGAACTGCAGACCGTTTACGACGCGGCGGTGGAGACCTTCCGCCAGAACGCGACCGATATCTTTATGGACTGCCCCTCCCGCGAGCGGGCAGGCTGGCTGTGCGACAGCTTTTTCACCTCGCGCACCGAATACGCGCTGACGGGCAAAAGCCTTGTGGAGCGCGCGTTTCTTGAAAACTTCCTGCTGCCGGAGCCCCTGCCCCACGTGCCTGCGGGCATGCTGCCCATGTGCTACCCCAGCGACCATTTCGGCGGCGGCTATATACCGAACTGGGCCATGTGGTACGGGCTGGAGATGGAGGAATACGAAAAGCGCTCCGGCGACCGGGCGCTGATCGACCGCGCAAAAGCGCGGCTGTACGCGCTGGCGGATTTCTTTACGCGGTTTGAAAACGAAAGCGGGCTGCTGCAGAATCTGGAAAGCTGGGTCTTTATCGAATGGAGCAAAGCGAACGACTACGTGCAGGACGTGAACTACCCCAGCAATATGCTTTACGCCCGCTTTTTAGAGGCGCTGGCCGCCATGTACGGCGACGCGGCGCTGCACGAGAAAGCCGCGCGGATCAAAGCGGAGATCCGGCGGCAGGCAAAGCGGGCGGATGGCTTTTTTGCCGACAACGCCGTGCTTGAAAACGGCGTGCTGCGCCGCACGGACAACCGCACCGAGACCGCCCAGTATTACGCCTTCTTTACGGGCACGGCGACGCCGGAAACGGACCCGGAGCTGCTGAATACGATGTTTGAGGAATTCGGGCCGCGCCGCAAAAAGACCGGCGCTTACCCCGAAATGCCCGAATCCAACGCCTTTATCGGCAATTTTCTGCGCATAGAGCTGCTGTTCCGTTACGGGCGGACAGAACAGGCGCTCAGCGAGATCCGCGCGTTCTTTTTGCCCATGGCGCTGCAAACCGGCACGATATGGGAAAACATGACGGACTTCGCCTCCTGCTGCCACGGCTTTGCAAGCCACGTGGCGGTATGGCTGAACGCCGCCGTACAAAACAAAGACAAAACCGGATAACGGACGGTAAAACGCAAAAAACAACGCCCCTGAACCGCAACGGCGCAGAGGCGTTTTGTTATACTGTTTTCAGGAAGAACGGTTCAGAACCATTCTGATTTCGAGCGCGGAGACGTTTGTGCTGTACATTTCCGTGCCGTCCCACTGAAAACCGAATTTTGTATAAAAGCGGACGGCTCGTGCGTTTTCCTTCAGCACCCACAGGCAGACCCGCGTGTATGCTTTCAGTTTTTCCAGCCCCGCCTCCATCAGCAGTTTGCCCACGCCCGTGCCGTAGTATTCCGAAAGCACGTACAGCGCGAAGATCTCGCCGGTTCCCGGATCCTCCGGAGCGCGGTCGCCGTAACCGAGGAAGCCCACAACGCGGCCTTCATCTAAGGCAACGAGGATATTTTCACGCCAGCGGTATGCGAGCTCCACGCATTTTTCGGGCGTCAATTTTTCCAGATACGCCGGGCTGACGAGGCCCGGATACGCCTCGTGCCAGCTTTTCCAGTGCACGTACGCCTTGCCGCGGATCTCCTCGTCCGTTTCCATCGGTTTGATCAGAATATCCATACTTATTCGGCCTTGTCTGTTACGTGGACCACGAAATCCCCGGAAAAGCCGCGCCACGAGAGCGTCGCGCGCGTATCGCCGGGCGCGACAGGGTAAATGCGGCCGCCGACGATGTTGATGACGGCGGGATCGTAATCCGCAAACGTGACCCCGGTCAGCAGCGGAAAAACCATGCCGTCCGCGTCATACGCCATGGGGATCACCTGCGCGCTCCCGTTCACGGCGAGGGTGTAGACCTGTTTTTCGGCTTTTACGGTGAGGATCTTCGGAAGCATGCTCACCGGTTGGCGGGTGACCGTGATCTCGGCGTTTTCTTCCGTCAGCGAATCCAGCTTCGGCGCGTCCGCAAGGGAGAGCGAGACCTCGTGCAGACGGGTTGCCCAGTTGCCCCATTCGCCGTCGCCCGCGCCGCCGTAGGCGTAAGAGAGATACACCGGGTCCCCGGCGCAGATGTGGCCGTCCGCCCTGCCGGAAATGCCGCAGTTGTGCAGCTTTTTGGCCGTGTTGGCTTTTACGAAGCCGCAGGGACGGAACTCGATCCCGTCAAAGGATTCCCACACCGCCACGTAGCTGTAATCCGTAAACCTGTATTCGGTATACACGGCCACGAAACGGCCGTACTCGTCCACGTATTTCACGTCCGCGGAATCGCCGCCCCCTGCCTTGGGCGGAATGCACTCGCCCCGCTCCACAAGGGTGGCGGGCCAGTTTTCGTCCGTGGCATCCGCGGTGGCAACGCGCGTGGTGGCGCCGCGTTCATCACACCAGGAATAATAGACGAAGAGCGTATCCCCGAGCACCACGAAGGAGGGTTCGCCCACGCCGAAGCAGGCTGGATCGCCGGTGTATTTCACGATCGGCTCCGGCAGGCCGCCCCAGCCCGTGCCGTCCCATTTCTCGTAGGGGCCGTCCGGATTTTTGCTGCGGCCGATGCAGACCTCGTTCTGGATGCCCGCGGGATTCAGCGTGGTGGTATAGCCGATATAGTAATACCCGCCGAATCTGACCACGCCCGGATCGCAGGTCCAGCGCCCGTCGTAGCTCTCCGCCGTGGGTTTCAGGGCGATCACCTCGGCCGTGCTCTGACGGCAGCCGTCGTACAGGCGTTTGTAGGTCACCACGTCTATGATATCCCCGGGGCCGTTGGCGGCGCTCCAAAGGTCCACGCTGCCGTCCGCGTTCAGAATCATGGAGGGGCCGTAACGGTAGCCGCCGCGGCCTTCCACGGGCTGCCAGGTATCAAAACCCTCGTCGTTCGCGCTGATCTGCAGGTATTGCGAAGGATCGCCGGGGTCGGCAGGCTCGCTGCCGAACAGATCGCCGCCGGCGGGCGTAGACGAAAACAGTGTGCCGATCACGTAAATCGGAACGAGCAGCGTTTTGATGATCTGGATCAATAAAGTCATATTACGCCTCCTCTATGCCGCAGCATTCTTTATATTCCTCTTCTTTGAATCCGACCAGAACAAATTTGTCCGATATCAGAATCGGGCGTTTTACCAGCATCCCGTCCGAGGCGAGCAGCTCAAGCTGCGCGTCCTCGCTCATGGAAGGCAGGCGGTCCTTCAGGTTCAGCGCCTTATACTGCAGGCCGCTGGTGTTGAAAAAGCGCTTCAGCGGCAGCCCGCTGCGGGCGTGCCACTCACGGAGCTCCGCTTCGGTGGGGTTCGCCTCCTTGATGTTGCGGAATTCGTAGGCCACGCCGTGCGAATCCAGCCATTTCTGCGCTCTCTGGCAGGTGGTGCATCTGGGGTAACAAACGAAAAGCATTTTTATCCTCTCCCTTTCAAATTGATTCAGAAATCTGTTAACATCCGTTTCATAGTCGTTTTGGATCACCAGCAGACGATCGGCATTTTCTTTGAACAATGAAAAGTATCTTTCGTTGTCTTTCAGCGCCATGGGCAGATCGAAGTCTCCGTCCGTAATACGCTTCTCGATAACGGAGGCGTTACGCAGGATATCTTCAAAATGTGTACGGATATAATCCCCCGTCATCACAAGGCAGATCAGACGGATGTTTTCAAGGTATTCCGGCGCAAACTCCCGTTTCCAGTCCGCCGGGACGTAGCAGCCCTCCACGATCAGGTTCTGCGCGTTCTCGACCGCGGTTTTGATCATCTCGCGGATCACGGGCCAGACGGCGGCCGTGACGACCTCGTCCGGATCACAGGGATCGGCGTCAACGAGCCCGGCGCGGATCAGCCCCATTTTGACGTGGTCCATGGAACAATACGGGTATTTGTATTTTTCAAGCAGTTTCTGGGCGAGCAGCGTTTTGCCGGTGTGCGACGCGCCCGTGATCAGGATGATCATGCGTTAATTCAGTTCCTTCCTCATATATCGCGGGGCGTATTCCGAATAGCCGTGCTTAGGGTAAAACGCGTAAGATTCAAACCACGTTTCGCGCGGTTCGCCCAGATGGACGCGCACGGCGGTCTTGCCGACCGTTTTCAGATGCGTTTCCGCCGTTTTCAGCAGCGCGGAGCCGATCCCCTGCCGTTTCAGTTCCGGTTTTACAAACAGCCGGTGCAAAAATACTTCGTCTGAATCTTCTATGGAGCTGTACCCGACGCAGCCGACCACGCGGTCGGTTACATCCAGCGCAAGCCAGAAACAGTCGCCCTTGTCAAAATAGGACGTCTTCACGGTGAGCAGATCCGGGTTCAGCCGCGGCACGCGACCGAGGGCGTTTTTAGCTGAAAGCACCATAAAGATCATATCGTCGCGGTAGCTGTCTTCATAAGTTATGATTTTATATGTCATAGCTTCTTTTCCATTCTGTAAAACCTGCCGTAATCATCCTCAGCGGTTTCATAAACGGCAAAACCGAGTTTATCATACAGCGAAAGCGCTGCGGCATTATCGCAGTTGACACCGAGGGCGATCTCTTTGTAACCTCTTTCTTTTGCAAGGCCGATTACAAACTGCGCTATTGCAAATCCGTACCCTTTGCGGCGGTACTCTTTTCGGGTGCCCATACGGGAGAGATAAACACGTCTGCCGGGAACCGTGTCGTATTCCGGGGTATCGTAAACGAGATGACATTCGGAAACGATCTCCCCGTTCACATACAGCCCCCAGGCTTCGCGGGTCCCCGCCCTGCGCTGCCCGAGACAGGTTTCTGCAAAAGAGCAGCTTCCGCCGCACCTTGCCGCGCACGCGGGATAATCCGCAAGGGACAGACGTTTGATTTCATACGGTTCCATCGTTGTCTCCAGTTCCGTCTGCAGCACGTCCGCGTATTGCCGGACGGTATCGCCGAGCGACGCCGCGTACGTCCGCAACTCCGGTTCTTTTTGAAACCGTTCCGGTTCGTAACGCAGGCGCACGGCGGTTTGCAGCGCCGCCGGATCCGGGCAAAGCCCGTTTGCCAGCGCCCATTCGCCCGCCGCGGTTTTGGCAATGACCCTGCCGGTGCGCAGCGTATAAATGCAACGGGAAATATCCAGCAGCCAGCCGAAGGAAAAGAGGCTCTCCCCGGTCGTGCCGCCGTAGGCGCGGACCGATGCCAGATGCTTCTGCACTTCAACGCGCAGGTCTTCGTAAGTCGGCCGCGGGATCTGCGCCCGCACGTCCTCCCCAAATAAAAGCACGCCGTTCGTGAACAGCTCTTCCCTGCTGAAGCTGTTGAATTCATATTTCTGCGCAATGCGCTCGCCGGACGTACCCCAGTAAACGACGGTATCCGGCGCACCGGACAGAAACGCGGACAGGGAAAGTATGCCGCCCTCAAACAGACGGTAATACGGATTGCCCGGCTCCCCTTGTGTAAGCGTCTGCCGCAGGCGCAGCAGCATTTCGGCCTGCGCCGCGGTGATAGGTTCCCGCGTGAGCACGAGGATATCGATATCGCTACAGCCAAGGCGGAAATCCCCTGACGCGGCGGAACCGTAAAGATATACGGACGGACTGTTTTCAGAAAGGATACCGGCAACGGCTTCAGTCATTCGTTTGATACTGTTTTGCAAAGAACATTCAATAAAATTCTGCATCTTCTTTTAGAAACTGAACCGCTCTTTGATCATCCGCGCGGCTTCGGCGGCGGAAATATCGGCGTTTTCGATGCGGATATAGTTTTCAAACGGGATCTCGCCCTCAAAACTGACGCAGCGATGCTTTGCGTCGTCCGAAATCAGCCGCCGGTCGGAGATTTCGGTATCCCGCTTGGAGGCCTTGTGCCGCAGGCGGTTTTCCGTACGGTTGCGCTGCAGGCGGATCTCCTGCGGAGCGATGAGCTCGGCGTAATAGAACTCCGTGCCATAAGGGCGGAAAATATCTTTCACGTGCTCTATGTAATCCCAGTCCTCCTGCATATCGAACGCCCACATGACGGTAAAAATCATGCCGTACAGGTCCGACGCGGCGAATTCCTCGAAAAACACGTCCCTGAGGCGGCGGATCACGTTGAAATTGAACGAGCCGAAAACCTCCAGCACGGGCTCTATGGTCATGTGGTTATGGAACAGACGCAGGTCTGTGATCTTCATCAGCTCCTGCCCCACCGTCATTTTGCCCACGGCGGCGTCGCCGATCAGAAACAGCAGTTTCACCGGGATATCGCTCCTCTCGTATAAAATCATTTTAGCATACAACGAATTATAAATCAATACGGCATAAAAAAGCCGTCAGCGACTGACGGCCTTTTTTTGAATCTTCACGGGTTTTCGTGAAGATCCCGTTTTTTATCCGTACCCGCAGGCGACCACCTTCCACGCGCCCCAGCCGGACCGGGCGAGGAACCACTTATATCCGGTATAATAATCGTTCGGGTTCAGCGCGGCGGTGCGGGACGAGGTACGGAACGCCGTAACAAACACGATGCAGGCATCGTACGTTTCCCCCTGCGAGAGCGAATTGCAGTAATCCAGATTTTCAAGCGAAACCTCGTCCCCGGCGTATTCCACCTCGATCATGCGGCAATCGTCATCCCAATTACGGAAGCTGCGCATGATCGCGTCTACGGCGGCGTTCATTTCGTGTTTTGAGTACAGTTCGGACGTGCCGTATTTTTTCATAAATACGTCGTTCGTGCAGGCAGAAAGCGAGAGGCCCAATAATATTGCGGCAAGCATCAGACAAACGGTTCTTTTCATGTTTCCTTCCTCCTTCGCCGTCTATTGTAGCAAATAAACGTTTAAGGAAAAAGTGGCCAAACCATTAAGATTCGTTTAACATCTCCGCGTGGGCTTTTACGTCGTGTACGCGCAATATCAGCGCGCCGGCATCCGCCGCGGTCCTGTCCAGCGCCACCGTGGCGGCGAGGATATCCGCGTCCGCTTCGCTCTTGGCGATCGTCCTTACGAAACGCTTGCGCGAAAGGCCCACCAGCAGCGGCGCCCCGTTTACAAGCAGGGGCAGACGGCCCAGCAGCTCCAGATTCTGCGCCTCGGTTTTTGCAAAGCCGAAACCGGGATCATAACAGAGATTTTCGGGCGGGATCCGCGCATCTGACGCGGCCTTCGCCATGCGGATAAAGAACGCGCGCACGTCGTTCACCACGCCGTCCGGATACCGCAATACGGTTTCCGTTTTTACGCCCGGCATGCCCGCGTGCATCACCACCCAGCCCGCGCCGTATTCTTTCACCACGGCAGCCATCTCCGCACTGAACGCGCCGCTGACGTCGTTGATGATATTTGCGCCGTTTTCAAGGCAATACCGCGCCACGGCGGGCCGGTAGGTATCTATGGAGATCGGAATACCGGTTTTGCCGCGGATCAGCGGAAGCACGTTTTTCAGGCGATTCAGCTCCGTCTCCTCATCCGCTCTGACGCCGCCCGGGCGGGTGGATACCGCGCCGATATCGAGGATCTCCGCCCCTTCCGAAATCAGGCGCAGGGCATGCTCCGCCGCTGCGGTAGTATCGGAATACCGGCCGCCGTCATAAAATGAATCAGGGGTCACGTTCAGTATCCCCATCAGATACGGTTTTTTCCGGGGCGGCAGGCTCCCCCCGGCATAGGCAAAGCAGCGCATACGACCGCCTCCTTTCTGGTTTACAAGTGTATTTTACGTTTTTTTATAAAAATTTTCAATATATTTTGCGCCGCCGATTGCAAATTCCGATAAAATCCTGTAAAATAATGAAAAATAACGGAAGCAATCGGAGGAACAACCTATGAAAGCCGTGATCAGCGTGACCGGAAAAGACAACGTGGGCATCATTGCGAGCGTAAGCACCTACTGCGCCGAAAAGGGCGCGAACATCATCGATATCACCCAAAGCGTGCTGCAGGAATATTTTGCCATGATCATGCTGGCGGAGATCGATAAGCTGACCGTTCCGTTTTCGCAGTTCGTGGATGAGCTGGCACAGCTCGGCAAGGAAAAGGGACTGGAGATCCATACCATGCACGAGGAAATTTTTAACACGATGCACCACATCTGAGAGGTTTTTCAATGTTAAACACTGCAGATATACTGGAAACCATCAATATGATCCGGCAGGAAAATCTCGATATCCGCACCATTACGATGGGGATATCGCTGCTGGACTGCGTAAGCGACGATAAGAACCGCCTGTGCTCCAACATCTACGACAGGATCACCTCCCGCGCCGAGCGGCTGGTGCACACGGGCGAGGAGATCGAAAAGCAATACGGCATTCCCATTGTAAACAAGCGCGTTTCCGTTACGCCGATCTCCCTGATCGGCGGCGCGCATACCGAGGATACCTATATCGCGCTGGCCGAAACGCTGGACAGGGCCGCGCATACGCTGGGCATCAACTTTATCGGCGGCTTTTCCGCGCTGGTGGAAAAGGGCTTTACCGCAGGGGCCGAGCGGCTGATCCGCGCCATCCCCGAGGCGCTGGCCCGCACGGAGCGCGTGTGTTCCAGCGTGAACGTGGCCTCCACCAAGGCCGGCACGAATATGGACGCCGTGAACCTGATGGGGCGCGTGATCAAACAAACCGCTTACCTCACGAGAGAGGCCGATTCCATCGGCTGCGCAAAGCTCGTGGTATTTGCCAACGTGCCGCAGGATAACCCCTTTATGGCGGGCGCGTTCCACGGGATCGGCGAAAACGAGTGCGCGATCAACGTGGGCGTTTCCGGGCCCGGCGTAGTGGCCAGCGCCATCCGCCGCGCAGGTGAATGCGATCTCTCCTCCCTTGCGGATATCATAAAGAAAACCGCGTTCAAGATCACCCGCGTGGGCCAGCTGGTAGCCGCAGAGGCCTCCGCGCGGCTCGGCGTGCCCTTCGGCATTGTGGATCTTTCACTTGCCCCCACACCCGCCATCGGCGACAGCGTGGCGCGCATATTGGAAGAGATGGGGCTGGAATGCTGCGGCTGCTTCGGCACCACGGCCGCTCTGGCCATGCTGAACGACGCGGTGAAAAAGGGCGGCGTGATGGCCTCCTCCCACGTGGGCGGACTTTCCGGCGCGTTTATTCCCGTTTCGGAGGACGAGGGCATGATCCACGCGCTGGAGGCGGGCTGCCTGAAGATGGAAAAGCTGGAGGCCATGACGGCTGTATGCTCCGTGGGTCTCGATATGATCGCCATTCCGGGCGATACGCCCGAGGCTGTGATCTCCGGCATTATCGCGGACGAGATCGCCATCGGCGTGGCCAACACCAAAACCACGGCGGTGCGAGTGATCCCGGTGCACGGCAAGGGCCCCGGCGAAAACGTGGCCTTCGGCGGACTGCTGGGCTATGCGCCGATCATGGATATCAACATGACGAGCCCTTTGAAGTTTATCTCCCGCGGCGGCCGCATTCCCGCGCCGATCCATTCGCTGAAAAACTGAAACCGGAAAACACACAATTCTCTATTGCAATCTTGTTTTTGCGGGTTTATAATTTTAATGTATTATTTTCGGAAGTGTGAGGTCTTAGCATGAAAAAAGTTATTTGCATTCTGCTGACTGCCGTAATGCTGTTCACGGCGCTGACCCCTGCCTTTGCGGCAGAGAAATGCGGCTGTGAATACACGCCCGTGATCTCCGTGCGCGGCTTCGGCGCCACGCTGTACGTTACGGACGAAAACGGAAACGAATCCAACGTATTCTCTTTCGATCCCAGTGAAATCGCCGGAATGGTATCCGGCCTTTCCGCCGCGCTCACCGGTCTGGCCGTACGGCAGGATTACGACGGTTTCGTTGACAAGCTGAAGGAAGCCGTTGCCATATTGGCCGCAAACCTGCTCTGCGATGCAAACGGCGACAGCGTAAAGAACGTGGTCGCCCATTCGGACGATCCCAATACGGACCGGCACAAAGGCGATGATTTTATTTATTTCCTCGGCGACGACAGCCACAACAACTACGTATTCAATTACGACTGGCGCCTCTCTCCGCTGGAACTGGCGGATCAGCTGAACGACTATATTGAGGCCGTGAAGGCTGCGACCGGGCACGATAAGGTCACGCTGATCTCCCATTCCGAAGGCAACAACATCACGGCTTCGTATTTTTATAAATACGGGTCCGACAGCATTGAAAAAACGATCCATCTGAGCGCCGCTTTCCAGGGCATTTCCATTGTGGGCGAGACCTTTACCAAGCAGGTGGATCTGGAAAACAAGGGCGACGGGCTGCAGAACTTCCTCACCACGATGCTCGGCACGGACGATATGTTCGGTTTCCTGAACGCGCTGATCGGCTCCCTGAACCGCGCGGGCGTGCTCAACAGCATTCTGAATTATCTGGACAAACTGTTTGATGAAACGCTGGAGCAGATGTACGCCGAAGTGCTGATCGATACCTTTGCCACGATGCCCGCCTTGTGGAGCTTCGTACCGGACGAATACTACGAAGACGCCAAACAGGCCATGTTCGGCGACGACGAGAAATACGCCGCGCTGATCGAAAAGATCGACGATTACCACGACAACGTGCAGGTACACGTGCCCGAGATCCTGCAGGAAGCGATGGATCACGGCACGGCGGCCGCCATCGTATGCGGCTACGGCATTTCCGTGATCCCCGTGACCGCCGAGACCGAATCGCAGTGCGATTTCCTTATCGATACGAAATACGCCTCCCTCGGCGCCACCACGGCCCCGTTCGACGGCACGCTGGAGGGCGGCGACCCCGCCTACACCTCCCCGGACAACATGGTGGACGCTTCCACCTGCGCCTTCCCGGATATTACGTGGTTCGTGAAATATCAGGATCACAACAATTTCTGCGAACCCTATCAGCAGTTCGTACTTTGGCTGGTGCGGTTCGACGGCCAGCCCACGATCACCAGCAGCGAGGCCTATCCGCAGTATCTGATCTGCGTGGGGGACGAATACATCCGTCCCGTGGAACCGGACGATCAACGCGTTGCCACCACCCTGCTCAAAGAAATGATCGCGCTGCTGAAAAAACTCGTTCAAAAGCTGTCTTCGCTCTTTTCTTCCGTCAGCCTGAACGGCTGAAATTGAAATAAAAATCAACCGCCTTTCGGAACATACCGAAGGGCGGTTTTCATTTTACGTTTTATGCTTCCGTATCCTGCCGGGTCCTGCGGCGGAAACCGAGGTAATCCTCCAATATCAGCACGGCGCTGACCGCGTCCACGGTCTGCTTGCGCTTTTTGCCGCGCACGTCCGCGGCATTCAGATATTGGTGCGCGTTTACGGTAGAGAGGCGCTCGTCCCGCAGTACGACGGGCAGGCCGGAGACCTCGTGCAGAAGCCCTGCGAATTCCCCGATCGCCTGCGCACGGAAGCCCACGGAACCGTCCATGTTCTTCGGCAGGCCCACCACGATCAGCTCCGCCCTGCGCTCCGCCGCGATCGCTGCGATCCGCTGCGCCAGAACGTCGTCGTGCCGTTCGGTGATCACCGCCACGGGGGACGCAAGTATCTCGTTTTTATCGCACACGGCAACGCCCGTGCGGACGTCGCCGTGGTCAACGGCCAGTATGATCATAAATCAGAATCTCGCCTCGGGATCGTTGTTCTCCACAGGCTCTGTTCTGCTGCCGCAGATCGTACACGTGCCCGGCAGGTTATCGATCTTATACCAGCCGGTATTGGTGGAAGCGCATCTGGAGGACGCCAGCATACCGCTGACCGTGCAGTAAGAGCGCCGTACGGAATCGGAGCTGTATTCAAATTCCTTTTCCTCCAGATCCTCGTGTACGAGGTTCATCACGTACTTGAATACTTTGGCGGCGGGATAAGTGCCGAACAGGTTGATATTGATGGCCTGACGGTCCTTATAGCCGACCCACGCGGCGCATACGTAATAGGGCGTGCCGCCTACCATCCATTTATCGTAGTTATCCGAAGAAGTACCGGTTTTCGCAAAGGTGGTAAAGCCCGAAACACCGTAACCGTTGGCCGTACCGTTGGAATACGTAACGGGCGCCTGCAGCATGTGGTTCATAACGTCCGCGGTGCCCTCGGAGATCACGCGCTGGCCGTTTTCATCCGGCTTCAGAATGACCTTATCCTCCGCGTCGCGCACCTCGTAGTAGCTGTAAGGCGTATAATACAGGCCGCCGTTGCCGAACACCGCGTAGGCGGCGGACATATCCAGCGGCGAAACGCCGTGCGCCATATCGCCGATGGCGAGCGGCGCGTAATCGTTATCCGCCTGCGTCAGCGTGGAGATATGGAAGCGGTCCCTGAGGAACGCGTAACAGTAAGAAGTACCTATGGTTTGCAGCATTCTGGCGGGCACGGTGTTCAGAGAGGGCGCCAGCGCCTGCGGCAGCGTTTTCAGGTCCGTGATGCTGCCGGTGTAGCCGCCGTAGTTCTTGGGCCACACGGTGCCGTCTGCCAGCGTGATGCCGTAGTTCGGGATGCGGCTGGACCAATAGAAATAGTTGCCTTCAATGGCCGGCGTATACACGCTTAAGGGCTTGATGGAGGAACCGGGGTTACGCGGATCGCCGCCGGTGGCGTAGCTCAGCACGCGGTTGCCGGCCTTGGGCCCCAGCGCGCCCGCAATGCCCATGATGCGGCCTTCGTAATTCATGATGACCATGGCGGACTGGATCTTTTCGGATTCTTCCTTGCCGCTCTCATCCGCAAACGTGGTGCGGTTGGTATACACGTCGTCCATGATCCCCTGAATGCGCATATCCACGGCGGAAATGATCTTCAGACCGCCGTAGTACACCATGCGCCACGCTTCGCCGGAGGTATAGCCGTATTTCGCGCTCAGATCGGAGATCACGTTGTTGATCAGATAATCCGTATACCAGCTCTGGTACTCCGTCGTTGTGGTGGAAACCTCCAGCTCCGTGCTGTCGCTCAGCTCCGTTTCGGCGGCTTTCTTGCCCACGAAAACGAGCTTCTGATTCATGGCCTCGTTGTATTCGTCCTCCGTGATCATACCGAAGGCCCACATGTTATACACGCAGATCTCGGCGCGCTTGCGGTTGTTTTCGTAATTGATAATGGGATTGTTGCCGCGGGGACGCTGCGTGATGGATACCAGAACGGCGCTCTCCATAACGGTGAGATCCTTGGCGTCCTTGCCGAAATAGTATTCCGCCGCGGTCTTGATGCCGTAGCAGCCCTGATCCAGATAGATCGTGTTCAGATACGCCTCCAGGATCTGCTCCTTGGAGAAATGCCGTTCCAGCGCAAGGGCGTTTTTGATCTCGTTATATTTACGGATCAGGGTGCGCTTGTTTTCGCCGGTCAGGTTCTTGATCAGCTGCTGCGTGATGGTGGAACCGCCCTGCATTTGACCGCCGGTGAGGTCCGTAACGATGGAACGCGCAGTGCCGTACCAGTCCACGCCGTGGTGGGAATAAAAGCGCTGATCCTCCAGCGCGACCACAGCGTCCTTTACATAGGGAGACATCTCGTCCAGCGAAGCGATCAGGCGGTTCTCACTGCCGTGCAGACGGGTATCCTCCACCAGATTGCCGTCCGTATCGTAGGCGTAGATGATGGTGGTTTTTGCCTGATTGGTAATATAATTATCCAGATCGAGGTAATCCACGCCGGCCACCTCGTCCTCCACGGGCTTGGCGTCGCCGAAATCGATGAGCCTGAGATCCTTCAGCACGGTGAGAGCCACGGAACCGGCCGTGATCACGCCGACGAGAAAGATCACAAGAAACACGGTCAGTATCGCCGTGCCCGCTCCGCTCTTCTTCTTTTTCTTTTTCTTTTTATTGGAAGTTGCTTTGGTGCTCATTTCCCGCTCCTGCAATCAAAATCATTCAGATTACAGTATATCACGTTTATTTCGTTTTGTTTAGTATATTTTAAAAAATTTTGGAAAAATAATGGTAACAATATTGTAAAGAAGTGAAACATCTGACAAAAGAACTGCGTCGTTGGTTTTTATTTTTGTGTATATTGCTGCTTTGTATTTTTTTCGTCGGCGCGCACGCGCAAAAACAAACGCAAAAAAGCGCCGCGTTTACCCTTTCCGTTTACGCGGGACGCGTGGCGGTGTTCGCGGAAGGCTCTGACGAACCTGTGACCGTGCTGGAAACAAGAATCGCCTCCCTGCCCGAAACGGAGGCAGAGAGGCTGATCAACGGAATTGCGGCCGGGAACGCCGAAGCGCTGCAGCGGCTGATCGAGGATTACTGCAGTTGACAGGGAGGAAACGGGCAAATTGCAGTTTGTTTGTGAGTGTTGAGTATTGAGTGTTGAGTGTTGAGAAAAATAGGGTTCGCAGCGCGGAAGCCGGAACACAAGATGCTCAAAACTTAAAACGCGAAGCGCAACACTTTGGAATCAAAACGGCAGCGGCGTGCCGTCCGAGGTGAACAGCGGCAGCTTTTCGAGATAGGTGATGTCCGTGCGGTCCGCGGCGTCGCCTTCCGCAAGGATCGCCAGATTGGCAACGATAACGCCGCCCGCGTCTTCCACAAGGGTCTGCAGCGCCTTCAGGGATTCGCCGGTGGAGATCACGTCGTCCACCACGAGGATGCGCTTGCCCTTCATCAGCTCGGCGTCCGCGATATCAAGATACAGCGTCTGATCTTTTTCGGTGGTGATGGAACGCACCTTGGATTCGAACACGCCGGTCATATAGAGCTTTACGCCCTTTCTGGCCACCATATACTTCCGATCGCCGTGCTGGCGCGCCATTTCGTGCGCCAGCGGGATGCCCTTGGCCTCGGCAGAGATCAGGTAATCGTATTCCGGGGCAAGCTTCAACAGCTCCCTTGCGCAGGCACAGGTGAGCTCCGGATCGCCCATGATCACAAACGCGCCGATCATAAGATCGTCGTTGAGTCTGCACAGCGGCAGCTTTCTGGGGCAGCCGGCAATGTTCATTTCATAATACATAATGATCGCTCCTTTTATTTTTTCACTACGTTTATTTCCACGGTATATGTGCCGAGGTTTTCTGCTTCTACGGTCACAGTCGCTTTGCCGCTCTTGCCCACGGTGCGCACCCAGAAGGCGCGGTCGCCGCCGATGAGGGCGAAGGTATCGGGCCCGATGACGGAAACGGGGCCGTCCACGGTCACTTTAACAGCGTTGTTCGCGAACGGCAGGCGGTTGCCGTTGCCGTCCAGCGCCGTCAGCTCGATGCGCGTCACGTCGTAGGTATCATCCTCTGTAAGTTCGGTGCAGTCCGCCGTTACGGCCAGCTTCGTTTCGGTAACGGCCGTGCGTGTGATGGATTTTACAAGCACGCCGTCCTTATACCCGTCAAAGCGGTAGGTGATCTGCTCCGCGCCCCAGTTGGCGAAATGCTTGGTTACGATATCGTAGATCTGCTGGAACTTCATCCGCCCGTGCAGGAAGGCGTAAACCACCTCAACGTAATGGTGCGGCGGCAGAATGAAACCGTATTGGTTGGCCGCAACAAGGGCGTTTTTGAGCGCCGCGGCCGTTTTTTCGTCCAGTCCGTCCTCGGTGACAAGGGCGTTGCCGATAAAATCCACCGGCGAGATGGGCGGATGCGGCAGGTTGGGATAGGCCTTTTTATCCGGGTACGCCGTGCTCTTGTACTCGCCGTTCTTATAGACCTTTACGTAATCGCAGTTGGTAAAAATGTAGGTCTGACCGATCATGGCGGCGGGATATTCGCCCACGTCCATGGAAGAAGAGCTTTCCATCACCGGGAAATCATCCTGCTGCGAGGCGTAAACGTAGGCTGCAAGCTTGGGCACGCGGAACATATCCGTCACGCCGTGGTAGCAGATGCGGTCGCCGCTGCCGAAATCCTTGTGTGTGTTGTAATCCGCCATGCACCAGCCCGTGGCGCCGGAGATGCGCTTATTGCCGAAGGCTTTATTCTGCACGCGCAGGTGCCGGAGAGCGTGCTCGCGGCGGATCTCCTCCCGGTCGAAGCTCTTGGTGGGATACATATGGCCGTTGTGCTCGGTAACGAGATAGGGAGCTTTGAAGCCGGTGACCGCCGCGGGCGGCAGCAGCTTTATAAAGCTGCCGGAATGGGAGAAATCGTTGTAAGTATATACGTCCTCCAGCAGATGGCTGCGCGGGATATTGCGCACGCCGCCGGTCTGGCGGGTGGGATCCAGCGAACGGGCCAGGGCGTTGGTCTCGGTATAGAATTCGTCGCAGTCCGCGCCTTCGTTGACGCGTACGCCCCACAGCACGATGCAGGGATGCGAGCGGTCCCGCACCACCATATCGCGCACGTTCCGCAGGCAGTTCTCGCGCCACTCCCCTTCGCCAAGATGCTGCCAGCTGGGCATTTCGGTAAACACCAGCAGGCCGATCTCATCGCACCGGTCGATAAAGTGCGTGGAATCGGGATAATGCGCGGTGCGCACGAAATTGCAGCCCAGCTTGAATTTGAGCAGATCGGCGTCCGCCCGCTGCGCGGAGGCAGGCATGGCGTTGCCCACATAAGGATAACTCTGGTGGCGGTTGAGGCCCACGAGCTGAATATGACGGCCGTTGAGCATAAAGCCCGTGCGGGTGAATTTTGCCTCGCGGAAACCGAAACGGCGCTTCATTTCGCCGCCCCTGAACGAGGCCGTAAACGTATAGAGATTGGGATCGTGAATGTCCCACAGTTTCGCGCCTTTGATATTCCAGCGCACACGCAGCACGGTGCCGTTGATCTCGGCCTTTTTATCCACACTCAACTGTTTGCCGTCCGTGACGTTCAGGGCCACCGTGCCGTGCACGGGCTTGTTGAACGTGATATCCGCCTCAACGATCTTATACTGTCCCAGAACGTTCGGCGTACGCACGAAGATATCCTCTATAAAGGCGTCCTCAACGATCTCGAGCCACACTTCGCGGTAAATGCCGCCGTAACAGAGATAATCCACCATAAAACCGAAGGGCGGGATCTCGCTGCGCTCCGTGCAGTCCAACGCCACGGCAAGCACGTTATTGCTCTTATGCACCAGCTCCGTAATATCGAACGTGAAGGGGGTATAGCCGCCCTTGTGCTCCCCCGCTTGTTTGCCGTTGACGAACACGCGGGCATAGTTGGCGGCGCCTTCGAAATGCAGCAGCACGCGCCTGCCGTTTTCAAAGGCCTCAGATGGCAACCGGAAGGACTTGCGGTAGCAGCAGACGAACTGATATATTTTTTCGTCGAAATAGTTATAGGGGATCTCTTTGTTGGCGTGCGGGATATCCACGTGGGAAAAATCCGCGTCGTTATACGCGGGCTTCAGCATATCCTCGGTGAAGCGCTCGCTGTATTTCCAGTTAAAGTTCAGACCGATGCGTTTTCTCAAGCTCATTACCTCCGGTTCCAGATGCGCATGTTATAAATGTGAGAAAAAAGTTGATCTTTGTTCGGCTTACGCCGCAGAAGCATCTCTGTTTGCAAAAAGCTTTATCACTTCAAAAATATATTTCCAGAATTTGAAGATGGAAAGGAAGAAGGATTTGTAGGGATGGTCGTCCCCGTCACGCACGATCTCGCCTTTGGGATCGCAGTTTTCCTCCGTCATGGGGAACACGTTATGGTTCCCGCCGTCCTCCATTACGGTAAAGCGCGGCCACGCGGGATCGCTCTTCACGTTGAAGCCGTCCACACGGCAGAGATTTAAAAGCAGGGGGTTGATGCTGTCCCAGAAGGGATTGTGCTCAAAGTTTTTGATATACCACGTGGTGTTGGGCAGCTGGCCCGTGCCGGCGTCGATCTGCTTGTCCGGGGAGATATAATCCGTGGGGCGTTTGGAAAGATATTTTCTGCCCAGCGTGCAGTCAAAATCCGATACCGTGGCGCCGAAGCTCTGTTTCCTGACGCCCGTGACGCCGTCCGAAACCTTTTTCACATCCTTGGAAACGGGATACCCCAGAAAACCGTATTTGCAGATGGCGGCAACGTTGACGCCCGCTTTCTGCAGATCTTCGATCGTTTGCGGCACGGCGAGCTGCACAGCGCGGAAGGCATCCAGCTTGGCGATGAGGCCGGCGTATTTCTCCGTATCCCCCTTTTCGCCGAAGATGTATTTCTTGGCAAGATCGTAGTTTTCGTTCACCATGCTCCAGTAGCCGGGCGTGGAGGCGAAGGTGGATTTCAGGAAGCGGCGGAACAGCGAATTTTTAACGCGGGCGTAAAACAGCTCCAGAAATTCCGCAGTGATCTCAATACCGTAGGTTTCCTCCAGCATTTTCAGCGTGAGCACAAGGAACTCGGCCAGCGTATCGTCCTCAATATCCAAATCGAAATCGTTCAGGAACCTGATGGCGGCGTCCGGATCGATCTCCACAGTGCCGCTGAAAGCAGCCTCCAGTATTTCGATGCCCATGGTGGAATTATCGTAAAGTACAAAAGACTTGATTCCGGCATAATTGATATCTTTCTGATATTTCCAGAGATACGCGAAGGCGATGTTCGTGCCGAGGCAGCGGGAGATGATGCTCACCCGCGACTGGCCGGTCACGCGCTTCACGGCTTCGATAAAGTCGTTCAGATCGTCCGCGATCTCCAGCGGGGAGAGACGGCTGTCGTATTCAAAGCGGTAGGTATAGGGATTCTCGCTCGTATAATCGCGCGAGAGGTTCTCTTCGCTCCAGCTGTAGGTGGGGCCGGTATCTGTGCAGACGTTGCCGTTCTCATCCAGACCGTAATCCTCAAAGAAGGGCATCAGCAGCTCGTAGGCCTTATCCGCGTATTCGTCCCACTGGCCGAGGAACACGGCCTTGGCAACGTACGGCAGGGCCTCCTTGACCGCCGCGGTGACCTCGTCCGAGGTGCTGTCCGGCACCTTTTGCCGGTTTTCCGGGTCGGAAAGATTTCTGTACAGCGTGGTCCTGCCGATAATAAAGATAATGGGCACGGGTTCCTTCTGCCCTTCGGAAGCGGCCGCAGAGGCCGGGGCAAATACGGAACACGTGAGTAACAGCGCGAGGATCAGGGAAAGCCATTTTTTTGTAAGGGTATGCTTTTTCATGATGCGCCTCCTGCGATATATTTATAACAGAAGTATTATATCATAACTGCGGGGAGAGGTCAACAGAAAATCAACACGAAACAAAAATGTGACGGAACCGAAGAAAGAAAAAACAGCGGGAAAGGGGCTTGCAAACGCCAACCGGTTATGATATAATAAGGAAGAATATATACCCGTAAAGGAGCCGCATATATGGCAAACGTGAAGAAAATATTAAAAGGCGCGGGGATCGCCGCCGCTGCTACTGCAGGCGCATATCTGACCGCCGGCGCCGTGATCTACGAAGGCGCCCTTTCCAGATGGGGCTATATCAACATGAAGCCCGACGAGATCCTCAACGAAGATCACAATATGCAGAAATACCTCAACAACGAGTATTTCCGCAAGGCGGACGACTGGTATATCGCCAGCGCCCCCGCCGAAACCA
>JAEEGL010714761.1_pt1 | contig 20614 bp, 16 predicted proteins | sample 9134231 | NCBI WGS metagenome assembly JAEEGL01 (sample SAMN16246548, study PRJNA631951) | gut metagenome | biome: gut microbiome; feature: rumen; material: fiber-attached | host: Bos | place: Iran: Karaj | collected 2018-10
TCCTTCAGCTGTTCCTTCTGTTGTGTTTGGTTTAATATAACCTACTAATAATTGTTGTTCACCTACTATTGCATTTCCTGATAGTTTCTTATATATCGTTGTATCATGATCATTTCTTTCAGTAAAATAATTACTTTCCTCTGTTCCTAAATTATTTACTGATATATTAATACTTATTGGTATTGTTTTACCTTCTGATGTATAGATATGTACATCTTGGGTTGATACTAAATACTCAAGACCATATGAATAATCTGTGTCTCCTTGTATTTCTATTTCATATGTTCCTACTTTAGTACTATCATTCATTATACCAGTCTCAGTTGGGTCAATTGGAAACAAATCACTAATAGTTATTGTTTCTTCATTTCTTGATACAAAACTAATTCTTCCAACACTAAAATTATTAGGAGATCCTGTTCTTGTATAATTAAAAAATGCATAAGATACTGTGCCTAATATCATTACTAAGGTAAAAATAGTAATTACTAAAAACATTTGTTTTTTACTTTTTATCATATCATCACCTACTATTTAAAGATATATGGATTAGTCGGACTACCTTCACCACTTAATAGACTAATTCCTTGTTTTAAAGATATTACTGGGCGTATACCATAAGATGAATGGACTGCGTATGTCATTAAAAAACCACTCGGACTATCAAAAACATAGTTTGATGCACCACCCTTTAAATAATTACCTGGTGTAAAAGTCCAATACCTTGTTCCATTATTAAGATAAAAATCCATATTACCATTTCCAAGAGATAAACCTGCAAGAACAATTTCATCAGTAGTTATCAGTCCAACTGGATAATCCAATGAACCATTACCTCTTGGATTTGAAACTGTAAAAGAGTCTATTTTTCTCAAACAATTCAAACTTGCCGTTTTTAAAATAGTTCCTCGATTATATGCTGAAAAGAATATAACAGAATTATTATTATTAATTGTTCCACCATTTGGATCAAATCCACCTAATGTACTAATACTTCTATCATTACAATAAATAGTGTCTTCTACTTTATTAGAATAAACTGTATTTTCTATATTATCTTCATACCACTCTTCAATTATATCTTTAGCATATGAATTTGTATCATTAGCTAAAGCATCATCAATTGTTTCTGCAATATTATTGCCATCTGATAATGGAAAATATTCTCTTGAATTATAATAATATCTTGCACTAGAACAAGTACCATTTGGAGTATTTAAATAACATGTATAGTGATGATTTACATCTAGTCCTTCTTGAGGATCTACTAATGTATATACACCATTACTGTACGTTACATCACTTCCAAAATATATCCCACTTTCAGGTACAACTCTAAATGAACCAGTTGTTATACCAAACATATATCCAGCATAAGCAAGAGATGTTATTCTTCCACTTCCAGAAAAAGGAAACGCATTAGTAGGAGTATTATCTATATCCACTGTTATTTGTGTATCCGTACCAGTATTATTACATTTATTTTCATCAGTATATTCACCATTATATATCATTTTAATACCACCAGTATCAGTAGTTCTTATAATCTTCCAACATTTATCAGCAAATTTAACATTGTTATCAGTTACAGCTCCACGATAATATAGTACTGGATATGCATCACTTGATGTACTTGATAATGTATATAATCCTTTTCCGTTTGTATCACTAGCAATACTTTTAAAATCTATTCCAGGCTCTTCATTATCTACATAATCACTATTTATATTATCCATTACTGAACTACTTAAAAGTGTATCATAGAATGGTTTTTCTACCCATACTCCATCATTAGCTTCTACTTTTACTTGGAAATTAATTCCTGTAGAATGTAATGAATTCCATTCACTCTCGGTTACTACTACTCTATCATCTACCCAACTAGTAGTTGTTCCCATTTCATCAGATTCCATTCCATTATATGTATTAGTAATAGCTATTTTACTATCATCTATAAAAGCTTTGATAGTTATTTTTCCATTAACTCCTTCAATAGTACCACTAGTTGTATTTGGTTTAATGAAACCAACTAATAATGGTTGATCACCAATTATACTATCTCCAGTCATTCTCTTATATATTGTTGTATCTTTATCATTTCTTTCAGTGAAATAATTAGGTTCTTCATTTCCTAAATTAGTTACTGTTACATCTAATCCTATTGGTATTACTTTTCCTTCACTTGTATAAATATTTGTATTTTCAATAGACACTAAGTATTCAATACCATTTTCATAATCAGCATCCCCTACTATTTCTATTTCAAACACATCAACATTATCTGTATCTGTATTTACATTTGTTCTTTCTATTGGGAAAGCATTTGTTAGATTAACTGTTTCTGATTGATTACTATTAAAATATAATCTACCTACTCTAACATTATTAGATGATCCTGTTCTTGTATAATTAAAAAAAGCATATGAAATAGTTCCTAACATCATTACTAATGTAAAGATAATTATCGTTAAAAACATCTGCTTTTTACTTTTTATCATATCATCACCTATTATTACAATTTTATTATATAATACTAGATAAAAAAACGCAATTAATTTGCGTTTTAATAATTATCTAGCTACTATTTGATTATTACTTATTTGATACGATGTATTTCCTGAATCAATTGTTATGGTAACTGGATTAGTACTTCTTAACATTAGTGTATTTAATATTGTTAATTGACGTGCTTCTATAGTTGTTACACTGGCTGGTATATTTATTTGAGTAATTCCAGTTAAAGCTTCTACAGCATCAGTATCTGTCCAAAATGCCTCTTGACCAATAGAAGTAGTTCCTGCTTTAATATTTAATACTCCACTATAATGTAATGGAACAGCTATTAATTCAGTACCATCTTTACTATAAATACAACCACTATCTGATGAATATCTAGGATTATCATTCTTTACTTCATATCTACTTATAGTAGTAAATCCATATATAGCTAAACTCAATGAATTTCCAGTATTAATAAATCCATAATTATTATTGTCTTTATCAATATATCTTTCTATAACATAACTATTTGGTAAAACTAATGTATCAATATTTTGATTTCTAGAGAATGATAACTCATTCATAAAAATAACACCTTCTGGTATTTCAAATGTATTATTAGTAAATGTCTTTCCTCTTGGTACACTTATTAATCTAGTTCCATCATAACTATATAATATATCATCAACTGTTTTAGCTGCTGTACTTCCACTCTCTACAATAAATTTATTAAAAGTACCATCCAATCCAAAATCGTAAAAGACGTGTGAATTACCAATTGTAGTTACACTACTTGGTATAGTAAATGAACTTCCACTATAATTAAAATTATGATTATACATAAAACTATCTATTCTTGTATAATTATTTGGCATAGTTAAAGTAATGAAACCTGTATTTTCAAACATAGCTTGATCTGTAGATAAATTCAACATGTTCCAAGAACTTAAATCAAGATTTTTTATGTTAGAACACTTAGCAAACAATCTATACATAGTAGTTACATTTGAAGTATTCCAATTATATATTGCACTCATGTCCTCAATTCTTTGACAATTATAAAATAAACTATGCATATTTGTAACACTAGATGTATCAAAATATTGTAAGAAAGAAACATTAGAAAGTAAAACATCATTTGCAAATAATTGTTTCATTGTGGTTACTTTACTAGTATCAAATAAATTAGATGCTATAATTCTTCTTAACTTTGAATCAGTTCGATCTGAGCCATCATTATTATACATTCCAAACATCTGTTCCATATTAGTTAATGAACTTGTTTTCCATTTACTAAAATCAACCTCTTCTAAATTAATACATGCTCTAAACATTCTATAAGTAGTTGTTACTTTCTCAACATTCCAATTTTTTAAACCACTAACATCTTCCAAATCTTTACAATCGATAAACATTTGTGACATACTGGTTACTTTTGAAGTATTCCATTTTTTTAACCCATCAATATCTTTTAAACTTGAACATGATGCAAACATATCAGACATATCTACTACATTAGATACATTCCAATTAGCAAGTGAATTAATATTTCTTAAACTTGCACATCCTTTAAACATCCAACCAGTGTTTGTAATGGACGATACATCCCAATTTGCCAAACCATTTATATTAGCCAAACTTTCACAAAAAGCAAACATACCCCATAAACCATATGTTTCTGATACATTAGATACATTCCAGTTTAATAATGGATCAACATTAGTTATACTATTACAATTATAAAAAAGGGCCGTCATATTTCTTACATTAGAAACATTCCATTGATCCAACGAATCAATATTTACTAAATTTATTGAATTGTAAAAAGCAGCTTGTAAGTTATTAGTATAATCAACTTTAAAATTGTTTGAATTAAACGTAGTTAAAGCTTGTGTATCTCTAAAAATATTTTTACTGTCTACTGGTGCATAAATAACATCATCTGCAACAATTACTGCTTTATAAGTATCATTACCTAAGCCATCATCTAATGCATATACTGTTACTGGTCCTTCACTTGTTAGGTCTGTTGCATCAAAACTAGTTATAGCATTTTCTGGTGCAATTCCATCTTTATGAAACTCAATGCTTGTCACTTTATTTCTAATGTTAGCCCAATTGCTATTGCTATAAAAATTGCTTAAAACATGTCTTTTTGTTTCTTGAACCCAAATTCCTTCATTAGCTTCAACATTTACTTTAAAACTTATTCCATTAGTTGCTAAACTATTCCATTCAGAAGTTGTTAGTATAGTTCTTCCAGCAATCCACTCTGCATCAGTCTCGCCATATACTAAGTTATCATTTACTATTCTTGATACAGTATCACTAATACCTACTCCATCTGCATCAATAAATGCAGTTATGTTAATACTTCCATTTATTCCATTTTCATCTGGTTTAATATAACCAATAACAATATCTTGACCTTCCTCGGCAACTCCTGTTTCTCTTAAATTATATACATTCGTTGTACTTCCACGTTCATTATAATAACCACTACTTTTTGTACCTAAATTACTTGCTGTTACACTATATCCTATTGGTACTTCTTTACCACTAACTATATTATTAACTTCTACTAAACTAACTTTATATTCAATACCTTCACTATAATTAGTATCACCAGTTATGTTTACTGTAACAGTAGATGAATTTGTATTATCTAAATGTGTTGAATCTGTTGGAAACACATTAGTTAGATTAATAGTATTATTTTGACTTGATGAAAAGTTTACTCTACCTACTCTAACATTATTATTAGTTCCTGTTCTTGTATAATTAAAGAATGCATATGATACTGTTCCTAATATCATTATCAACGTGAATATTGTTATTGTTAAAAACATTTGTTTTTTACTCTTTACCATAACATCACTCCATTTTAATTATATTATACATAATAAAAAAACGCAATTAAATTGCGCTTTATTATTTATGTAATATTTGATTATTTGTAACTTGATAAGCTGGATTGCCAGAATCAATTGTTATGGTTATTGGATTTGTACTCCTTCTTGCTATTTTATTCAAGAAAGTTAATTGATCTGCATCTATCGTAGTAACACTAGCCGGAATATTTATTTGAGTTAGATTATCCAATCTTCTGTTATCTTCTATTATATAAAAGGCATTTTGACCAATAGTAGTTGTTCCACTCTTAATATTTAATATTCCATTATAATGTAATGGAACTGCTATTAATTCAGTGCCATCCTTACTATAAATACAACCACTATCTGATATATATCTTGTATTGTCATTTTTTACCTCATATTCACTAATTGAAGTAAATAGATATATTGCAACGGTTAATGAATTACCGCTATTACTAAACCCATAACTATTATTATTTTCCACAATGTTTTTTTCAATCACATAACTATTTGGTAAAACTAATGTATCAATGTTTAGGTTTCTTGAGAATGATAATTCATTTAAGAATGTAACTCCTTCTGGAATTTCATATGTATTATTAGTAAATGTTTTAGCTCTTGGTATACTAATCAATTTTGTTCCATCGTAAGTATATAATATATCATTAATTGTTTTAAAAGATGTACTTCCGTTTTCTACTATGAACTTATTAAAAATATCATCTAATCCAAAATCATAAAATATATGAGAACTACCTATATAAGTTACAGTTTTTGGTATTATAAATGTGCTACCAGTATATTCGCTATTATGGTTAAACATAAATTTATCTATTCTTGTATAGTTACTTGGCATAGTTATTGATGTAAATGGTACATTTTGAAACATCGCTATATTATTTGCTACTCTTGACATATCCCAATTTGTTAGTCCATCTACATTTTGTAATTCTTTACAGTCATTAAACATTTGACTCATATTCGTTACCTTTGATGTATCCCATTTTGCTAAACCATTTATATTCTGTAGTTTATAGCAATTTCCAAATGCCATATTCATAACTGTTACATTTGAAGTATCCCAATTAAATAATGCATCTACATTTTGCAATTTCTGGCAATTAGTGCATAAGGCTGACATGTCTTGAATATTGCTTGTATTCCAATTAACTAAACCATTAATATTCATTAGATTTTCACATCCAGAAAACATACTGCTCAAGGATGTTGCGTTTGAGATATTCCAATTAAATAAACCATTTACATTTTGTAAACTTGTACAGTTAATAAACATACCCAATATATTGGTGGCTCCACTTACATCCCAATTTTTTAACTGATCAACATTTGTAATGCTACTACAATTTGCAAACAAATTACTTAATCTTCTTACATTACTAACGTTCCAATTATCCATTCCCACTAAATTTTGAAGACTTGAGCTAGAGTAAAACAATGCAGCCATGTTTGTTACATTATCCACCTTTAAATTCTCACCATTAAATGTAGTTAATTTTGGTGCTTGTTGGAAAGCTCCTGCAATACTCGCTGGTGCATAAATTTCATCATCTGCAACCACAATTGCTTTATAAGTATTATTTCCTAATCCATCATCAACTAAGTATAAGTTAACTGATCCATTACTAGTTAAATCTGTTACATCAATTGTTGTTACAGGATTAGATGGTACTATTCCATCTTTATGAAATTCTATACTTGTTACGTTTGCTCTTACATCTTTCCATTCTTGAATACTGTTAAGATTTTTTAATACCAATTGACTAGGTTCATTAACCCAAATACCTTCATTAGCCTCTACTTTTATTTTAAAACTTATTCCATTGGTTGCTAGTCCATTCCATTCTTCTGTTGTAAGAATCGTTCTTCCGGCAATCCAGGCTGCATCAGTTTCACCATAAACTAAATTATCATTTACTATTCTTGATACAGTATCACTTATTCCTACTTCATCTTTATCAATAAATGCAGTTACATTAATACTTCCATTAACACCTTGATTATCTGGTTTAATGTATCCAATTAATATATCTTGTCCTTCTTCTACGGATCCTTCTTCTCTTAAATTATAGACATTAGTAGTTGAACCTCTTTCATTATAATAATCACTACTTTTTGTACCTAAATTACTTGCTGTTACACTAAAACTTATTGGTACTTCTTTATTATTTATTATGTTTTGTACATCTACTATACTTACTTTATATTCAATACCTTTATCATAATTAGTATCACCTGTGATGTTTACTGTTACAGTTGATGAATTTGTACTATCTAAATGTGAACTATCAGTAGGAAATACATCTGTTAGATTTATTGTATTATTTTCACTTGATAAAAAGTTTACTCTACCTACTCTAACATTATTATTAGTTCCTGTTCTTGTATAATTAAAAAAAGCATATGAAATAGTTCCTAACATCATTACTAATGTAAAGATTGCTATTACTAAAAACATCTGCTTTTTACTTTTTATCATATCATCACCTATTATATATAATAATTATAAAATAAAAAAAGATAATTATCAAGTTAACAAATTATCTTTCTTTTTTATATATATGCCTGTAAAACTAGTATAGTATTCATATATAAACTTATCTATTTCCCTAAATATATCTTCATCAGTTATTTCTAATGTTTCTAGTTTATTAATATCAACTTTTTTTAATAATTGCATTAAGTGTAAAGCTTTATTATTCATAATATAACCATCAGTATAACAATCTTTACATATTACTCCACCATTAGTTAAATCTATAGTAATTAAATCATCTTTATTACCACATATTGAACATTCTTCTAAATTTAGACTAACACCTAAATAATCTAATAACTTTATTTCTACTATATTACTTATTAATTCTGGACTTAATCCATCATTTATTTTTATTAAAGCTGGTACTAATAAATTAAATATTTCTTTATTATTATTTTCTTTTAATACTTGAGAAGTTAAATCCATTAAATAAAATGAATACATAGCTTTTTTCATATCAACATAGATATTTTTAAATGAATTAATAGTAGTTCCTTCTATTAAAGTACTTAATCCTTTTTCTTTATAATTAATGGTATATTCACAGTAATTCATTTTATTACTTACACCACGTAATTTATTTTTTAAGTTTCTTGATCCTTTAGAAATAATCCCTATAAGACCATAATCGATAGTTAATACATTAAGTATTTTACTTGTTTCACTATATGGTGTTTCACTAAGTACAATACCTTTAGTTTTTAATTGCATTTCTTCACCTATTCACTTAAATCATCTTTTAAACCTAATTCATTAATTATATGATCTTTATCTCGCCAATCTTTTATTACTTTAACATATAATGATAAAAATACTTTTTTATTAAAATATTCTTCTAAATCTATTCTTGCTTTAGTACCTATTTCTTTTAACATAGAACCATTTTTACCAATTAATATTTTCTTTAAGTTTTCTCTATCTACAACAATAGTAACACCTGCTGATAATAATTTATCATCTTCATCTAGTGAATCAATTACACATGTTACTGTATGTGGTATTTCATCATGAGTAAGTCTTAATACTTTTTCTCTTACTCTTTCGGTGATAATTAATGATTTTGGTTGATTAGTTAGATAATCATCTTCATAATACTTACCTTCATTTGGTAAATATTTTTTAATAGTATTCATTAAATCAGTTATATTAATCTTTTTCATAGCTGATATTGGAATTATTTCTTTAAAATCATATATATCTTTTATTTCATCAATTCTTTTTATTAATTCTTCTTTATTTAGATTATCTATTTTATTTAGTAATAGAATTATATCCGTATTAGTTTCTTTAATTCTATCTAAGACAAATCTATCTCCTTTACCAAAACCTTTAGATATATCTACCATAAATAGTATTAAATCAATATTATTAGTCATTAAATATGCTTTATCATTTAATACTTTGCCTAACTTATGTTGTGGTTTATGAATACCAGGTGTATCTACAAAAACTATTTGTGAATTATCATCATTATAAACACCAAGGATTAAGTTTCTTGTAGTCCCTGCTTTATCACTAGTTATAGCTATTTTTTTATTTAATATTTCATTAAGCAATGTACTTTTACCAACATTAGGTCTTCCTACAATACTTACCATTCCACTTTTCATAGATTATCCTCAGTAAATGGGTATGGACATATTTCATCTACTTTAAATGATTCCATTGTATTTCTTGAATAAACAAATATTTTATCTTCTTTATCAAAAAATTCACTTATTACTTGTCGACATATAAAACATGGCATACCTAATTTATCACTATCACACATTACATGAAGTTCTTTAAAATCACCCTTTTTATAACCTCTTGCAATTGCACCAAAAATTGCATTTCTTTCTGCACAAATAGTTGCACCGAAACTCGCATTTTCTACATTAACACCAGGTAATTCTCTACCATCTTTCATAACACAAATACATGAAACACGGAATTTAGAATATTTTGCATAACTATTATTAAGTAAATTAGTTAATTTTTCTCTCACATTTATCACCACCTTAATTTTATCAAAATTATATAAATATGTCTATTAAAAAAGCCATCATTTCTTTGATGACTTAAATTCTAAATAACTATAAACAAATATAAATATTATTAAGACTGTAAGTATTAAATAATTAATTCTAAAATAACCTAAACTCATTCTAGTAACATATATTTTAGCTATATAAGTTTTAATAGACACAATCATTAAATAGAAATAAACTCCTATTTGCATAATATTATATATTAAATCATTTTTATATCGATCTTTTTTAGATAATAATTCTATTAATACTTTAATAGCAAATATTAAATAGAATACTAAAAATATTAATCCATATATCTTTGTATCTAATATATTATGTAACATTAGAAATACAAAGTAAAAATGAATAACAAATAAAATTAATTTAATATAATATATTATTCTAGCTAACTTTTTCATTATTCACCTTTTAATCTTTGTGGAGTTTCCATTTTATAAATATCACTAAATTCTTTATAGAATCTATCTAATTCTTTCTTTATAACATCTGGATATACTAATTTAGTATTTTGAATAGCTTTTTTAACATCTCTTATATCAACTTCTTTTTTATTATCAAAAACTGCATAAGAAAATGCTTGTTGTAATATAGTTAATGCAACATCTGGATATCTAACTGAAAACTCATAAACTCTTTTAAATTCACTAGTTAAATCAGTTATAAAAGCCATTATCTTTTCTTGAACAAATGGTGTATATTTCATTTTAACATTCATTTTTGTTTCAAATTTAGGAAGAGATCCCATTAAAATATTAATAGTATGTTCTCTGGTTGGTTCTAATACTTCTACTTTTTGGAAACGTCTAACAAAAGCTTTATCGGTTAAGATATATCGATCATATTCTTCTGTAGTAGTTGCACCAATCATTTTAATATTACCACGGTCTAAACCTGGCTTAAATACTTGAGCAAAATCCATTGATCCACCATCAACACCAGTACCAATTAAAGTATGAATTTCATCAATAAATAATATTAATTTCTCAGTATCCTTAATTTCTGTTAATAGTTTAGTTATCTTTGGTTCATTAGTTCCTGGCATAACACCAATAAGGGAAGCTGTATTTAGTTTCCAAATACTATATCCTTTTAATGCATCAGGTACTTCTCCTCTTTGAATACGGTAACCCAACCCTTCAACAATAGCTGTTTTACCTATACCAGGTTTACCAACTAATATACCTGATTTTTCTGGAGTTAATAAGATTAAGATTAAGTTTTTTATTTCTTCATCTCGACCAATAGCGGGATTAGTAATATAAACTCTTTCAGTAAAATTCTCACCATATTGCTTTAACATTTCATTATTATTCATATTCTTCTCCCTTCTATTCTTTTTAATTATACTCTTTTAAATATTATTAATCAATAACAATTATCGACTAATCTTTTCTACTTCTTTTTCTTTAAATAAACCTAATGCATAATCACGATCATTAAGTTTTTCAATAAATTCCTTAAATTCTGTTCTAGTATCAAAATCAAATTTCAAGTAACCTCTATCTGCTAAAACAATACCGGAATTACGAGGTTTATCCATAGTTCTAAACATTGCTGACATTTTTTTAATATAACCACCCTTTGTAACTTTAACCTCATAATTACATATTCCTAAAGTATCAATAGTTGGACTAGTATATGTATTAAAACTATTAGGTACTACTTGATTACCAGGTAAAGAATAAATATAATAATAACTTCCTGTAATTATTACATCTTCATTTTTTGGATCTAAAGTATATAAAACACCACCAGCATCTACTGTATGAACATATCCTTGTGGGTATTCAGGATTATAATATGAAACGAATTTTACTGGTCCATCAACTAATTCTTCATAATAATCGTATTTATTATATTCTTTCTTTTCAAATAAATCACTGTATAGATTATCTGCTTCCAAACAATAATCACGAAGTGATTCTCTAATAGTAATTCTCATATTATTACTAAGTTTAAATATTCTTTTTTCATGGGTAAATTCATCAAATACTATATCTTCTTTATCTACACTTTTCATTATTCTTTCAAATAAATTTTCCATATATCTCATCTCCTATTATTAATATATCATTATATTGATAATAAATCAATTTACTACATAAACAATTTATCAACGTTTTTCTTTGGTATTAACATTTTAACTGACTTATTAGTATCTATTTCAAAGAAAGTAGTTTTAGCATCATATTTTTCTCCATCCAAACACCAAGGTTTCATACCATCATTAAATGTTAATTTAAGATTATCTGTTTTATAACACTCTACTCCGTTAATATATGAAATATCACCTGTTTTAAGAATATAGAATGCTTGGGCTAACTTAGCTAAATTACTAATACTACAGAACATTACTTCAAACTTATGATCATCTAATTTCATATCACGATAAAAGTTATTAATACCAGCTATTCTATTAGCATTAGAAATAATAATAAATGTATATTTACCATTATGTTTAACACCATCAATTTCATAAGTTACATCATACTTAGGTGTTTTTTTGAATAATTCTTTTGTACCACTAATTAAATAAGCGGCATGACCAATACGATGTTTTAATTCTTGTGGAGTTTCATATGGAATTTCCATAAACTTACCAAAACTAGCTACATAAACAAAACTTCTTCCATTAATAGAACAAATATCTACTTTTTTAACTACACCATCAAGAATATCTCTTAGGTTTTGAATAATATCTTTACCTAATCCATACATATGACCTATATCATTAGTAGTACCCACTGGTATATGACTTAAAACTAATTGTTTTTTTCTTCTAAAGTTACCATTCATAGCCTCATAGAATGTACCATCACCACCAACAGATATTAATAAATCACAATCGGCATTCTCAGTTATTTCTTCGGCATGACCACGATACTCAGTAATATGAACTTCAGATTTATAACGATATTCTTTTAATACTTCACTTATCTTATCAGCTAGTTTTTCATTTAAACCATGACCACTAGTTGGATTAATTACAACGACACATTTTTTCATAAATACATCTAACATAATATCACCTAAAAAACTTCCATTTATCTTCATCTTCACGATCTTCTTCATCATCATGATTATCACGAAGATCTTCTAATACTTTATTTTCCATATTAGCTTTTATAAAACCTTGTCTTTCTCTTTCAAGTTCTTTTTCTAAACTATGACTTCCTTTACCAATACTACTATAATCATCTAATGGATTAGCATTCCTATCATTAAAATTATTTTTAATAATCATTATTCTTCACCTCTATTTTTAAATTTTAATATAATTGGTGTTCCATAAAAATCAAATGATTCACGGATTTTATTTTCTAAGTAACGATAATATGAGAAATGAACTAAACCTTTATTATTAACATGGAATGTAAATTTTGGTGGTTTAACTCCTTCTTGATTAACAAAATATATTCTTAATTTCTTACCTTTATAAGATGGTGGTGGATTAAGTATAAAAGCATCATTTATAACATCATTTAATAAACTAGTTTTAACTTCTTTTTTAATGTTTTCTGCTACTCTTACTACTTCTTCCATAATTAAATGAATTCTTTTTCTTTCTTTTGCTGATACAAATACTACTGGTACATAACTTAAAAACTGAAACTCTGCTCTAATTAATTTTTCATAATCAGCCATACTAAGTTCATTTTTAACATCCCACTTATTAACTACCATAATAAGTCCTTTACCTGCATCTAAAGCCATACCAATAATATTTTTATCAAGAGTAGTTATTCCACTAACTGAATCTATTACTAAAATACATATATCACTTCGATCAATAGCTTTCATACTACGTAATAAACTATATTTTTCTATATTTTCATATATCTTACCACGTTTTCTAATACCTGCTGTATCAATAACAACATATTCTTCATTATGATATTTAAGAATTGAATCAGTTGAGTCTCTAGTTGTTCCTGCAACGTCAGATACTATTACTCTTTCTTCACCAAGTAATGCATTTACTAAACTACTTTTACCAACGTTGGGTCTACCGATAATCGAAAACTTAACTCTTGGATCAATATTTTCTTCTTCAAAAGTTGGAAAATCACTAACTACCATATCTAATAATTCATTAACACCACGAGAATGTTCACCACTAATTTCAATATAATCATTAAAACCTAATTCATAGAAATCATATTTATGATCTAAACTTAATTTATTATCCGTTTTATTAATTGCTACGATTACTTTTTTACCAGATTTTCTTAACATATCACGAACAACATAATCATTTTGATTAAGTCCTTCAATACCATCAACAATAAAAATAATTACATCACTTTCATCAATAGCTATTTCTACTTGTACTTTAATTTCATCATTAAAGTCACCTTCACTAATATCAATACCACCAGTATCTATTAAATTAAATTTATATTTACCATAATTAACTTCACTATAGATACGATCTCTTGTTACACCAGGTGTATCTTCAATAATACTAATCTTTTTACCGACTATTTTATTAAATAATGTACTTTTACCGACATTAGGTCTTCCTACTAAGGCTACAGTTGGTTTCATAACGCCTCCTAAACATATTTATTTTATCATAAAAATAGAAAAACCACCAATATTAATTGGTGGAAATAATTAATTTGCTCGATATGTACATGTTGAATTTTTACATTCTTTAACTACAGTTATATGACAACTACCAGTATTACCATTTTTACTCTTAATATAATAGTAAACTACTTTAGCTCCGGATTTACCATTTTCACCAACAGTTACTTTTTTAGATAATTCATTGCTACCACTATAACTAGAATTAAATCCATAATATACAGGGGTTTCTTTTAAAGTAGCTGATACTGTACCATCACTTGATACTTTTAATGTACATGGTGCTTCTACTTTATTAATAGTTACATTAAAACTAGGTGAATTTTTACTATTACCAGCATTATCAGTTACTGTAATTACTTGGTTAGATTTAGATGAAGTATATTTCTTACATACTTTATTTTGTTTACATCCACTTAATTTATCACTACATGTTACACATACACTAACATCTTTATTAGAAGTAATATTTTTACTACCATTAAATGTTACTGTAGGAGCTTCTTTATCTATTTTAGTAGTTATTTCTTTAGTAACTTCTAGATTACTTTGATCTTTAGCTACTACAACTACTTTAGTAGTACCACTATTAGAAATAACTATTTTATTATTAGTAACATTATTATAAGTACATGTACCACTACAATTAATAGCATATTTAAGTGATGTAATAGTAGTATCCGTTTTTGGTGTTACAGTTATCGTAACATCTTTATTAGTCCAATTAGTTGTACTAGCTTTTAAATCTAATGATAATTCATGTTTTATATCAGGACCAGAAACAACTACATTACATTGTTTCTCTCTTGTTTTACCATTAATAGTATAAGATACAGTAATAGTTGCTTCTCCCTTACCAACAGCTGTTAATTCACCATTAGCATCTACGGTTACAACATTAGGATTAGAACTAGTAAATGTTGATGTAACATTCTTTTCTGTATCAACAACTGTATAAGATACATAATCTTTATCACCAATTTTTAATTCATAAGCACTTTTACTAAGTTCAATATCTCCCTTTTCTTCTTCACCTTTACGAAGAAGTATTACAAGTAAAACAGCAAGTATTATAACCAGTAATATAATAATACCAAATCTAATTATTGTTTTATTACCATTACCTTCTTTAACTGGTTCATTTTCTTCTTCGTCATTACTACCATAAAAATCAGAGTAATCATCTTCATCTTTTTCTTCAACTATTTCTTCTTTTTTAGTTTTCTTCTTACTCTCTTTTTTACTTTCTTTTTTGCCTTCATTTTCTTCCATTTCATTAAAGGAAGTATAGAAGTCATTATAATCATTATTGGAGTCTTTCTTTTTAAGTTTTACTTCTTCATCATCTTCTGTATACATATACCCCTCCATTCTAAAATAATAATAGCATAAAAGATATTTAATAGCAATAAAAAAGGATTAATAATCTTAACCCTTGTCAATATGAATGTCTAATTGATTAAATGGAATAATAATACCATCTTGATCAAATTTATTCTTTAAGTTTTCTAATAAATCAAACTTAGTATTCCAGTAATCATCTTTTGCTACCCATACACGAATAGTATATTCAATACTACTCTCTTTATAATTAGTAACTCTAACAAATTTATCTTTATCAGGAACAAGTCTTTTTTCTTTTGATAAAACACTTTCAATACTCTTTTTAACATCATCTATTTTATTAGTATAAGATATATCAAGAGTAATATCTAATCTTCTTTCTTTTTGATTAGTAAAATTAACTGTTGATGAATTAGCTAAATTACCATTAGGAACAGATACTGTTCTATTATCTGGAGTTAATAGTGTTGTATAAAATAATGATATATTAGTTACTATACCAGAATCAGTATGAGTATCAATAAAATCTCCTACTTTAAATGGTTTAAAAATAAGAATAATAAGTCCACCAGCAATATTAGATAGTCCTCCTTGCATAGCAAGTCCAATAGCTATACCAGCTGAACCAAGTAAGGTAATAATTGATGCAGATGGAATACCAATAACACTAGCTAAAATAACTAATAATAGAATATTTAGAGTTACTTTAATAAAACTAAGTAAGAAACCAGCTACACTTTTATCTAATTTCTTATATGCTCTTCCCTTAGTAATAAGTCTAGTTACTAATTTAATCAACTTACCACCAATAATTAATATAAGTAAAACATAAACAACCTTAATCCCTGCATCAACCCATAATTCATTTAATTTATCTAATAATTTATCCATTTTATTTCTCCTTTTTAACTTTTTCTACTATTTCATATAATTTATTAATTGCTTCCATTGGTGTTAATTCAAGTGGATTAATTTTAGCAATATCATCAAGTAATTCTTTATGTGTATTTTCTTCACTAAAATCAAATGATGTTTGCATAACATTACTAACTTTCTTATTCTTAGAATTATTTTCATGACCAGCTAATATTTCATTAGCTCGATCAATTACTTCTTTAGGAAGGCGCGCAAGAGATGCAACATTAATACCATAACTCTTATCTATTGCACCATCCTTTACTTTATGAAGGAATACGATATTACCATTATTTTCTTCCGCACTAACATGAACATTTTTAATTCTAGGAAGTTTTTTAGACATACTAGTAAGTTCATGATAATGAGTAGAAAACATTGTTTTAGCATGAATATTATTATGAATATACTCTAGTATTGCTTCTGCTAGACTCATACCATCATATGTAGCAGTTCCACGACCTAATTCATCAAATAAGATTAAACTATTTTCTGTAGCATCAGTAATCGCACGATTAGCTTCTTTCATTTCTACCATGAAAGTACTTTCTCCACCAACCAAATCATCACTAGCACCAATTCTAGTAAATATTTTATCAAAGATTGGGATAATACACTTTTTACATGGAACAAATGAACCAATTTGAGCCATTATAACAATAATAGCTAACTCTCTCATATAAGTACTTTTACCTGCCATATTAGGACCAGTAATAAGTAAAATATCGGTCTTACTATCCATTATAACATCATTTGGTACATAATCGTTTTTATTAACTTTTTCCACTACTGGATGACGACCATCATATATTTCAATTATTCTTTTATCAGTAATCTCTGGTCTTATATAACCATTAGCTTCTGCGACATTAGCAAACGATAGTAACATATCAAGTTCACTAAGTACTAAACTAATTTCTTGTAAATCATTAATATATTTCTTAGCGGTATCACGAATTTCAACAAATAAGTTATATTCAAGATTAATAATCTTTTCTTCAGCACCAAGAATAATTTGTTCTTTCTCTTTTAATTCTGGAGTTATATATCTTTCACCTGTAGTAAGTGTTTGTTTTCTAATCCATCCCCAATCATCTTGTATTAATGGGATATTTCCCTTACTAACCTCGATATAATAACCAAATACTTTATTATAACCAATTTTTAAATTCTTAATACCAGTTCTTTCTTTTTCAGAGTTTTCTATTCCTAGTAGATAATCTTTACTATTTTTTCGAACACTTTTAAGTTCATCTAATTCACTATTATATCCTTCTTTAATTAAATCACCATCATGTAATGTTATTGGTGCATCAAGATTAATACTACGATCCAAAAGATCACATAATTCATCAAGCGTTTTAATATCTTTATCATAATGAATATTAGTTAAAATATTCTTAATATCTGGTAATACTTTTAAACTACGCAACAGTTGTAACATATCACGTGCATTTACATTACCATAACTAATTCTACCACAAAGTCTTTCTAAGTCATATACTTCATTTAAAAAGTGACCTAATTCTTCTTTATAAATAAACTCTGTTAATAATTTAGATACTATATCATATCGTCTTTCTATTTCACTTTGTTTACATAAGGGACTTTCGATATTTCTTTTTAAGAATCTGCTTCCCATCGCTGTTTTAGTTTTATCAAGTAACCATAATAGTGAATAAGTTCTTGAATTATCTCTAATAGTCTCTGTTAATTCAAGATTTCTTTTAGTATGAATATCAAATTGTAAATAATCCGCTTCTTTATAATTATTAGCTTTCTTTAAGTGAGTTAATGTTACTTTCTTAGTTTCTGTAACGTAAGCAAGTAAATGTTTAATACCAGTAATTAATCTAATATCACTAATATCTTTATAAATATATTCATATTCCTTATCTTCACATAAAGTATCAGTTATTGTAACTAAGATATGGTATGTATTTTTAAGTTTATATATTAATTCACGATCAATCTTATCATTACATATTAATTCTTTAATATTTTTATTAACTATTTCTTTTAATAAATCAACATCATTATCAAGAATTATAGTATTTATTTCACCAGTAGAAATATCGGCAAAAGAAAGACAAAATGAATATTCAAAATCATAGACACTAGCTAAATAATTATTACTTTTTTCATCTAACATATTATCAAGAATAGTTCCTTTGGTAATTACTTCTATTACATCACGATCAACCATTCCTTTAGCTTGTTTAGGATCTTCCAACTGTTCACAGATAGCTACTTTATAACCTCGATCTAATAACTTTTGCATGTATGTCTCATATGCATGAAATGGTACACCACACATTGGAACCCTTTCATCTAAACCTGCATTTCTACCTGTTAAAGTAAGTTCAAGTTCATGAGAAACCAATTCTGCATCATCAAAAAACATTTCGTAAAAATCACCTAATCGATAAAAAATAATAGTATCAGGATACTTATCTTTAATCTCTAGGTAATGGGCCATCATTGGCGATACTTTACTACGATCAACTTCAGCTCTTTTCATACTCTCACCTACTAATCTTTATTATATCAAAATTAGTAAAAAAAGAATTATTTTTAACAAAAAATAGACATTATTTTATTAGCTTAGTTTCTTTTTCTAATTCTTTTAAACTTTTACTTGGTGTTGGTAAATCTTCTGGCATACTTCCACCATGATCAGCAACAAATTTTCTTATATCTCTTCCCATTTCATAATGAGCTTTATTAGCATTGTTTTCACCTGTAATATTATCTCTTTTTATTTTAGCTTCCGTATGAGTTATTCTAAATAAATTATCTGCTAATTCTTCACTTCCCATGTTATCTAATATATCTTCACGATATCTAAGTCCTTTTCTTTTAGCAATATCATCAGCTGTTTCTCCATTGTATAATCCTTTATAACCCGCATTATGGAATTTATCAAAGTTTTTCACACCTGCTTTCTTAGCTGTTTGATTGAGTGAATAATTACCATCCTTTGTTTGCTTTCTTCGATAAAACCTTTTCTCATCTTCAGATAAGTTTTTATACTCCAACTCTGTTAATTCCATTTTTCTTGTTTGAATCGCAAAATATGTTTGACCAAGAGCAACAGTTTTATATTTAGGATTAGCATTCTGTACTATTAAATAACAAGCATATCTACTTAACTTATAATCTATAACATTCTTAATAGATACCCCAGTTTTTACCATTTTGGTGTTTACACCAAAATTGGCATTAACACTATTATCACTTTCTAAACATGCCACTTGGGCCTTCTCAATAACTACATTAAAATATCTCCATTCTTTATATTCTAATGCAATCATTAATTCACGTGCTAACCAATATTCATTCCCCTCCTCATCAATATGTTTTATTTCTTCAAATACACTATTATTAATTTCTATTTCATTCATATTTCCTCCTGTAATTCAAAGAATTCTTTGTATCAAGATTAGCACACGAAAATATCTTCGTCAACCATCTTTTATAAACATTTTAAATTTCTTATTTCTTCTCTATAATATAGATAATCTATATATAATAAGAGTACATTTTGTTGACAAAAATCTACAAAAAAAAGAACATTGCTGTTCTTTATTTATTATGATATTTTCTTCTTTCACGAGTTATTCTTTCACATACATCAATTTCATCTTGATTATAACTTACTAATTTATTGGTTACTTCAAATTCATCATTAGTATTTAATCCTCTTAATACATAGTATAAATTACCTATTTTTAAATTATCTTTATAAATAGATGGTTCTACACCAATTGATGGATCTTCTAGTTTTAAAAGAGTTACCA
>JAEEGL016473876.1_pt1 | contig 20614 bp, 17 predicted proteins | sample 9134231 | NCBI WGS metagenome assembly JAEEGL01 (sample SAMN16246548, study PRJNA631951) | gut metagenome | biome: gut microbiome; feature: rumen; material: fiber-attached | host: Bos | place: Iran: Karaj | collected 2018-10
GAAAAAGAATATCTGTATTTGTTCTTTTTGCCGATTCTGCCCAATCGTCCAAACACGTCCTGCATAATGCCGAGAGGACAAATTACCGAGCAGTAAAGTCGTCCGAACACGAGCGTAAGCACTATCAAACCTGCCACAACACCAATGTTCAATGCTAAAACAGCGGGAAGAAGTTGGATTTTCGCCAACCAGCCGAAATAGGCGTGGATTGTGCCTGTGAAATCAAGAAATAAGAGTGTTATAAGAATGAAAATTATAACTGCGAGAGAAATTCTGATTTTTCGTAACATAGAAATAAGTATATGCGTCAAATATATGAAATTAGTAACTATTCTTTGGTGTGGAATGAAGATTAAGACTAAGTCCTGCCGAGCAAGTGAATTTAGGCAGCGGATAGCCGAGCATGGTCTCGTAGTCGCCCGAACAGATTGCCGTTTCGCCTTGTACGAACAAATTGACCGCTTTTATCTGCTGAGAAATCTTTGCATCGATAAGGGCGAAAGACTTTGTCGTTTCCGTTTGACCGACCGCTAAATACAATTTATCAATGTATTGCGTGCCAACCTTCAACGTGGTGTTTTTCAATTCGTATTGGATGCTCAAGCCGGCTTTTTGTCGTGGCGAGCCCACAATGGGGGTTTCCATATACACGTAACTATAATTGCCGTTGACAGAGAGGTCTTTTATCTTTCTTTCCATTGAGAACTCCATTCCTGTATTTTTAAACTCGCCCACGTTTTGATTTTTTGGTTTGCCGTCTATCATAACGGTTTGCACAATGTTGTCGCCTATGGTGTGGTACAGATTGAGTTTGGCTGAAAAATCATCGTTATGGTATGCTAGGTATTTCATGTATTCAAAGTTGTATTCAAAATTGTGGCAATGTTCGGGAAGCAGGTCTGCATTTGCCGCAGCATACATATACAGTTCACGCATATTGGGTGTGCGGAATCCTTTGGAATATAATATACCATGTTTTATTTCTATATCGCAAAAATCGTAATCTTTGTTACTATGCCATTTTTCTTTTTCAGATGAAACTTTAAATCCTACTATTGGAATCAGAATTGTTCCGTACAAGTTATGGTTTTCAGCCCGTACACCTGCCTCAACAGCACATTCTCTCTCATCTGGGGTATCCTTATAATAGTTCTTAGGAACTAACCATTGCATATATTGTTTAATTAAAAGATATCCAGCAGTTTCCTGAAACGAAAGATGGTCGGCATACACTTCCGTTACTGGATTTCGATAGGCATTCCCTCCGTAGAGTTTGAGATTGAAACCTCCTGTTAATTCTGTCTGAGTTCTGATAAGATAAATAGATTGTTTCATATTTACTCCTCCCATATAGTCGGTGGAATGAAACAAATATTCCTGTGGCTTTTCACCTTCCTTGAAACCATCGTTTATTTGATGTTGTCCCCAATTATAATATACGTCGAGAGCGCCATTAGTATTATAATTTTCATGTTCAAAATATACGTTATCTAACATAACGGTATAAATTCCACGTGTTACATTTGCTTCGCATTCGTTAAGAGGAGCAGAGACGCTTCCTGGCATTTCAATGTCGAAATGACTGATGTTTGCATTTGCTCTCAGTTTCCAATTACGGTTGATGCTGTAACCTATTTTTGCGAATCCGCTCAGCGAATTGTAGGCTGAATTTTCGCGATAACCGTTGGAATGTTCATAGTTCCCGCTTGCAAAAAGCGATATTTTATTATGACGGAAACCGTCGCTCACCATACATTGTGTTGTTCCGTAAGAACCGACTTTTGCACGCATACGGAGTGTATTTCCGTTGCTCATTTCCTCTTTTGTAATGAAATTGATGGCACCTCCCATTGCATTTGAACCATACAAAAGCGAAGCCGCTCCGTGTATTACTTCCACTGTCTTGATGTTGTCGGACGTGTAGGTGTCGGCCATTGGGTGCCCGTAAATGGGGGCGTATTGCGGATGTCCGTCAATGAGGATGAGAATCCGTCCGGCGCTGCCCGAAAAACCACGCATGGTAATGTTTCCCGACGCTCCCGACGAAACTCCGTAGCCGGCAACGCCTTGCGAATTGTAAAACAATCCGGGTATGTTCTCTTTCAAGACAGGCAAAATCGACGATTCACCCTTACTTTCTATTTCAACGGGACTTATATCATCTATAGATAGTGTCAACGTCGGCGCGTACCTGTCGGCATATTTAAAGACAAGGGGAATAGATCCAATTTTTAGTACTTGATTTTCGTCCGATACCGATATTGGTCCGTTCTCGTTCTTCGAGGAATCCTCGGTTTCTTGGGAAAATAAGGAACAAAAGGCAAACAGGGAAATCAAGAATAGTATGTTTTTTTTCATTTCTTTTCAGTTGTCATAAATTTTTATCAAAGATATTCTTTTCCTGAAAATACCGTTAAAAAATGTAATTTAATAGACCAACTTTGATTGTTTAATAAAAGAAGGATAGTCAAAAAAAAAATCGTAAATTGCCCACAGTAAAAAGATGATAAAAATGAAGGTAAAAACTCTTTGTGTCGTTCTTCTTAGCATTCTTGTTACTTCGTGTAACATTCGTCATGCTAAGAATATAAAGGATTGTGAATTCTCGCTCAATTCGGTTTCAAATGTATCGGTAAACAATGTTGCGTTAGACAGCAAAAATATATTGAAAAGTCTTACGCTTCTGACACAAATAATGTCAGTTGGGAAGACCTCGGAAATTCCGATTTCGTTTCTTGCAGAACTAAAAATTGATAATCCCAATAATGAGAAGGCGGAATTGAGTGCGTTGGAGTGGATTTTGCTGATACGCGACATTGAGGTTGCAACGGGTGTTGTTGATCAAAAAGTGAAGATTGGCGCAAATCAGACGACATTGGTAACGATTCCGGTAGAAACAAATACGAATGTTTTGAAAAAACTTTCACCGCAAGAAATCAATACACTTGTTACGAATCTCAGCAACTCCCGAGGATTGCCTCGAAATTCTGTGCTCAAAGTGAAACCTGCCATAAAAATTGGCAAGAAAATGCTCAAAACGCCGAATTATTTCACCATCGACGTTTCGGGCAAATAGATTACAATACCACTGAAAAGGCGACGCAATTCGTGATGCCCAAATAATAATTGAACGCTGTTTCCACAAAACAGCGAAATCTCTTGTATGGGAGCATTATCATAAGATTTATCGGTTGCTCTTGATTATCATATTGAACATCAATAGTTATTTTTCCTTGTAGATTATATTGCAATCCTAATGAGAATGTAAATTTGTTTATTGATGTTTGTTGTAGTTGCGTTATACAACTTAATTCTTTGGTAATCTTATATCCAGCTTGTAATTTTGATATTGTTTCGTGTTTGGTGCTTTTTGTTCGTAATTGTAGTGGATTGATAAGATGTATTCCGTACAACAATCGTTTTTGCTCTCCGAAAAATGCAAATTCTGGGAATACCGAGAAACTTCGCCCATATTCGTCTTGAAATTCTTGTTGAACGTCGCATTTCACGCCTATGGAGTGGTGCGAGGTTATTCTTCGTGCTATGCAAAAATCGTAGTATGTTTCCCGAAAATGTGCGTTTCCGAAAACGATTACTGATGTTCCTATCGTGTTTTGTTTCACTGGTGTGCACACGTTTACGCGTGAACACAACGTATTCGTCGTGTAATAGTTTGTGCTATACGCCGTTCCAAATTCTGTCTGCTCACAACTGACAAGCGTTGCAGGATTTGTTTGAATGGCAAAAACGCTATTCGTTGATAACATTCCACACAAATTCCCCGAGAAAAATCCCGTAGAAAACCGTGATTCTTGTGAAAAGACTGAATTGAAAAGACCTAAGACGAATACGAAACAAACGACGTTAATTCGTTTTGTATTCAAAGTGTATGTCTTTTAGGTCAGCGTTTGCTTTTTCTATTTTAGCTTTCAAATTTTCTTTGTAGTCTGCCAATGCCATTGCTACTCGTTCGTCTGCCATTGCAATGAACTGTGCTGCAAGAATTCCTGCGTTTTCGGCAGCGTTGATGCCTACTGTGGCAACAGGAATGCCCGACGGCATTTGCACGATAGCCAAAAGAGCGTCTATGCCTTGTAAACTTGCACTAATGGGAACGCCGATAACGGGAACGGTGGTCATTGATGCAATAACACCAGGAAGATGTGCTGCCATACCAGCTGCTGCAATAATAACTTTAATGCCGTTCGCTTTTGCATTTTTTGCGAATTTCTCAACTGCTTCGGGTGTTCTGTGCGCCGACAATGCAATAATTTCAAATGGAATTTGCATTTTGTCAAGCAGTTTCGCTGCTTTTTCCATCACGGGCATATCCGATGTACTGCCCATAATAATACTGACTTGTGGTTGCATGTGAATCGTGTTTTATTATACTTTTTACTTTTGTTTTCGCAAAGATGAAAAAAAATCGTAATTTCGCCAACGCTTAACGAAGATTTCTTTGCAGAAATTTTCACTTGGCAAAGTATCAATAAATAAATAATAATAAACTATGTTAAATTTAGTATTGTTCGGCCCTCCGGGAGCTGGAAAAGGAACTCAGTCAGACAAAATCGTTGAAAAATACAATTTGTGTCACATCTCTACTGGTGATTTGCTTCGTGCTGAAATGAAAGCAGAAACAGAACTTGGCAAACAGGCAAAAGCAAAAATTGAAAAGGGCGAATTGGTTTCCGATGACATTGTGATTGGCATGATGGCTAACAAAATTGCTGAAAATGCAAAAGGAAATGGTTTCATTTTCGACGGTTTTCCTCGTACGACTGCACAGGCCGTTGCGTTGGATGATTTGATGGCAAAACACAATATTGCCGTTTCTTGTATGATTTCGTTGGAAGTTGATACGCCAGAATTGGTAAAACGTTTGTTGGAACGTGGAAAAGTTTCTGGTCGTGCCGATGACCAAAACGAAAGCGTTATCATGAACCGTATTAAGGTGTATAACAGCGAAACTGCTCCTGTTAAGGATTTTTATGCAAAACAAGGTAAATTGAAAGAAATCAAGGGTGTTGGCACTATTGACGACATTTTTGCTTCAATTTGTGGCGTTTGCGATAAATTTTAATTAATACACAATGTGGAAGTGCACATGGGCATTTCCACATTTTTTTTGAAAATTCAAACCTATGCCGAGTTCTTCATTTGTCGATTACATAAAGATATTTCTTCGTTCTGGAAAGGGCGGGGCTGGGTCTGCTCATCTTCACCGTGAAAAATTTGTTGCCAAAGGTGGTCCCGATGGTGGCGACGGTGGTCGTGGCGGACATATAATCTTGCGTGGTAGTCGGAACGTGTGGACGTTATTGGCTCTTCGGTATCAAAAACATTTGTTTGCTGGCAATGGTGAGAGTGGCGGAAGTGCGGGAAGCACGGGGGCAAATGGAAAAGATGTCGTTATAGAGGTTCCGCTTGGCACGATAGCAAAAGATGCTGAAACAGAGGAACAACTTTGCGAGATTACCGAAGACGGGGAAGAAAAGATTCTTCTTGCCGGTGGCCGTGGCGGTTTGGGAAATTTGAACTTTAAATCGGCCACGAATCAAACACCTCGTTATGCCCAGCCAGGCGAGGAAGGCAAGGAGGGCTGGTTTATTCTTGAACTGAAAGTGCTTGCCGATGTTGGTCTTGTCGGCTTTCCGAATGCAGGAAAATCAACACTTTTGAGCGTCGTTTCTGCTGCAAAGCCCAAGATTGCGAATTATCCGTTCACTACCTTGGTTCCGCAATTGGGAATCGTTTCCTATCGCGACAATGCCTCGTTTGCCATGGCCGACATTCCGGGAATCATAGAAGGTGCTCACGAAGGTAAAGGTCTGGGGTTGAGGTTCTTGCGCCATATAGAACGAAATGCAGTTCTGTTGTTCCTCATTCCTGCCGATAGCGACGATATTGCTCAGGAATACGAGGTCTTGTTGAACGAATTACAGTTGTACAACGAGGAATTGCTCGACAAACCGAGATTGCTTGCCATTTCAAAATGCGATATGCTCGACGACGAACTGAAAGCAGAAATTTCAAAGAATTTACCTCCGATAGAGACCGTATTTATTTCCTCGGTGGCACAAATCGGCTTGGTTGAACTGAAAGATAAACTTTGGAAGTTGTTACACGAATGATTGAAACTTTAGAATCATTTGACCAGCAATTATTATTATGTATAAATGGTGCTAACACGCCATTGTTAGACCTTGTCTTTTACAATCTTTCCAAAGTGTGGGCTTCATTCCCGATTTACCTTTTTGCAATGTATTTATTGTATCGCAAATACGGCTGGCGAAGAATGCTCGTTTGTGTTTTTGTGATTTGTTGCGCAATCGGTTTGGCAGATTTGATTTCAACCGAATGTTTTAAAAAAGTGATCTGCCGTTACCGTCCGACGCATAATTTGGATATTGGTGACTTTGTACACGTTGTTAATGGGTATCGTGGGGGAATGTATGGTTTCGTGTCGTCACACGCAGCCAATATGTTCGCGTTTACCGTTGGCGCTTCGCTGTATTTGAGAACACGATTATGGACAATCGTGTTCCTCGTTTGGTCGCTTCTTGTCTGTTATTCACGAATGTATCTCGGTGTTCATTATCCTGCCGATATCTTGTGTGGTGCTATTCTCGGTAGTGTAATAGCATACGTGTCATACGTTGCTGAAACAAAAATTTCGGCATACAGAACGTAATTTGTCAAAGCTCAATTTCTACAAAATTCTTACGCCGACCATTGTCATATCGTCAACTTGCTCGGAACCACCACGCCATGCTTCGATTGTTGATTTTAGTCGTTTGCCGATTTCGTTCATTGGCAACGGATCGTTTTCTATCAAGAAGGCTTCAAGTCGTCTGCTCTTATATTTTTCTCTATCTGGATTTGTCTGGTCTTTTATACCATCACTCATAAAGTACAGAGCATCACCTTTTTGTAGTTGAATGTCAAAATCTTGGAAATCTTCCTCTATCGTGTAGTTTCCAATTGGCATACGATCGCCTTTTATCTTGATTGTCGCGCCGTTACGGACGATGATGGCAGTCTGGTTTGCCGAAGCAAATTTCATCAACCGAGTTTCTGGGTCGATAATACCTATGGTCATATCCATACCGTCGCTGACAGAAAATTCGTCATTTGCATTTTGGGCAAGCAATGCTTTCACCACCTTGCGCATACGGTTTAGAATAACCGAAGGTTGCAATTCGTTGCCCATGATTTCCATAGAATTGATGATATCCTTCATAGAACTGATGCCCATCATACTCAACATAGAACCAGGTACGCCGTGACCCGTACAGTCGGCTTCAACGATAATTTGCAAATTTTTCTTTTGTTCCACGAAATACCAGTCACCAGAAATGATATGTTTTGGCTGATAATACACAAAACTATCGGGGAAAATCTTCGCAACGTCTTCTCCCGTGCTGACAGCAGCTCGTTGGATACGACTCGCATAACTGATTGACTCGTGAATTTCCTTGTTCACGGCTGCAAGTTCATCCTTTTGAATATAGAATTCCTCAAGCATTTCGGCAACTTGTCCCATCTCGTCAGCCGTTTCTTTCACGGGAACTAATTCTTCAGCCGTTCCCGAGGCAAGAGAACGAGAAATCTTCTTCAACGGTCTCATCACCTTGTCACGCATAAACAGCAGCAAACCGCCCATTGCAATCAAACACAGCAAGGCGAAAATGCAGAATACGGGTATCATTTTTGCAAAGTTTTCTTCCACATTGTTCTCGAAAACCGTGTTCATGCTTGCCTGACGAATTTGTGTAATGTTGTCGAGATTTTTGGTGATAATGATATTGAATCCGTTGTTTTCGAACGTTTTTACGTTTGAATCCGATTCTTCCGTTGAAATACCAGTATAAATGGCACCAAGCGACATTCTAAAATCTTCGAGCAAATTCTGGTCGATTTCTCGTGCGAGAATCATATAACCTTTCGGAGTCAACTTATGAGCATTGTCGTACGAAGGAGTAATAGTTGCACAGAAATACTCCATCAAGCGACCTGTATTATATATGTAGAAATTCACAAGTCCCGTATCTTTGAAACATTCCTTGAAATTGTTGAAACTGAACGGGAAAAATGTAAAATCCTTGTATTTGTCTTCGATTTTTAAATATTTACGGAGTCCAACCGAGTCGTACATCGCAATCATTGATGCCGAATACATGTTGGTCATATATCCGAAATTGTCTTCGAGCCACGCCGAATCTTTCGGCTCGTAGTCGCGATTTATGAAATCTACGACTTCATCCCATGCGGAATTGTCTCTCACGGCATTGGTAAAGTTTCCTGACTTTGCCTGCCAAACCTTATCCGACATATTTTGAAGTTCGTTGCGAGTAATTTCTACAAGTTCCTTGTGCTGGTGAATCTGCCATACGATGTACAAAAGAATACTTGAAACCAACACAATAGACGTTACAACGGCAACTCTCGCCATTTGTGACAGTAATGATTTGAATTTTTTCATAACACCTCTTTTTATAAACTTTGCAGAAAGCAAAAATATACCCCAAATATAAAAAAATAATTTTATAGAGTTTCACGATAAAGATGTGTTTTTTCTAAAAATAGACATTGTCAATATTCTTTCTTGTTGTTGATAACTTTTTAATAACTATAAATCAATGATTTAGCACCATTTTGCGCCTATGTTGCATAAAGTATAAGAGTGTACACAAAGTTTTTTTGTATTTTTGGGGTCTAATGAACAAATTAAGTAGAAAATGGGAAAAGTAATTGCAATTGCAAACCAAAAGGGAGGGGTTGGAAAAACCACTACGTGTATAAATCTTGGTGCCAGTTTAGCAGTTCTTGATTATTCAGTGCTGATTGTTGACTTCGATCCGCAAGGCAATGCGTCAACAGGTTTAGGAATTGACATTCGGGATGAAAAGATGCTGGGCGTCTATGAATGTCTTGCAGGCAAGTGCAAACCTCAAGAAGCAATTCACAAATACGAAGAAATAGAAAAATTACATATCATACCTTCTAATATCGACTTGGTCGGTTTGGAATTGGAATTGGCTAACGACCTCGACAATCGTAGTTTATACTTGAAAAGCATTATTGATAAAGTTCGCGATTCTTATGATTTTGTTCTTATTGACTGTACTCCGTCGCTTGGCGTGCTTACGACCAATGCCCTCACGGCGGCTGACTCCGTCTTGCTTGCTATCCAATGTGAGTATTTCGCTTTGGAAGGTTTGGCACAACTTTTAAATACCATCCGCGAAGTGCAGGAAAATTTCAATCCGACACTTTCTATCGAAGGTTTCTTGATTACAATGTATGATGTTCGCCTACGACTTTCAAATCAAGTTGTGGAAGAAGTGCATAATCACTTTGAAGATATGCTTTTTGAGACTATCATTCAAAGAAACGTGAAATTGGCAGAGGCTCCAAGTTTCGGAAAGCCTGTCATCACTTACGATGCAGCATCTGTTGGAGCAAAGAACTATTTGAACTTGGCACAAGAACTCTTACGCAGAAATAAATTACCTGAAACGAAACAATAATGGCTACAAATAAAAAAGGTTCTGTTCTTGGAAGCAATGCTCTCAGTGCCGTTGGTGCTGGCAAGGATATATTATTCAGTAAGTCGAGCAACAATGTCGCAAATCGTCAAGGTGTGACGGAAATCGACATACAAAAAATTGCTCCAAGTTCAAAACAAACACGAAAATCATTCGACGAAGAAGCCCTCAAACAACTTGCAGAATCAATAAAATCGCTTGGCGTGATTTCTCCTATCAGCGTGCTACGCAATGGCATTGATTCCTATGAACTGATTTACGGCGAACGTCGTTTGCGTGCATCGAAGATTGCAGGACTTGAAAAAATTCCCGCATATATCCGTACTGACATCAATGACGAAAAACAGCTCATCATCGGTGTCATTGAGAACTTGCAACGTGAGGACTTAGACCCGATAGAGATTGCGCAATCGTATCAACGCCTTATTGAAGAGGCAAATCTTACCCAAGACGAACTTGGCAAGAAAATAGGGAAAAACCGTACGACCATCGCTAATTCTCTCCGTCTTTTGAAATTACCGCCCGAAATTCAGACAGCGTTGATGAACAAAGATTCCAACCAATCGTTTACCGAAGGACACGCAAAAGCGCTTCTTTCGCTTGACGATGAGAACAAGCAACGTGATGTTTTCACCTCTATTCTTGACAAAGGATTGTCGGTTCGCGAAACCGAAGACCTTGTCCGTTCCTTGAAAGAAGGAAAACAAGCAAAAAAGAAAACATCGAAATCAGAAGAACAAAAGGCACTACAGACGAAGATTTCAAAGAAATTCAACAATGCAAAAGTTGCGTTAAACGTGACTTCAAAAGGAAATGGAAAAATTTCCATCTCGTTTGCCAATGCCGAGGAAATGAACGCAATCATTGCCCAGATTGAAAAAATCCAATAGAATGCGTAAACTGATTCTCTTTGGCTTGATTTGCGTATTGGGACTTCGTTCGTTTGCTCAACAAGACACTCTTATTGCGCTCCAAGAGGTTCCCGAAGTGACTGCGGATTCCATTGAGAAAAAACATTCACCCAAAACAGCTGCCATATTATCGACAGTTCTTCCCGGGGCGGGACAAATCTACAACGGCTCATGGTGGAAAGTCCCTATCGTTTATGCCGGATTTGCAGGCATAGGCTACGGTTTATACTTTTATCAGGATTATTACAAATCGTTCAAAACGGCATATAATGACTATAGAAATCCCTACTTGGAACAAGGTCTCACGCCACCTGCCGATACTGTGTTAACCGTTCGCGGAGAAACTGGTTATTCTCCCGTAAACGTGCAACAAGGACGAGATTTTTACAGAAAATACCGCGACTTGTGTATCATCGGATTGGGAATATGGTATTTGGCCAACGTGCTCGATGCCTACACCGAAGCACATCTGTTTGAATTCGACGTTTCCGACGATTTGTCAATTCAATGGCACCCAACATTTTATTACCGACAAACGTCAATGGCTACTGCTGCTTTGCCTTCAGGAATAAAACTCACATTGGATTTTTAGCAACAACGATGGCTTAAACTTCAACAGAGGTTTGCAACAAATCTTCAATTGTATTGTACAATGCCTCCATCGACGGCAATATAACATTTGCTCCTGCCGAAGACAAATCCTCGTCTCGTAAAATGCCCGTATTCAATGCAATGGTAAAAATGTTTGCTCCGACGCCTGCTTGTACTCCTAAAGGTGCATTTTCAACGACAACGGCCTCATTCGGTTGTACGCCCGCTTTCTGCAATGCCATCAAATATGGCTCTGGATGGGGTTTCCCATATTTTACATCAAACGAAGTCACCATATTTTCGGGAGAAAAAATACCTGGATAGGTTTCGTTCAATTTCGAGATAAGACTTTTTTGTCCGCTTCCCGTCACCAACACGATTTTTTTACCTGATTTTTTCAATGTTTCCAACACTTCCTTGGCAAACGGCATAGGATTCGTGCGTGAAATTGACATAAAAATCCCTGCCTTGTCGGCATAAATATGCTGAATTTCATCATCGGTTGCCTCACGGTGCAATTGTGCGGTAAATGCTTCATTCACCGTAGTTTTTCCCGTTCGTCCTTCGTTCAGATATACATCGTATTCGCTAAATGCGACTCCAACATGGGCAAAGGCCTCTTTCCACGCCTTTGCATGAAACGGCATGGAATCATACAACACACCGTCCATATCGAACAGAAATGCTTTGGGTGAAAAAGACGAAAAACCTGTCTTCTCTAAATAAGAGTCAATCGCGTTCTGGAAATCCATTATTAGTCAATTTGTCCCTTCCGTTTACGCATATACCAGATTACCACTGCCGACAACGCAACTGTGAGCGCCAAACCAACGGAATAACCAACCGTTGCCGAAAGTGCGAATCCTTCGGGAGCCATAAGAATGTACGTGCTACAAACCGACGTCATGAAAATTGCTGGTATCAATGTGATATAGAAACATTTACCATTTCTGTACAAATAAACGGTGATTGCCCACAACGTGAAAATCGACAAGGTTTGGTTAAACCAGCCGAAATATCTCCAAAGTACAGCAAAATCAACCATCATAAGCACTGCTGAGATAGCGAACAATGGTAATGAAACCGACAATCGTTTCCACACCTTGTCTTGTGGGAAATGAAGAAAATCGGCAGTAATCAAACGAGCAGAACGGAATGCCGTATCACCCGATGTGATTGGAGCAGCCACAACGCCAAGAATGGCAAGTACGGCACCAACTTTTCCCATCCACGTGTTACAGATGAAACTTACCACATTTGCAGGATTCGGATATGAAGCCAGTTGGTCGTAATTGTTGTCGCAGAACTTGATTGCGGCAGCAGCCCAAATCAATGCCACAAAACCTTCGGTAATCATTGCGCCATAGAAGGCGATTCGTCCGTATTTTTCTTGTTTCAAACAACGAGCCATCATCGGACTTTGCGTAGCGTGGAAACCGCTAATGGCACCACAGGCAATCGTTACAAACAAGAACGGGAATATTGGCAAACCTTTGGGGTGATGTGTGTGGAAGGCTTCGGTAATTTCGGGCATTGCACCTTCGTTGGTGAAAATTCCGAAACATACGCCAACAGCCATTATCAGCAATGCAATACCGAAAATCGGATAAATCTTTCCTATCAGCGCATCAATTGGAAGCAATGTTGCCATAATGTAATAGCAGAAAATCACGATGCACCAAAACGTTGACGAACCGAAAAATCCCCAGTCTGATGTCATGCTTGAAAGCAGACCAGCAGGAGTCGTTACGAATACGGCACCAACCATCACCATAAGCAACAAAGCAAAAACACGCATTACCTGACGGACACCCGTACCCAACTCGTCACCAATGATTTCGGGCAACGACGCGCCACCTTTTCGCAACGAAATCATTCCCGAAAGGAAATCGTGCGTGGCACCTGCAAAAATACACCCAAGCACTATCCACAAATATGCGGCGGGACCGAACAAAATTCCGCCTATCGCGCCGAAGATAGGACCTGTACCCGCAATGTTCAAGAATTGAATCAAGAAAACTTTCCACAACGGCATCGGCATAAAATCAACACCGTCTTGTTTTGTGAACGCCGGCGTTTGTCTTTCGTTGTCAACGCCGAAGATTTTTTCTACCAAGGCACCGTAAAACACATACCCTAATACAAGTGCCACAATTGCTACAACAAACGTAATCATGAGTCTGAATTTTTACGTGGCAAAATTAGAAATAATTGGAGAGAAACGAAAGATGAATGACGTATTATTTTGTATTGATTGCTCCGAATCCTTCACTATTCGCCCTCAACATTGAAAATACCCTTCAGATATTATTTTCTGTTTGTGATTTTTTTACCAGAAATTCTTTTTATAAAAGTTTTCGCTAAATATTATTTTTCGAGTTGAGATTCCGTAGTTTTTTGTTTCTTTGCCAATAAAATTAAGAAAGATGGAACAGAAAAAAACATTGCATTCTCGTGTCGTTTTTGGAACTGTACTTATTGTAATTGGAGTATTTTTCCTTTTGGCGAATTTGGATATTGATTTGTTGGGAATTTGGCGTGACGCTGTGCTTTCATTCCCAATGTTGCTGATTCTTTTCGGCCTTATGCTTTTAAGCGGAAAACATTGGGTTAGTGGTCTGTTATTTGTCGGTGTAGGTACATTTTATATTTTGCCACACATACCGTATCATATTGTAAATGAAGATTTTGTGTCAACCTGGTGGCCCGGGCTTCTGATTTATGCCGGCGTGATTATGCTTTTGTTTCGGAATGTTACTGTTCCCGAATCGAAGGAGAGAATTTACCACAGCGACAATATGCACGATGCCAATGTAACATTCGACGAGTCCGGAAAAATCAATTGCCGTATCTCGTTTTCGGGTGAACGACAAGTGTATAACGAACCTGTATTGAAAGGTGGCGAAATTGACGTGAATTTTGGTGGTTTGGAACTTGATTTGCGTAATACCACATTGCCCGAAGGCGAAACAATTCTTAATATCAACGCTCATTTGGGCGGCGTTTCGTTGGTCGTTCCCGATAATTGGAATATAGAAATTGACACGAGCGGTTTTGGTGGTTTTGCTGACAAAAGAAAGAAAACTACCGTCGCCGAACCAAATAAGAAATTGATTTTAGTCGTGAGAACCTTCTTGGGTGGAGGCGAAGTACGATAATGGCAAAGACTGTCGGCTTTTATACGTTAGGGTGTAAGATGAATTACGCCGAAACCGAGACGCTTTCTCGCAAGATGAAAGGTGCTGGTTTCCAACAAGTTAATTTTAACGGAATTGCAGATTATTATGTTGTAAATTCTTGTAGCGTGACGGAGTCGGCCAACAAGAAAAGTCGCCAGGCAATTCGTGCCGCACATCGCCGAAATCCGCAGGCAAGAATCATTGTGGTAGGTTGCTATGCTCAGTTGAAAGCAGAAGAAATCTCTGAAATAGAAGGTGTTGCGTTAGTCCTTGGAGTAAAGGAAAAGTTCAATATAGTTGAACGTATTCGCGAATTTGAGGAAAAACAGACCGTTTTGTCGTGTGTTTCCACAATCAGCGAGGTGGATTCTTTCAGTCCGTCGTATTCGTGTTCCGAACGAACTCGTGCTTTTTTGAAAGTCCAGGACGGATGTAATTATCGTTGCTCATATTGTACTATTCCACTGGCTCGTGGCAAAAGTAGAAATACATCAATCGCATCGTTGGTGCGACAAGCCGAGGAAATTGCGGAACGGGGAGTGAAGGAAATAGTGCTGAGCGGTATCAATATTGGTGATTTCGGTCAAACAACGGGCGAGAAGTTTGTCGATTTGGTGAAGGCGCTCGATGCGGTGCATGGCATTGAACGCTATAGAATTTCGTCAATTGAACCGAATCTGATAACGTCCGAAATAATTGACTATGTCGCTCGTTCACGGGCATTTATGCCACATTTTCATATCCCGTTGCAATGTGGCTGTGACGAGGTGTTACGCCTAATGCGTCGTCGCTACAATACCGACTTTTTTAGAAAGAAAATAGAGGAGATTCAGACAAAAATTCCCGATGTTTTTATTGGAATGGACGTCATGGTCGGCTCGATGGGCGAAACGGACGAGTACTTTAAGAAATCATACGATTTTATTGAATCGTTGGGAATTAGTTTCGTACACGTTTTTACCTATTCCGAACGTGAAAACACCGATGCGTTGAGAATCACGCCTCGTGTTCAGGAATCGGTGCGGACGGAGAGAAGTGCCGTGCTGCATACTTTGTCGGAAAGAATGCACCAGGATTTTTATAAGAGATTTGACGGGAAAATTCGTCCCGTTTTGTTTGAAACGAAAACAAAAGACGGCTTTTACGTCGGCTTTACCGACAATTATATTCGCGTACAAGCAAAAATTCCGTATAATGCCCGTAATCAAATTATTGCCGTTAAATTGCAATATAAAGACGGGGAAATGTTTGGTGAGGTGATTTCTAAATAAGAAAAAACAACCTTATTTCTTTTCGGTAACCGCCGTAGGATATTGTTTTTTGAATGCCAAGATTCCGCCTTGCATATTATAAACCTCGCTGAAACCGAGTTCAACCATAATGCTCATGGCATTCAAACTTCTTTTTCCTGAACGACAATACACCAGCACGGGTTTTGTCTTGTCCAAGACTTGAATATTGTCCTTGAAACTTGGATTCTTGTAGTCTATATTGACTGCTTTTTGAATGGCAGTAGAATCAAATTCTTGAGGCGTTCTCACATCTACTATCTGCAATTTCTTCGTGTTGTTTATGAGTTGCATTGATTCCTCAACAGAAATGGAATGTTGAGCAAATCCAAAGAATGGAATCATTAGTAAAAGACAAAATGCAAGTCGTTTCATAGCAAATTCATTTAGAAAGTGTAAAAAAAACAAAAAGCCCAACTATTTGTTGAGCTTTTGCGGTGTGGACGGGACTCGAACCCGCGACCCTCGGCGTGACAGGCCGATATTCTAACCAGCTGAACTACCACACCAGTTTTTCGACGTGCAAATATACATATTCTTTCTTTCTTGCAAATGATTTTGCCGTGTTTTTTGAAAAAAAATGATATGTTCTTTTAAATGATTGAAAATCAAATAAAAAAGGCAAACGATTTGTTTGCCTTTTTGTATAAATAAAGGGTGATTCCACTAATTTAAGCTTTCAGCACCGCTTCTTCCGTGACAGTTTTTGTATTTTTTACCGCTTCCGCACGGACAAGGATCGTTTCTTCCAATCTTGATCTCGTTATGAACCGGCATTTGTTTTTGTTTTTCACGAGTATCCTGCATATTGTTTGTTTGTCCTTGTGAGATGTCGTCTTTGCGTGTTTGCATGTTGCTCATCGAAGAACGACGACGTTCTTGTGCCTCTTGTGCTTCGGCTTGAACAGGAATGTGTGCCTTCAATACGCAAGAAACAACTTCCTTGTTGACTTTTTCAAGCATTGCCTGGAACAAGTCAAATGACTCGAACTTATAAATCAACAGAGGATCTTTGTGCTCGTATGAAGCATTTTGTACCGATTGTTTCAAATCGTCGAGTTCACGCAAATGTTCTTTCCACGCCTCGTCAATGCTGACCAAAATGATTGTCTTCAAGAATGAACGGACAAGTTCACGTCCTTCGGTTTTTGCCGCTTTCTCAAGGTTTGTCACAACACTAAAGATACGACGGCCGTCGGAAATAGGAACGACAATGTTTTTGTATGTTGCACTTTGTTCCGTGAAAACTTTCTGAACGACAGGATTTGCTTGTTTTGCAATGGTTTGCACACGATTGTTGTAAATTTCAAGCAATGCGTTGTAGATTTTTTCTACAATCTCTTCCTGACCTAAACGCAAGTACTCTTGTTCGTTGATTGGACATTCCAAAGAAAGGATTCGTAGCAATTCCATCTTAAATTCTTCGAAATCGATTACGCCGTGGGCATTTGAAACAATGCTCAGACAAACGTCGTACATCATATTTGCGAAGTCAATGCCAATACGGTCACCAAATAGGGCGTGGCGACGTTTTGTGTAAACCACCTCACGTTGTGAGTTCATCACGTCATCGTATTCCAACAAACGTTTACGAATACCGAAGAAATTTTCTTCAACCTTTTTCTGGGCACGTTCAATTGATTTTGAAATCATTGAATGTTGAATCACCTCACCTTCTTCCAAGCCCATTCTATCCATGATTCCGGCGATTCGTTCCGAACCGAACTTACGCATCAAATCGTCTTCCAAGGAAACAAAGAACTGAGAACTTCCCGGGTCTCCCTGACGACCGGCACGACCACGCAACTGACGATCAACACGACGAGAGTCGTGACGCTCAGTACCAATGATAGCAAGACCGCCAGCTTCCTTGACTTCTGGTGAAAGCTTGATATCGGTACCACGACCAGCCATATTCGTCGCAATGGTTATATGCCCAGGTTGACCTGCCATTGCTACAATCTCAGCTTCTTTCTGGTGTAATTTCGCATTCAACACCGTATGAGGCAATTTTCTACGGTCAAGCATACGAGAAAGCAATTCCGAAATCTCAACCGAAGTCGTACCAACCAAAACAGGACGACCAACCTTGATAAGTTCCTCGATATGGTCAATAACGGCATTGTATTTTTCGCGACGAGTCTTGTAGATTAAATCGTCGTAATCCAGACGAGCAATAGGTTTGTTGGTTGGTGCAACCACAACCTCCATTTTGTAAATGTCCCAGAACTCTTTTGCTTCCGTAACGGCGGTACCAGTCATACCTGCAAGTTTCTTGTACATACGGAAATAGTTCTGCAACGTGATGGTTGCGTGCGTTTGCGTAGCTGCCTCGACTTTCACACGTTCCTTTGCCTCAATAGCTTGGTGTAGTCCGTCGGAATAACGACGTCCTTCCATGATACGACCAGTTTGTTCGTCAACAATCTTCACTTGATTGTCGATAACCACGTATTCTTGGTCGATAGAGAACAATGCGTATGCTTTCAGCAACTGATTAATCGTGTGGACACGTTCAGATTTTATTGCATAATCTTGAATCAACTCATCTTTTGCGGCAGCTTTTTCTTCTGGCGATTTTCCAGATTTTTCAATTTCTGCAATTTTGTCGCCAATGTCGGGCAAAACGAAGAAATTCTTGTCTTCGCGGTCGGCAGAAAGGAAGTCGATACCTTTTTCAGTAAGTTCAATGATGTTGTTTTTCTCATCAATAACGAAATACAGCTCATCGGTGATGATAGGCATATATTTGTTATTTTCAGCCATATAGATGTTCTCAGTCTTGTTCAGCAACGTTTTCATACCTTGCTCGCTCAAGAACTTGATGAGAGAATTGGTCTTTGGCAATGCTTTGTACGCACGAAGCAATAATTTTGCTCCTTCTTCGGCTTCTTCTTTTTTAGGAGAATTGATAAGCGTCTTTGCTTTCGAGAATGTTTCGGTAAATTTCGCTTTTTGTGCGTTGTACAGACGTTCCACTGCTGGACGATATTCCACAAAGAGTTCGTCGCCGTTGGTTTTCTTTGCCACCGGACCAGAAATAATCAATGGCGTACGGGCATCGTCAATCAACACGGAATCGACCTCGTCGACAATGGCGTAGTTATGTTCGCGTTGCACCAACTCGTCGGGACGAATGGCCATATTGTCACGCAAGTAGTCGAAACCGAACTCGTTGTTAGTTCCATAAGTAATATCGGCTTGATAAGCGCGACGACGAGCTTCGGAGTTCGGCTCGTGTTTGTCGATGCAGTCAACTTTCAATCCGTGGAATTGATAGATAGGGCCCATCCATTCCGAGTCACGTTTTGCCAAGTAATCGTTGACGGTAACCACGTGAACGCCACGACCAGCAAGGGCATTCAAGAATACGGGAAGTGTTGCCACCAAGGTCTTACCTTCACCGGTAGCCATTTCGGCAATTTTTCCTTGATGAAGAATCGTACCTCCGATAAGTTGCACATCATAATGTATCATATCCCACGTTGTGGGGTTTCCGCCGGCAATCCACGTATTGCTCCATATTGCCTTGTCGCCTTCAATTGTAATATGAGGGCAGATGGTTGACAAATCTCTATCGTATTGTGTTGCAGTTGCTTCCACTTTCTCATTAGTGGCAAAACGACGAGCCGTGTTTTTTACGATAGCGAATGCTTCGGGAAGAATTTCATCGAGTGTTTTTTTGATGATTTCGTCAATTTCCTTTTTCAGTGCATCAATCGTGTCATACATTGCTTCACGTTCGTCAACTGACGTAATGTCTTCTTCTTCAAGTTTCGCCTTCAGTTCTGCAATTTTATCTTCTTGCGGCTTGATTGCATCGGCAATCTTTTGTTGCAATTTCTTCGTTGCGGCACGAAGTTCGTCAGTCGTACCTGCGTTCAATTTCTCTTCTATTTCGTTGATTTTAGTAACCAACGGAAGAATTTCTTTTATATCTTTTTCGGATTTCGTACCTCCGAATATAGTCCGTATTATACTGTTAAAGAGACTCATAGGTCGTTGTATTGTTTTATTTCAAAATTTTAGGCAAAAGTAAATAAAAAACGGCGGATTTTGGGAATTTATTGGGCTAAAAAGAAAATTTATCTCCCAATAAATTAGAAACTATATTTCAGCATCATTTGCAAACGATGGTTGGTAATCCAGTGGAGATTGTTCTCTGCCATACCGTTCTTTGCACTTACATACGACGCACCGCCTTGTTTTACAAATTCGCCATATTGTACCGAAGTGATGTGCCATTCCAACGACAAAGCAAGTTTTCCCCAATTGCGAACAACGCCCGGTGACAATCGCCACATAGAATTGATGTTGGCATAGGTGTTTTTCGACAAATAATTGTTTGCTATGTTCGCATATTCGTTTCCTTCGGTATCGGTGTAGTCAACCAACAAAGCATCGGCAGTACCGAGATTTTGGGCATAGCCGGCAAACAAGATTCCTTGCCATTTTTTACCATACATCATACTAATCCATGACGAGGAATAGCGAACTGGCGTGTATTCCCAATGGCCGTCTTCGTCAACACCATTATACTTTGCCGTAACACCGTAGCCGCCGTTCAAGTTCATGTGTTCGCCCGCCTGAGCAAGAATGCTCTTTGCACGCAACTGGAACTTGTCGCCTTTGTATTGCAGATACACAAACGGCGAAACTGTCGTGATTCTGTCGTCAACCAAAGCGGTATATTTCACCGTATCACCATTTTGCAACATTGATGCCTCTCCCTTGTAGCGGGGTTTTATACTCAACAAATCCACACCGACACGGGCAAGCAGACCATTGTCGCCTTTGAAGTTCACACCAAAGTAGAATTCAGGTATGTTGCTGTATTTTATGTAATTAGCCGATGCACCTTCGGGACCGCCCGACGTGTACTGCATTTGCCAGATAGCAGAAGCCGTCAGCGAAACTTTTCCCGGAGCATAGTCAAACGTGATTTGCGGCGTTCTGCTGAACGGAGCGAACGGCACGCCTATTTCAAGGTTGGTGCTGTGAACCATGTCGGCAGCCATAGGGTGCCACGCCTGACCAACTTTCAATGAATATTTATTTTTATTCTCTGATTGCCAATTTAATGTAGTATATGC
>JAEEGL016960075.1_pt1 | contig 20613 bp, 12 predicted proteins | sample 9134231 | NCBI WGS metagenome assembly JAEEGL01 (sample SAMN16246548, study PRJNA631951) | gut metagenome | biome: gut microbiome; feature: rumen; material: fiber-attached | host: Bos | place: Iran: Karaj | collected 2018-10
AGGGGCAAGGATGCCCGATCGGGGTCGGGCATGACGGACGGGCCGCCGAGCGCGAACCATTTCAGCGCGAACCAGACCGCGATGAAAGCGACGAAAGCCCAGAGGCAGGAGTCGCGAAGGGGGCGCGAGGCGGTGGCCCCGAGAAAAACACCGTCCCAGGTAAAGGCCGCACATCCGACCGGCGGCATCAGAATCAGCCATGGTAGAAAGGCCGTACATGCCTCCACGACCGCGGGATCGGAGGTCAGCAGCCGCAGGACCGGCACTCCCCCGACCCAATAGAGCCCGATAAAGCCCACGGCTATCGCCATGCTCCATTCGAACACGTAACGCACCGAGCGGCGCATCGAATCCGCGTCGCGCGCACCGATGAAGCGCCCGACAAGCGCCTCGCCAGCGTAGGCGAAGCCGTCCGTGAAGTAGGAGAACAACATCAGCAGCTGCATCATTACGGAAGAGCAGGCGAGCAGCATATCACCCATCGTGGTCGCGATGAGCGTATAGCCGATGTAGACGCCGAGCATCGAGAGCGAGCGCAGGAACAGGTTGCCGTTCATCCTCATATACGGGCCGAGTTCGCTGCGGCTGAGAGCATGGCCAAGTTCGCCGAGCTTGAACGAGCCGAGGATATGGCCATACTTGACGAGGCAGACGAGGACGCAGAACAGCAGGCCGCAGTACTGCGCGATTACCGTTCCGAGCGCGATGCCGGCAAAGCCAAGCCCCGGCCAGCTGCCGATCCCGCGGCCAAGGATGATGCTCGCGACTATGTTCACCCCGTTGACGATAAGGTCCTTCCACATCGAGCTCATCGAATCCTGCATCCCCACAAACCAGCCGCTGAAGGTCATCAGCGCGATAGTCGCCGGCGCAGCCCAGATTCGGATGAGGAAATACTGCGAGGCGAGCGATTCCACCTCCGCGGTAGCCTGGGTACAGAAGACGGCCAGTTTAAGAAACGGCCACTGAAGCGCGAGAATCACCAGCGCAATAAGGGCAGACAGCGCCATCCCGCGCCAGAAGATCTTCGCCACCTCATGGTTATCTCCGGCCCCATAAGCCTGGGCAGTGAGCCCGCCAGTCCCCGTCCTCAGGAAGCTGAAGTTCCAATAGAGCAGCGAGAAAAACATCGCCCCCACGGAGATCGCGCCTATAGCCACGGCCGCCTCCGTCCCAACCAGATGACCGGCCACGGCGGTGTCTACGATACCAACCAGCGGCACCGTTATATTCGCGAGTATGCTCGGAAGCGCCAGCCGGAGTATTTCCTTGTTCAGGGTGTTCATTATTTACGGAACTTACTGTCGTCTTCAAGCATCCCGAGGTAAGAGTTATATCGTTCGGGGGCTATTTCGCCGGCTTCGACCGCGGCTTTAATTGCGCAGTCGGGTTCGTGGGTATGGGTACAAGGGATGAACTTGCAGTTGTCTGCCAGACGCAGCATCTCAGGGAAATACTTCGCTATTTCCTCTTTCTCCAGCCCATAGAGGCCGAAGCCGCGAAGACCGGGAGTATCAATTACGTAACCTCCACTGCGGAGAGGATACATCTCATAAAGGGAGGTAGTATGTTTACCCTGAAGATGAGCGGCGCTGATCTTTCCTACTTTAGGATCAAGAGACGGGTCGAGGGCCTTGATGAGGGAGGATTTTCCGACTCCCGACTCACCGCTTATAAGACAGAGGTGATCTTTACAAAGCTGGCGTAGTTCGTCTACTCCTTCACCGGTTTTCGCCGAAGTTTCCAGTACCCTATAGCCGGCCCTAGCATAGATAGACTTGAAGTTTTCAAATTCCTCAGAAGCCTCTTCGCGGTAAAGATCTACCTTGTTGAGGACTATCGTAGCGGGGATCTTGAACATCTCGCAGGTGACGAGCTGCCTGTCCAGGAACGGCAGTTTCACTTCCGGAAAATAGAGCGACACCACCAGCAAGGCCATATCGAGATTGGCGGCGATGACGTGGGACTGACGCGAAAGATTGGCCGACTTTCGGACAAGATGGTTCTTTCTGTCGAGGATTTCGGTAATTACGGCGGGATGTTCGGCGTCCGGTTCTGTTTCAAATTCGTAACGTACGCGATCGCCTACAGCTACAGGATTAGTAGATGTACCTGCCTCCAAACGCACTTTTCCCCGCAATACTGCAGGGAAAAGACGCCACTGGGGAAGTTCACTCAGAAGGAAGTGACTGCCCGCGTTCTTGACTACCGTAGCGATTCCGCTTTTCATACGGTAGCGAAGATACGCATTTTATTCAAGATACTTGTCAATCAGGCGGACGATAAGATCGTTTAGTTGCTCAACCTCGTACTCTCCGACCGAAGCCTGGATGTGGTCTCCGCCGATACCGCTGTCGTTGGTAAGGAACACATAGGTTCCGCCTGTAGCGATCGCGAAGAAACGGAGCATGAATTCGGTGTTCTTGTCTACACCGCTGGCCGCCACCGGGATAATCTTGATACCCTTCTTCGCATACATTTCAATGCTCTTATGAAGGGAGTTGATCACATTGAGATTGTGGTGGGCGGGAGCATCAAGAAGCATAAAGGCTATCTTGCTGCGCGCTCCTTCGTTCCAGGAAAGATTCTGGAGTCCGGCCTCAAGAGCGGAATGTACCGCCTCCGGGAAGTCTCCGCCACCGGAGGCAGACTGCTTTCCTACATAGTCTGATACCGACTTGATATCTTTTGTGAAGTCTTTCTGTTTTGTAACATACTCATCTCCATCGTCGCGATAGAAGAGGGCGGCAGTACGGATTTCAGTTCCGCTCTGAAGTTTTTCCACCTTCTTGAAGATGTCGATCAGATCGCTCTTGAGGAAGTCGATCTCATCTCCCATCGAACCGGTAGCGTCGACAAAGAATGCGATGTCTGCCGTACGGGCCGTAAAGCTGTTCGGCACTTCATATTCATTGTATACTGTCTCCTCGGAAGACCATTTTGTAACCACTGGCGCCTCCGGTTGGTCAATTCCACCGACTTTGATAGATAATTTCGCTGTTTCGGAAAGGCCACCTTCAGTATAAAGATTAATCCAGCAGTTCGCCATTCCCAGATTATCGGTAACGGCTGTCCAGACAGGAGTATTGTCTACGCTGAGAATGACATTCACTCCCGCTGCGGGAGCGCCTTCGTTAGTGACTTTAACAGCGACTCTGTTATTCGTATAGAATCCCCAATGAGGACAGTACTGATAGAACGATCCGTCTCCTTCGTACCACTCGCCGTCTTCTACCTCCTCTGTCTTACCATCGCCCTGGCTGAGCATCAGCTGTCCCCAGAACTGCCAGTTGTCGAGATCATTCCACTCGCCGGCAGTCAGCAATCCGGCATTTGTGTTTCCGTTATTCTCTCCTTCTCCCGCTCCAGAGGGCTCTGACATCCCCTCTGCGCCATCATAATCATACCCTCCGTCCTTCGCTGCCCATCCATCAAATATTCCCTCCATATCAGCGGAACACGAAAAAGCCATCACGGCTCCCGCCGCAACGGCCAAAATCTTATTTATTGCTTTTTTCATATCCATATTGCAAAAACTGCAATATAGATGCGACCCGCACCGCTTTCGTTGCAGAAAAGATTATTCTTCCGAATCGAGGAGTTCGAAATCCAGGAGGCGCTGCTCGAGGTTGGCGGAGGAGACGCGGATGCGGACGGAGTCGCCCAGGCGGTAGATCTTGCGGGTACGGCGGCCGCGCAGGCGGTACTTGTCTTCCTCGAATTCGAAGAAATCGCCCTTGATTTCGCGGAGAGGGACCATGCCCTCGATGTGGGTAGGTTCGATCTCGACGTACATGCCCCACTCGGTGACTCCGGAGACGTGGCCGTCGTACTCTTCGCCGATGTGGTCCTGCATATACTCGACGAGCTTGTACTTTATCGAGGTGCGCTCGGCGTCAGTAGCGATAGCCTCGCGTTCGGAGGCGTGGTCACACTGGGCGGCGTAGTAGTCCTTGTCCTGGCTCTTGCCGTTCGCGAGGTAGATCGCGAGCAGGCGGTGGACCATCAGGTCCGGGTAGCGGCGGATTGGCGAGGTGAAATGGGTGTAATCGGCGAACGCGAGGCCGAAATGGCCGATGTTGTCGACACTGTATTTGGCCTTGGCCATAGCCCGGAGGGCGATTTCGCGGAAAGCCGAGCCTTCCGGTTTGCCGTCTGAGCGGGTGAGAAGGTCGTTGAGAGTCGAAGAGACCGCCTTACCCTCGAGGGCGCCGTCCATCTTATAGCCCATACTCTTCGCGAACACGCGCAGGCTATCGAGCTTCGCTTCGTTCGGGGTGTCGTGGACGCGATAGACGAAGGTCTTGCCCTTCCCGGAGACGAATTCCGCGACGCTGCGGTTCGCCAGCAACATAAACTCCTCGATCAGCCAGTTAGCCTCGAAGGAGTGGACCTGATATATCTCGAGCGGCTTGCCGAACTCGTCGCACTTCACCTTCATCTCCGGGCGGTCGAAATCGATCGCACCGGCCTTCTGGCGGCGGGATTTCAGGATCAAGGCCATGGACATAAGCGTCCGGAGCGCGGTCGCGAGCTCGGGGGTACAGCCGAACGATTCGCCGGCCGGCTGATCGGGCTCGGCCTTTATCACTTCCTGCGCCTGATTGTAGTCCAGGCGGAAGTCGGAGTTGATGACAGTACGGCCGAACCAGCGCTTGCGGACTTTCGCGTCTGCGGTCATCTCGAACACGGCCGAGAAGGTGAGCTTGTCTTCGTGGGGACGGAGCGAGCAGAGCTTGTTGCAGAGCTTCTCCGGGAGCATCGGGACCGTGCGGTCTACCAGATACACAGAGGTTCCCCTGTCCTGGGCCTCCTTGTCCACGGGCGAGCCGGGCTTTACATAATAGGACACGTCCGCGATATGGACGCCCACCTCATAGTTCCCATTCTCCAGCGGGCGGAACGAAAGCGCATCGTCGAAGTCCTTCGCGTCTGCCGGGTCTATAGTAAAGGTGAAAGTATTGCGGAAGTCCTTTCTCTCGGCAAGGTCCTCAGCGGTAATCTTTTCGGAAATCTTGTCTGCCGCATTCTCCACCTCCTTTTCGAAGCGGTACGGGAGGTTGAACTCGGCCAGGATCGCGTGCATCTCGGTCTCGTTCGCGCCGGGGGCGCCAAGTACGTCGACTACGTGGCCATACGGACAGTTCTCACCGCGGTTCCAGCCTTCTACCCGCGCGGCAACCTTGTAGCCGGTCTGGGCGCCGAGAGCCAAAGCCTCCTGCCCGTCGACCTCGATGTCGTAGGGCATAAAGCGGCTCTGCATCAGGACCCAGGCGTGGGCTCCGACCATATGGAATACTCCTACGAAAGGTTTTTCGGAGCGTTTGATGATCTCTACAATCTCGCCTTCGCGACGCTCGCCTCTGGCCGCCTGGCCGGCGAGCGCTTTCGCGCGGCCCCCCGCGCGCGGGGCTTTGGTGACGGCGACACGCACCGTGTCGCCGTTGAGCGCCCCGCGCGTCTTCGCCGCGCGGACAAACACATCGTCGTCTTCCCCGTCGATGACTACGAACACATAGCCCTCACGGGTCATCTGAACCTTGCCGACGAATTGCGGAAAGACGGTTTTTCCCGCCTTTCTTCTGCGTTTCTGAACTGTCTTTCTGCCTCGTCTCTGGGGTTTCATGCTTTGGGGACGAATGTGGTGAGTAATTTAGCTGTTCCCGAAGGAGTAATAGTAAGGGCTTTTTCAGACGAAGGGACAAGGGCACACTCTCCCGGAATCAGAGAACATTTGTCATTTTCTGTCTTAAGAGTGACATTGCCTTCTGTAGCTATTACAATAAGGAAATCGCCGCAGTTATCGAGTTTCAGTTCCAGAGGTTTTGTCAGATCCAGCAGGTCAGTACTGAAATGACTGCAGGATGCAAGATTGACCGGAGCGTTCTCTACGGGCTTGTAGTGGGTCCTGTAGTCGGGAAGAACGCGATAGTCTATAGCCTCTTTAGCCTCCTCGATATGGAGCTTGCGGGGTTTGCCGTCGAGACCCAGTCTGCCGTAGTCATAAATACGGTAAGTAATGTCAGATGTCTCCTGAATCTCGGCGAGGTAGACTCCGCCCCCAAGGCCGTGGATACGGCCGGCGGGAAGGAAGAACACATCGCCGGGATTGACATCGTAGGAAGCCAGCACGGATACTATCTCGTCTTTCTTTACGAGTTCTTCGTACTGATCCGGAGTGATTTCCTTGCTGAGTCCGCTAAGAAGATGGGCGCCGGGCCTGGTGCCGATGACATACCACATCTCGGTCTTGCCCTTGCAGCCGTGGAGCCTGGCGGCCATCTCGTCGCCGGGATGGACCTGGATAGAGAGGTCGCGGTTGGAGTCGATGAACTTTATCAGCAGAGGGAACTGACCCTCGTAGATATCAGTTATCTTCTTCCCTGCCTCAGGACCTTCCGCCACGACGGATTCGTCGCCGGGCCATCCTGAGAGGACCCAGCTCTCCGTCCCCCAGACGAGAGTTTTGAGTATAGGTTGGAACTTGTACATTCCTGTCCTAGATAAGCGGTTCCGCGGTCATCGCTGCAGGCTGAGGGATACCCATCAGCTTGAGGATGGTAGGAGCGACATTGCAGAGAGCTCCGTCTTTTACGGTCTTTACCTCGTCGCCGGCGTTGATCACTATAAACTGAACGGTGTTCAGGGAGTGGGCCGTGTTCGGGGTTCCGTCTGCATTGACCGCAAAGTCTGCATTGCCGTGGTCTGCGGTAAGCAGAACGACATAGTCCTTCGCGATAGCCTCGTCGATCACCTTCTTCACGAGTTTGTCGATACACTCGACAGCCTGGGTGATGGAATTGTAGACTCCGGTGTGGCCTACCATATCGCCGTTTGCGAAGTTCAGGATAATCATATCCTGCTTTCCGCTGCGGATCTGGTCAATCAGTTTCTCCGCAACCTCGGGAGCGCTCATCTGAGGCAGGAGGTCGTAGGTGGGGACCTTCGGGGAATTTACCAGGATACGGTCTTCGTTCTCGAAGACGGTCTCACGGCCGCCGTTGAAGAAGAACGTAACGTGGGCATATTTCTCAGTCTCAGCTATACGGAGCTGATGCTTGCCGGCCTTGGAGACGGTCTCTCCGAGGGTGTCCTGGACGAGCTCTTTGTCGAAGAGGATATGGACTCCGGTAAACGAAGCGTCGTAGGGAGTAAGGCAGCAATAATACAAAGGAATAGTATGCATACCTTCTTCCGGCATATCTTTCTGAGTAAGCGCTGCGGTAAGCTCGCGGGCACGGTCGTTACGGAAGTTGTAGAAGATGACAGCGTCGCCCCCTTCGATAGTGGCAACGGGCTTTCCGCCCTCGGTAACTACTATAGGCTTGATGAACTCATCGGTAACATCGGCGTCGTACGAGGCCTGAATACCGGCCTGGGCGCTCTCGAAAGCGGCGCCCTTGCCTTCGACCAGAAGGTCGTAGGCTTCCTTCACTCGGTTCCAGCGTTTGTCGCGGTCCATCGCATAGAAACGGCCGCAGACCGACGCCACCTTGCCGGTGGTCTCCTTCATCTTCTCCTCGAGCTCGGCTACGAAGCCCAGACCGCTGCGGGGGTCGGTGTCGCGGCCGTCCATAAATGCGTGGACATAGACCTTGTCAAGACCCTGCTCGGCAGCGACGCGAAGGAACTCGTAGACGTGGGTCAGCGAGCTGTGGACTCCGCCGTGGGAGGTGAGGCCCATCAGGTGGAGCTTCTTACCGGAAGACTTTACATAGTCGAACGCGGCTTTGATCTCCTTGTTTTCCAGAAGTTTATGTTCACGGCAGGCGATGTTGATCTTCACCAGATCCTGATATACCACCCTACCTGCGCCGAGGTTCATATGTCCTACCTCGGAGTTTCCCATCTGGCCATCCGGCAGACCTACGTATTCGCCGCAAGCCTGAAGGTGGGAGAAGGGATACTTGGCGCGCAGAGCGTCGATATTGGGAGTTCCCTTTGTCCAAATGGCGTTAGAGTAGTCGTGACGGCCTTCGCCCCAGCCGTCGAGAATCATTAAAAGTACTTTTCTGTTCATTTGTTAAGCTAGTTAAGAAGTCCGCGTCCTCTGAGCATAGCCTTCGAATCAGGCTCACGGCCTGCGAAAGTCTTGTAAAGGACCATCGGCTCTTCGCCGCCTCCTCTTTCGAGGAAGGTTTCTTTAAATTTGCGGGCAAGCGCAACGGTCTTGTCCATATCCCACTCTCCGTCCGGACCGACGCACTCTTTCTCGAAGATGCTGAACGCATCTTTGTCGAGCACCTCAGACCACAGATAGCCGTAGTAGCCGGCGCTGTAGCCGCTGGAGAAGATGTGGTTGAAGTAAGTTGTACGGTAACGGGGGACGATCTCCTTGATAAGACCCATCTCCTTGCAGGCTCTGGCCTCGAACTGGTCCACAAAAGCCGAAGGATCTACATCTGCGGGGATGTCCTTCAGTTCGTGCCATTTCATGTCGAGGATAGAAGCTGCAGCGAGCTCGGTGGTCATGAAGCCCTGATTGAACTTAAGGGCGCCGTTGATCTTTGCGACCAGTTCGTCGGGGATAACCTCGCCCTTGTCGTTGACAGCATACTGCTTGAGCAGCCAGGGCTGGAAGGCCCAGTTCTCATTGAACTGCGAGAACATCTCTACAAAATCGCGAGTTACGCTGGTTCCCGAAACGCTCGCATAATGACACTTGGTAAGAAGGCCGTGGAGGGCGTGGCCGAACTCGTGGAAAACGGTCTGGACCTCGTCTACAGAAAGGTTCTGGGCAAGGTTGCCTACATTGACGATGATCGGGCGGACCTCATTTCCCTCGGCGTCAAAGTACTGTTCGCGAACGTTGTTCATCCACGCTCCGCCGCGCTTCGAGCTGCGGGGATGATAGTCGGTAGTAAAGATTCCGACCAGCGCACCCTCGGCGTCTGTGATCTTGTAGGTCTTGACGACTGCAGGATTGTAGGAAGGAACCCCCTCGAGAAGTTCAGCATTGATGCCGTACAAAGTATGGGCTGCAGTGAAGATACCCTTCACTACGTTGTCGATCTTGAAGTACGGGCGGATCTGATCGTCGTCGAGGTCGTATTTTGCTTTACGTACCTTCTCTGCGTAGTACCACCAATCCCAAGGCTCGATAGCGTGTCCGGCGACCTTCTCCATATCGTAGATCTCGACCTTGGCGCTCTTTACCGCCGCCTTCATAATGTCGGCGAGGAAGTTGTCCACGGTCTCGGGATTGCCGGCCATCTTGTTCGCGAGCTGGTACTCGGCAAAATTGCCGTATCCGAGGATAGCGGCCTTGCGGGCACGAAGACGAAGGACGTCCAGAAGCAGGGCGCAGTTGTCGTTTTCGTTGCCGTGGTGGCCGCGGGTAGTATAGGCCTCGAACATGGCCTTGCGAAGCTCACGGTCTTCGGTGGTCGTCATCGCGGTCGGGTATTCGCTGACGCTGATGCCGAACTTCTCCTTGAACGCGTTGCTCTCCGCGAGGATGTTGTTGCCGATTTTCTGGGTCTTGACCGCAAGCTCGCTATCGATCGCCTTAAGCTCCGCCTGGAGGTCTTCGGGCAGGCCGATACCCTCGCGCTCGAAGCCGTCGAAGTGTTTTTTCAGGACCATCTGCTGCTCGCGGGTAAGGCCGCTCTGGTCTGCGTTGTAGACCGCCGCCACCCTCTGATAGAGCCCTTTGTTGAATGACATCGCCGATTCGTGTTCGGTCATCAGGGGAATCGCCTCGTCAAGAACGGCGTCGAGCTCCGGAGTCTGATCGGTCTCCGAAACATTGTACAGGACGCCGACAACCTTCGAAAGGATGTTGCCGCTGAGTTCCAGCGCTGCGATAGTGTTCTCGAAAGTCGGGGCTTCGGGGTTGGCGACTATGGCGTCGATCTCCGCCTGCTGCTGCTCGATTCCCGCCTTGATCGCGGGGATATAATCGGTTGTCTTGATCTTATCGAACGGAGGGATGCCGTACGGAGTGTCCCATTCCTGGAGGAAGGGATTCTGATGACAAGCTGTAAGGGCTGCTGCCATTATCAAAAGTGCTATCGTTTTTTTCATACTATTCTACTACGAAATCGTCGAGTGAGTTGACGGTTATCTGGATGCTTCCCTGATAGAGGTTGATTACACCGGTAACGGAGATGGTCTTTTCGCCCTTGAGGACTGCGGGATCGATCTCCACGTCGGCGAACTTGCAGAAACCGCTGGTACGAACCTGGACGGAAGTTCCGCCGAGGGTAAAGTACTGGCTTACGCTGTAGGCTGCCTTCTCGACTCCCGGATAGCTGCCGTCGCCCTTAAGCATCGGATGTCCGAGGGTTACGTGTTTGCCGTCTTCATCGAGGAGGTATTCGGAACCGCTGGCTACTTCGGCGTCGTCCCAGTCACCTGCGAGGAGGTGTTCCTTCATCTTGTTCTCAGACATTGCCCAGGTGGTGATGCCGTGGGTCTTGCCGAACTTTCCGAGGCCGTTGCTGTCTGAAAGGAACACTCGGTTGGTTCCGGACTTCTTGTCCTTGGTTGAATCAAGATAGAGGAGGACGAAGGTTTCGCCTGCATACTTGAGGCCCTTGATGGTAACGAGACTTCCTACGAGAGGATGTGTTGCCTGAGTAGCGGTCTTCGGGTCGGGGAGCTGGCTTGCGGCAGTAACGACCTGAGGTGTTACCAAACCTTCTACTTCTCCGCGGAAGATGTGGTCGTTGATAATCATCTGGGACTCGAGATACGAGGTCTCATAAGTTCCGGAAGGATCTGCGAAGCCGATCTGGGCCATACCCATTCCACCGTAATTTCCGGTTTTGTAACCATACATTCCGAGGGTGAGGTCGCGGCAGAATACTGATACTCTCTGTCCGGGAAGGTAGTCGTTGTAAAGACTGTTCTTTCCGACTTTGATTTCGATACCTCCGGTTTCATCCTGGATGAAGAAACTCTTGTAGAAGTTGCCGGGCTGGTCGGTAGTACTGACTATACCTGAGATGACGATGTCTTCATTGATGACCATCGGCTTCTCGGGGATGTACTTCGATACGAGCTGGGCGATAGTGTGGGTAGTAGCCGGAACGGTCCTCTCGTATGCCGGAGGATTGGAATACTTGACGGTAAATACCGGCTGGAACTCTTCCTTCAGAGACTGGCAGGAAACGAGCACCGCAAGGGCGAAAAGTGCAATAATTGTCTTTTTCATATGCTTAGAATCTGAAGTAAATGTTCAACATATAGTTTGCTCCCTGCATGTAGAAGTATTTAGGATCGAACCTGTAGTAACGGTCCTTGCCGACACTGCTGATAAGGCGGGTCTGCTCGTAACCTCCGGTCTTTACATTCCTGTTGTTCAGGATGTTATTGACGTTGAGGGAGAATCCCAGATAGTACTTGCGCTGGATAGACCAGCTCTTTCCTGCAGAGGCGTTGAGAAGGAACGCGGGAGCGAATTTCTCCTGGCCTGCGAGGTAGTCGATGACTGCAGGGTTGGACTCACTGCCCCTGGCCGCGAAGGTTGTGCGGTAGAGAGGGTTCATATCGAGATAAGCCCTGTCGAAGTACTGACCGTTGAGCTCGAAGAACCAGTAGCTGTTTGTACGGTAGTTCAAGGCGAGCTCGCTGGCAAACTGAGGAGTACTCGGGACGTAGTGTTTCTGGTAGTGGTCTACCTTGAAGCTTCCGTCGAGATTCTCGTCGAATACCGGAACTCCGTCTGCGGTATAGGATGCCGGGACATAGACGGGATGCTGCTGCCAGTAGGTGACTTCGTCGTCACGTACGACTTCTGCGCTGTTATCCACTGTCTGGACCATATGAGGGGTAGAGGTGTAGATGTACTCGCCGAGGCTGACAACTCCGCTGACGCTGAGGCCCTTCAGAGGGAGAGGGACCTTAACGCCGAGCTCAACTCCCATATGGCGCTGGTCGATGCCGGTCATTGCGAAGTTGGTGAAGCTCTGCTGGGAGTCGTCGTAGAAGCTCATTACATCCGTCTGGTCCATGATCTTAGTGTAGAAACCGGTAACGCGGGCGCTCACCCACTCCGATGCGATCTGATAGTTGACATCGGCCGAGAAAGTCTTCTGGGTAGTCAGGTTACCAACGATCGTATTGCGTGTACGGGGCGAGATGAAGCTGTTGTTGAAGGTAGGAGCGTCGTTGAAGAAGCCTACGTTAGCGCTTACGCGGCTGTTGCCGAACAGATCGTACGCTACGCTCGCTTTCGCCGCATAGGTAAGGAACTTCGCCTTCTCGGACTTGCCATAGGATGTCTGGCCGTTCGAGATGTTAGTAAGGTCGATCAGAAGGCCGTTGATATCGGTAGCGTATATGTGTGAGCCGTCGGGATTAGCGCCGGCGAAGAGGCCCTTGCGGACGAGGCCGTCGCGCCAGAAAGCGGTAACGCCGACTTTAGCTCCGGCGCTGGCGGTAAGGCTGCCGAGCTTGTAGGAGGCATTGCCCCACAGGTCCGCAACGCGGATCTGGGCGAGGTAGTCGTAGCCGTACTTGCCGCCCTTCTTGATCTTCTCCGCCGTTCCGTGGGCGAGATAGTAGTTGAGGTCGTTCTGAAGGAGAGCCTCGTTCGCCGCGAAGTCGCGCTCGGCGAAGCTATCGATATTCAAGAAGTACTGACCTCCGAGAAGATCGTTCATCTTCTTGTAGTTCTCGGTCCTGTTGGCGCGGAGATTGACGCCGCCCTTGACGGTAAGATCTTCGCTGACCTTGTACTTCGCGTTGGCGGCGAACTGAAGGTCGTTCTGGTCTACGTGGCGCTCTTCGAGAGCGTACTTGCTGCGGCCGTCGGGGTTGTTGTAGTTAACGTTGTAGAGGCGGTCCCAGTTGAGGTGCTGGTAGTTGTTGTACTCAGGGCCTCTATGGGTCCAGGCGTAATATGTCCAGTCGTATTTGTCCTGGTTTACACGGTTGTAGTCCTCATCCTCCATATAGTAGTAACTCGGGAGGTTGCGGTAGTAGTCCGGACGGGGGTCCATCGCATCGTACCAGTCGAGGGCGGTATAACCGTTGTAACCGGTCCTCCAAAGGAGGGTAGCGTTAGCGGTCAGGGGAATATCCTCGGGGGCATACTCATACTTCAGGACCGTAACGGGCTCGAAGGTGTGGCGCACGCGGGAGTTGCGGACCTTTCCGTCCTGATAACCCCAGTTGCTGTTGTACATATTGTCGCCCATGAGGTCGTAGACTTCCTGGGTCGAAGCGTTCTGAGCGCCCCTCTGACCGGGGGTTGCGAAGGTAAAGAGGGTGAGCTTACTGGCGTCGTCGAGCCTCTTCGTAACTCCGAAGTAGTAGGCCAGCGAGCGGTAGTAGACTCCCTCGATCCAGTCGTTTCCACCGGCGCGGAGCGAGGCGTTGAACGCGTAGCTCCAGCCGTTGTTCTCGCCGGAAGCATAGGACGCCATCAGACGCATACGGTAGAGGGCGCTGTTGCTAAGGACGGAGAAACGCCAGCCGGTACGGACGCTCAGCGGGACGGCGTGGATGTCGGTAACGCCGTTGAAGCCGCCCAGGCCGCCGTCTGCCGTCTCAAGGCCGATGGTCGTGTCCTTCGAGCGCATGGCCTCGTTCAGGCCGCTCCAGAGCGAGAAGGGAGAATAGCCGGTAATCGCGTCATTCATCTTCACACCCGCGAGGTAGACGTCCTGAGTTTCGGAATTGTAACCTCTGTTTTTGAAACGGATCGAGCTGAAACCGAAACCGGCGATGTTGGTATAAACGTCGTTCGAGCCCAGAAGGAGGGTCGGGGCATCCGAGTAACCGGAATCTTCCATATCGAACTCGGCATAGTTGCTCTCGTCTGCCTCCTGGATGCTGGCCGAAGGGGTCAGGGAGACGAAGATGAGGTCCTTGACAAAGCCTTTGTCGACTGTTACGAAGACGGTGAGGTCGGAGAACTCGTCTGCGGTAACCTTGAGCTGGTATACACCGTCTGCAAGGCCCTCGATGAGGAATTGTCCCTCGGAACCGGAAGTAATTTCCGCGAGCAGCCTGCCATCCTGCGAGAGGACCATCTCAGCACCTGAGACCGGGACCCTGCCCGCACGGCTTACTACCGTACCCTTGATTCCGCCGGTATAGGCCTGGGCGAAAACGAGGACGGAGAAAAGCAGCGCCGCTGCAACTGTTAACAGTTTTTTCATTGTGTTATTTCTTGATTACTATATACGTAGGATAGTGGTCAGAGTAGCCTCCGATGAAGGAGCCGCCGGAGAAAGTACGGAACGGAGTTCCCTTGTACTGGCCGGTCTGCTGGGTCATGAAGTCTTTGTGGAACACGCGTCCGTAGTAGCGCTTCCTGTTGAGCTTTATAGGCTGGAGCTTGAAGCCGCCGTCCGGAGCGTTGAGCAGGTTGTAGTTGACCTGAACGATATCGTAGATGTTCCAGACGCCCTGGTATGCGAGCGAGCCGTAGCCGTCTTTAAGAAGCTTGATGAAAGGATCGAAGAAATCTTCCGGAGCTACCTCCTCGGGCTTCTCGCGTCCGCGAAGGAACACTGCCTGGCTGTCGTCTGTAGGGTTGTCGTTCATATCACCCATCACGGCGATCTTGATTCCGGGATACTTCTGTTCCATCAGGCGGGAGTGGTTGTAGATAATCTCTGCTCCCCTGCTGCGGAGGTTGCCGCCCTTACCGCCGATACGGGAAGGGAGGTGAGCTACATAGAAGGCGAAGTGTTCCTCGCCGATCAGGCCGTGGACCATCAGGATATCACGGGTCTTGAAGTAGCTGGTATCAACATCCGAAAAATCGATATCCGAGTTGAAATCGAAGGGAATCGATTCGCTGTCCAGATACTTGAAGCGCTTGGGGTTATACAGAAGTCCTACGTCTACACCGCGGCGATCCGGGCCGTCGTAGTGGACTATCTGATAGTTCGCCTCGGCGATCTGGGGATCTGCTACGAGGTCCTCGAGTACAAGTCTGTTCTCGATTTCGCTCACTCCGAGGATGGTGTGCCACATCTTGTTGTCGTCTTTCATCGCACGGATGACACGGGCCATATTGTGGACTTTCTTCTCATACTTGTCCTGAGTCCATTTGTTGCCTCCGTCCGGGAGATATTCGTTGTCGTTCTTCGCGGGATCGTCGTAGATGTCGAAGAGGTTCTCCAGGTTGTAGAAGCCGATGATGTGGGTCTGGGCGCTTGCGGTAAACGCAAGAAGGAGAAGCGCCGCGACGGCGTAAAGGATTCTTTTCATCATTTGGTTTATTTCCACCAGCTGTCGCCGGTCGATTCAACTTTATTGTAAAGGTCTGCACCTACCTTAGCCTCGAGATTGGGGAAGAAATCGATATCCATCATCTCTTCGAGTTCGTCGATAGTCATCGACTGACCCATAATCTCGGAATCCGCGTAGGCGTGGTGATCGAAGTAGAAGCCGATTGCGGTATAGCCGCCCTGCTTGGCGGTATTACCTACCGTACCTCCCTTCTTGAAGCCCAGCAGGGCCTTGAAGTAACCTACGGGGACGGGAATTTCCTTACCGTCGTTGTCGTAGGATGTCGTATAGTAGCCCCTGATATCGCAGCCGGTAACTACATAGAGCGTATCGAACTGATTTGACCAGGTACGGACTTTTCCCTCGAGGGTAGCCCACGCTCTCTGGTTCAGCTCGCCCCTCTGCGGGGTCATATTCGTCCCATAGAAGGTCATCTCGTTAGCCCCGGGAGTCAGGCGGTCGGCCGAAGGGAGCTGATGTCCACGGTCATACCCGCCCTTGAAGCCGCTGAAAATAACGGGCTGATACTCGCGAGGGACCTTAGGATCGAGGCCCCACCTGTCTGAGCGGCTGCCCGAACCGGCCAGGCTGTTGTTGAGCGGATAAGCCACCCAAATAGCCAGGCAGGCCTGCGGATCAAGGTAGAACGAGTAATTGCGCTTGGTCTGTCCGCCGTGCTGCATGTCGTGTGTGAAGAAATACAGATCGGGGTCGTTCGTTGCCGGGAGTTCGAGCCACGCCGGGACGGGATCCGGGTTCAGGCCCTCGACGGGACGGGGGTTAACCGACGACTTGCCGCCCTGGGTAAAGGCCAGCGACTTTTTGTCGGCGCCCACGGCCAAGGTAATCGTACAAGTCCTCGACTCCTCTTCCCCGTTCGCCTCCCAGGCCATCACGACCTTGCGCGTTCCCGGACGGCCTGCATCGGCAGAGACGTTTGCCCACGGCTCCACGTCCTGCCCGCAATCCACCGACAGGGTCCATTCCGCCTTCGCACTTACCACCAGGAACTGAGTTCCTGCGGCATAGCCGACGGGGTTATTGGTCAGCGTAAGGCTGTTCTCGGAGACGACGGTCCCGCCCTGCTCCTCCTCCCCAGGATCCTGAGGATTGATCAGTTCGCAGGAGACCGTCGCAACGAGGGCAGCAAACACTGCCAGTATGAATTTGCTACTTCTCACAGATTACGAGGATGCTGTTGATATAGACTGCACCATTGCCGGCAATAAGAGTGAAGCTCTTTGCGCTACCGGTAACAGACATTACGACCGTCTCTTCTCCGCCCTTAGTAGAAACCGTTCCAAGGCTGTTGGCCCAGAGGCTGGAGACGTAGTTGTCGCCGGAAGTAGGAATCTGTGTATCGGCAGGGAGGGCATACATAGTACGAACAACTGTCTTCTCGTTCATCTTGAGGACAATTCTCTTGATATTGCTGCTGAACTCAGGAGATTTGAGATGTGCGCCGGTCTTATTGCGGAGCTGGATGAATGTAAGGCCTTTCTTGGTATTCATATTACCGCTCCAGGTTCCGGTTGCGCTGGTAATGCTATAATCACCGTAAGTATCCTTGGTCACTTCGCTTGAGGCAAAGGCAGCGACGATTTCGGCGTTTGTGAGCTCGTAACCGACCTCATTCTCGCCAACGGTAGCGTCAGCCTCTTCTTCCTCCTCTTCGCCTTCGTGCTGGTCTGCGCTGAGGGCAAGATCAGTAGTAATGACATTGAAGTAAGAGCTTCCGCTGATACCTACGAAGTATCCGGTTACGTCTACCCACTTGTCTACCAGGGCTGCGTCTACCGAAACGGGGTTCGAGAGGCTACCGGTACGAGCTGCATCCTTTACCTTGATGTTGTAGTAGTTTCCGCTCTTTGCGAGTTTTCCGGAGAACTTCACATAACCGAAGAGAGTCTCATACGCATCGAAAGCGGTCGCATCGAGGGCGGTAACTGCGGGATGGACCACCTCGTTGTTGCTGGAGTTAACCGTCACTTCGCAGTTGACGATCTCGGTAACACCGTTGTAGACGGACTTCTCGCCGTTTACGGTAACATTATCTCCAAGTTTGACCTTTGCGACGGCTTCCTTATCGAAGACATAAAGTATAGCGTCCGAAGTCTTTACAAGGAATCCGGCGGTAGAGAGAGCGACAACCAGACCGGTTCCGCCGAGCTGCTCGGCAGCAGCCTCTTCGACGGAGTCGATGATGGCGTTGACGACTTCGTGCTGGCTCTTAGCGGCATAATATGCGTACTGGCCGCGGATGACTACGTTGTATCCGTTCTTGACCTTTCCGGCCCAGGCAGTCTTCGAGGCGTCTTCGACCGAATAGACGTAAATCGATCCGGTATCGTCTGTAAGATCGAAGCTGAAATATGTCTCATTGAAACCGCTGACCTTTCCGGACAAACGATAGTATCCGACGACGTCCGCCTTCTGAATAAACTCAGCTACAGTCGCGTCAGTAGCCTTATCGGGGTCTCCTCCTTCTGCGGGAGTGTACTCCTCAACGACTGCCTTCACGATTTCGTGCTGGCTCTTAGCTTCGTAGTACTCATACTGGCCGGTGATAGTGATAGTACCGCCGTTCTTAATGACGCTCTGATACTTGGCCTTAGACTCGGCCTCCATCGAATAGACGTAGATAGTACCGGTCGCATCAGTGAGATCGAAGCTGCAGTAAGAGGCGTTGAAACCGCTTACGGTACCGCTGAGGCGGTAAGTAGCTTCCTTGCTGGGATTTGCGACAAGGTCTGCGACGGTAGTAGTGATAACGCCGTCTCCCAGATCGCCGGTCTGAGTTACCTTAACTGTAACCTGATGCTTGATGTCGGCAAAGAGGGTAAGGGTAACGGACCTGTCCTTACCGGTATTGGCAAGGGCTGCGATCTCTACTTCGTGATTCTGAGTAGATCCCTTAATAACGTCGTTCTTGGATGTAATGCTCTGACCGTCTACGGTAACATCGAGCCAATCAGCGGCGTCTTCGACTCCGCGGATGTTCCAGTCAAAGGACGACTCTACACTGAACGAATAGCTTCCGCCTATCTTCTCGATAGTTACTTCGGGATTTGCAGAGACCTCAAAGGATTCTGAATCAAGGCCGTTTTCAGGGTCGCAGGCTACGAGAGCTGCACCTGCTGCAAAAACTGCCAGAAAGATGTTTTTTAGTTTCATTATGTGTGTTGTTAAGTTATTGTTGTCAATAGCTTTCAAATTTAACAATTATTTCGCTTTTAAGCCATAGGCTTAGCCTTTTTTCCCACAAGATGTAAACAAACAGCCCGGCGGCGAACCGTCGGGCTGTGTAAATAGTAATTAAGCGATTATTACTGCTTAGTAAAGATCATAGCAAAGTAGAACGGTCTGAGGCCGAAGCGCTCGAAGTCTGAGTAAGCCCAGGTTGCATCCCAAGTGTACTCGCTGTCCGGCTTGACGGAGCAGTTGAACACGAATGCGATCGAGTTGGCGGGGACGACCAGGTCGCCCTTTGCGCTTGCCCAGGTCATTTCCCAAGGATAGGTTCCCTCGGTAAGGCCCTGAACTGTGAGGGTGTTATTGAAAGTAACCTGACCGTTTTCGGTGTTGATGTTGCAAGGGACTACGCCGTGGGGCAACTGACCGAAGTTGTGGCTGAGATTCATATCGCCAGTTCCAAGCTTGTTCTTGTCGGCCACGAGGATATAATCCCAATAAGCGCCGTCTGCACCAGCCTGATAGTCGGCAGTGTTGTCTGTAGAGCTGAGAACGAGGAGGTTGTCATACTCCTTGTTGACGGAGCTGTTCCACATCCAGCTCTTATCCTTTACCTCTACGAATGCGCTGGAACCTACTCCACCGAGAACCTTAAGGCTGGTGACCTTGTAAGTACCGGCGAAGAATTCAGGAACTACGTTGGTCGACTTGACTTCCTCGATGATAAGGTCCTTGATGTAGAACATCATACCCGCGGGAGTTCCGTTCTGAGGGATGATAGTGAATGAGATATTATCAATATCCTTCTGAGCTGTATATTCTGCCTCGAAAGTGGTAGGAGTATTGGCTGTGACGGGTCCGAAGAGATCGAGCAGCCAGGCGCCTTCATACTTCTGGTCCGGATCATCTGCCTTATACTCGTGGAGCGAGAAGATAACATTGGAAATATCTGAAGTCGCGCCGAGAGTAACCTTGATTTTGTACTTAGTTCCGGCAGCCATAGGGATGAAGTGTCCTACCTGGGTTGTGAGGAAGTTGCAGTTGCCCCATTCGCCCGAGGTGGCGTCGTCAAAGGTAAGTCTGTAAGTAGACTGATCCTTCTTGAGCGCCTCGATAGCGGTGATATCCATCGCGGTGTAGTGAGTGATCTGGCCGTTGAGGAAGTCGAAGTTTCCATCGAAGATGGGCTTCCAGAGGTTGTTGGTTGCTGCGAGATACTCTGCGCTGGGGGTGTAATCCCAGGTATCCTCGGGCTCTCCCTGAGGAGCGTCGCCGTCTTCAGCTACGATGATGTCCTTGATGTAAATGATGGTTCCTGCTGGAGCTCCGCCGAAGTCCATCACGAAGTTGATGTTGGAACAGGTAATGCCATAAACAGCAGGGAAATCAATGATAGTAGGAGCATCCGGGCTCATCTGGAAGTCGCCTACTTCATGGATAAGAGCGCCTTCGTGTTTGGGGCCGGTCTCGCCATAGGTAACCGCCTTGATGAAACCGCGGGTAGTCTCAGTTGCACCGAAGGTAACCTGAATCCTGTACTGCTTTGCTGCATCGAGAGCAATCTCGTGGCCGGTATTAGGCATAATGAAAATCTGATTCTGCCAAGCAGAATAAGTTGCGTTCTCGATGGTAATCTTGTAGGTAGAAGTCTTCTTCTCGAGGAAAGGAACATCGGTAGTCTCGGTATCTGTTCCGTTCCAGTCCGAACCGTTGCAGAAATAGTAGAAATAGTTCTCTCCGTCTGCGTCGAAGACAGGCTTCCAGAGGTTGCTGGCGGCACTGTAATCTGCGCAAGGAGTGTAATCCCACTTGTCCTCAGGCTCTGGACCGGGGCCGGGCTCACCGACTACGGTGACGACACACTTTGCGGTAAATTCGCCGGCCTTGGCAACAATATCCGCAGTACCTGCCGCAACACCTGTAACAGTTCCGCGTCCGTCTACGGTAGCGACCTTAGTGTCTGAAGAGGTCCACTCTACTTCGGGTTTGATTGTTGCGTCTGCAGGGTCGTAAGCGACTGTCAGAGCCTTTGTCTCGCCTACTGCGAGGGAATAAGTAGCGGGAGAAACGGTGATGCCCTTAAGAGCGATGTCCGCAGGGACTTCCGGCTTCTCTTCGCAAGAAATGAATGCGACTGCAGCTACTGCCGCAATAGCGATAAACGAAAGAATTTTTTTCATCATAGTGATGGTTATTAGTGGTTGTTTAAGTGTCTAAAGCATCCCAAAG
>JAEEGL012127524.1_pt1 | contig 20612 bp, 24 predicted proteins | sample 9134231 | NCBI WGS metagenome assembly JAEEGL01 (sample SAMN16246548, study PRJNA631951) | gut metagenome | biome: gut microbiome; feature: rumen; material: fiber-attached | host: Bos | place: Iran: Karaj | collected 2018-10
GGGGCAACTCACAGATACCGGCGTCTATTGTAAGGGCGATGATAGTAATTTCAGTGGTTATGCCAAAAGCCTTGAGATAGGGTATAATGAGGCGGATACCGCCGGACCTGAATATTATGAAAAATTTATTCAGAACCAACCAGTACCTCCATGTCAGGAATATGTGACCGACCCCAGTAAACCAATGGTTGATATTGATGCGGTTATCTCCACAATATTAACTATGAGCGAGAATTTTTATAAAGCAGAAAATGGTTTTCATTTGGATTACGGGGGTTATACCAATAAAAAAGGAGAAGTTATCATCCAGCCCGGAGTCACAACAAAAGCCAGGTCACAGTCTGTCAGCCGTTGTTCCGCATATGTTAAAATGGCACTCACCAAGGGTGGCTTAGACTATCAAACCTGCCATGCGGCTGATTGTATGCGGAAGCAGTTTATTACGGAGTGGTGTGTTAATTTCTATAATTCCCTGCCCCAAGATTACGGGGTTGGTGGTAATGGCATTAACTCAAGATGTGAGAAGGGAGATATTGTTATTATAGAAGGTGGCAAATATTCAAATTATGGGCATATCGCCATATGGTCAGGGACCAATTGGGTGAGCGATTTTGTCCAGGGTCATTGTGATGTCTATAACAGCGCCGCCAGTCGGGACACTTGGAATAAGGGTGGATTTCATTTTTATAGGTTTAAAAATAGAAAAATGAGTTAAAACATAAAAGTTATGTCTTGCAGAAATGATATGCCAAATGGTGGAGAGTATACCTCCGGAACAGCGTTGAATATTGAGGAAATGGGTTATAGGGCTAAGTCTATCTTAAACGAGAGAGTTGATAACGCAAAGACCCTGGTTAAATACTTATGTGATAAGGGATGGGCAGCCGAAGCCGCTCTTGGTGTGGCGGGTGTTATCTATGCCGAATCCGGGATAAACCCGAAAGCGTATAATAGTTCAGAGCACAAGGATGGATATGCCTATAAGGATAAACACGCCCCAAATGCCAAAAAAGTCACCTATAATGGTAAGGAATATTACCTGGACCAGGCAAGCATGATGGCGTGGGGCTATGGAAAGGGGATTGCCCAATGGTCATGGACCAGGAATTTCAAATTCAGGGATTGGTATAATGGTGGCGCTGATGGGCAAAAGACATCCGGCATACCCACGATGGATGAGAATGCGATGAATATAACCGGGACAACCTTAACCACCCAACTAGCGTATTTCTGGCATGAGACGCAATCCTCGGGGCGTAAAGGGTTCAGGGAGAAAATGGCTTCAATACAGCATGTCTCAGATGGCGGGGGCACATCAGAGTTGAATAGGGCTTTTGAGGAGAATATAATTATCGGCGTTGACGCCGCCTTAAGGGGTTATGAGAATGGTGGACCCGGTTTCGCATCTGAAAAATTTATTGATAAATACACCTGGGCTGGAGGATACAAGGGTTCAATGCAAACAAGGGTGAATTATGCGTTGGGTGTATATAATAAATTAAAAGACATGCCCGATATGCGTCCTTATTTTGGATAAAACTCACTTTTTTAAAAGTGTTTGATATTTATAGGAAAATGTATAACAATGAGAATGGTTTCAAATAAACACCTCAGTGCCGCGACTATAAAAAGATTTAGGCGTGTCTTTGTGCAGCGTAAGCAATTTACAGCTCCGGCACCTATACAGTCCTCCCAAAACAAGAAGGAGGAAGACAGGAAAGAGGATAATAAAAAAATAGAAGCGGTGGCTGAGGAGCCTGTGTTTGAACCGATTATAGAAGTAAGCGGACTTACTGCAGAGCAACCGGTAAAACCGAAGAGCAGAAAAAAGAAGACAACAACCGCCACAGAAAATAAGACAGAAAATGAAGAAAGTCATGAGTAATAATCTTACAAAGGAAGAGCTCGCACAGATGGACGAGCTTCTCGCTAAGATGGGTGCGAGCGACAACACAAAGAAAGTCCTCAAGAGTGATAGGGGGCTTATCGAGCGTACAAAGAGCTCAAAGGTGATTCTTACAGAAGATAACAGGCAAATTCTTAACGACTAATATGAAACGCGGAGAAATTTTATCAGAGGATATCAAAAGGTATCAGCAGATACTTGAATATGTAACTATCGGAGGACACATCAAGGAGGAGGGTGAGGACCCCAATGCTATGGGTGGTGCTCCTGGTGGCGACCCTAATGCCATAGGAGGAGACCCTAATGCCATGGGTGGAGCCCCCGGTGGCGACCCTAACGCCATGGGCGGTGACCCGAGTGCTATGGGTGGCGCTCCCGGTGGCGACCCTAACGCCATGGGCGGAGACCCTAATGCCATGGGCGGCGACCCCAATGCCGCCGGTGGCGGAGTGGAAGGCTTCAACCCCCAGAGTGACCCCAACGCTGACCCTAACGCCATGGGCGGAGACCCTAATGCCATGGGCGGTGACCCCAACGCAATGGGTGAAGACCCTAATGCCATGGGTGGCGAGCAGCCCGGACCGGATGATAATGTTATTGATATTGATGAGCTTACTAATGCCCAGGATGAGACAAATACCGCCGTTCAGGACCTTAGCGCTAAGTTTGACCAGCTTCTCAGCGTTGTTGATAAATTCGAGAAGTTTATTGATAAAAATGACAGCGAGATAGCGTCCCTTAAGCAGGAACTCGAAAAACGCAACCCCACCCCTATTGAGAAACTTGACCTCCGCACGGTTAATGACTCTTATCCGTTCAATGTCAAGCCCAATGAATATTGGAAAGATAAAGAGGCGACATCCAACTATCGCGTTGGCGGCGATGAGACGGAAGTGCCTGAGCAGTATGACCTTCACCAGTCCGATATTGACAGTGATACTGATTGGAAGGCTATCGCTGATTCACTTGACGATTCAAGCCTGACTGATTTAACTAATTACATCAATTTCTAAAAAAAAAGAACAAAGTATAAAAAACCACAGATGAAAAATCCGTGGTTTTTTTTTTATGCTTTTCGAGATATTTATTAATGATAAAAAAAAGAAACTATAGTTTCTTTTTAATGGAAAAATTTGTATATTTGCTTTACGAATAATAATTTTATAAAATATAAATTATCATGGAAAAAACTTATTATGATTACGATGTGGCTGATGACGCTTTGGAGAGAGAAAAACAAATATCCAATAAAGCAGAGTCTAAATTTAACCAAGTGGTATTTGATGCCAAGAATTATCTGAATGTACGTCTCGAGTCGGGACAGAATGAGAAGAGTTTAAGAATAAGACTTTTGCCGTTCCCGGATACAAGAACCCCCTTCCTTCATATTCACATGCATACCATCGCGGTCCCCAAGGAAATTGCGGCCAGCGGTTGGAAGTCTTATGTGTGCCTGGAAAAGACAGAAGGTCTTGACACGGAAAAATATGGGAAAAAGTGCCCGTTCTGTGAGAAAGCGAGGGAAGCGTTCAATAATATGAGAAACGAGACCGACCCTCAGAAAAAGGAAAATTACAGGACTGAAGGTAAGAGAAACCTCCCCAATGAGTTCGTGGTCATGCGGTGTATTGAGCGTGGCAAGGAGGATGAGGGTGTCAAGTTCTTGAAGACTAAACTGCACCAGGCTAAGGATGACCCCTACAATCTTATCCGCACCCTTGCCGAGACCAGGAAGAAGGAATGGTTCGATGACCCCGAGAACGAGGGAAAAGACCCCAGGGAGTCCAATATCCTTTCCATTAATGAATATGGCTACGACCTCACTATCACTATCAAGAAAGAGTCCAAGACCGATTCTTCAGGAAAGGCGGTTGAGAAGACATCCTATCAGGTAACGGATGTCAAGAAGCCGTCGCCGCTGTCTACCGACCCGGAGAAAGCGAGGGAGTGGGTCTGTGATGAGAAGAAATGGTTCGAGGTCTTTGTTCCCAAGCCTTATGATTACCTTACCATTGTCATGGACGGTAATATCCCCTGGTATGACAGGGAGGCCAAGAAATGGGTGCTTAAAGAAGAACATGATAAGAGGAAGGATGAGGAGATAGAGAAAACCAATGAGGAGATAAGGAAAGCTGAGGCGTTGTCCACACAGGCGTTGACAGATATCCCGGTGGAGAGACCCAGCCAGCCGTCCCGGGGTTTATCTGATAAGGCTCCGGAGGATGACCTTCCATTCTAAGCAAGATAGGTTCCCGGGATATTTACCAATTCCGGGAACTTTTTGTATATTTGCAAAAACTTTATCACAAAATTTATGCGATACATTGGAAGAATTATAGCCAACACAAAGATTGAGGATGTTTCTGAGTTCATTGAGGTAACGGACGACAGTTCCTCTATCATTAATAACGGAGCTAAGATTCCCACGCTAATCATCGGATATAAGAATGCGATGAGACTTTGTGGGGAGGTAAGGATAACAGAAAAGAAGATTGGAAAAAATCTGTACTGGACATTCTCGAAAAGGGAAAGACGAAGTGATTATATCGCTGACTTAGACGCTTTTCAAGAGGAGGTTTTCAGATTCGCCAAATCCTGTTGTGAGTATGAGTACCTGGACCCAATCACCTGGACCGATGATACAAGGTTAATGTTTGTGAATTTGATTATTGACCGATATAAAAAGTTTGTATATCAAACCTCCACAATGTATTACATATATTATCCGCATAAGGGCAAGACCTACGGAATGTCTAAAGATATTATGAGATACCTGGGGTTTCCCGAGGATTATTTCCGGAAATGGTCAGAGAAATCCTCAAACAACATTGTGATAATTGATGAGTGGAACAACACCGGTGACGATAACTTTGTGATACCATTATTGTATTATTTAAAAACTTTTTAGAAACGGAGATTTTTTGTATATTTGCCAAGAATAATAAAAAGAAATATTATGTTTTATGGGAAAACAACCATTAAAGAAAAAGGAGGTAAAAACTTTTGACTTAAAAAGCTTTAAAGAAAAAATAACATCCGCTCCCGTTGCTGACAAACCGATGGAGTGGATTATCATGCCACCGGCTTTTCAGGGGGCACTTCATATCCCCGGGATTCCCAAGGGGTATTTTTCCGGGGTCCGGGGATGGTCTGACACTGGAAAGAGTACAATTAAGAATTGTCTTATTGCGGCGGCACAGAAGCAGGGAATCCTTCCGGTTATCTTTGAGACTGAGGGTAACTTTGATTTCAAATATGCTATTGATTGCGGAATGGACGCCACCCCGGTCATGGGCGTTGATGAAGAGACCGGTGAAGAAATTGTAGTTGACTATGAGGGTAATTTCATTCTTTTCAACAATTCCTCGATTTGTGATTACTGTGGCGATATGGACTATTCAACCGGAACAAAGAAATCCACCAAGAGAACTGTCGCCGTAATAGAGGACATCGCATATATCATCAACGACCTTCTCGACAAGCAGGAGAATGGGGAACTTCCTATGCCCCTGTTGTTCGTATGGGATTCTGTTGGTAGTATAGGTTCCTGGAAATCATATACGTCAAAAGCAGGAAATAATATGTTTGATGCCGGTGCCCTCAGTACAGCGTTCAATAACATCATCAATGCCCGTATCCCCGGGTCAAGGTCACAAAGTTCAGAGTTTACAAATACATTCTTTGTCGTAAATAAGATTTGGCTTGATTCGATGAATTCCGTTGGTGGAGCGGCTTCCATAGAAAATAAGGGCGGTAAGTCATTTTTCTATGCTATGCGTTTACTTATACATGTGGGTGGTGTTGCCAAGGCTGGAACCAAGAGATTGAAAGCAACCTATAAGGGAGACGAATACCAGTATGGCGTTGTCAGTAAGATATCAATCGCCAAGAACCAACTCCCTACGCCGTTCAACGTAACCTATTCAGGAACTATCTGCTGTGTTCACAACGGTCTCTGCAGTGAGGACGGACTGAACGACTATAAGAAGGAACAGATACCTGAAATCATGGAAAGGATGGCGTCCGCACTCGGAAAGGAGAGTCTTGCAAATGCTGACACGAATGATGTTAAATTTGAAGAGGAAGACGAGATAGAATGAACAGAATTGATAAAATAATACTCAATATTCCTCATTCATCCAAAGTTTTTCCTGGTGACTCACGCTCGGGATGGGAAGACGGCATCCAGAGGGAAATCGAAAGGTGGACCGACTCATACACAGACAGATTGTTCCACACCAATATGGAAAATGTGGTCAGCGTTGTCTTCCCATACTCAAGATTTTATTGCGATGTGGAAAGGTTGGAGAATGACCCGTTGGAAAAAGAAGGACAAGGCATAATATACACGAAATTCAATGGAATATCCAGGGAGGGGCTCACGGAAGATGAGAAGAAAGAGATAATGCGTTTGTATGACGAACATAAGAAGAGGGTTTTAAACCAAATAACAAGCGAGAATTGTCTTTTAATTGATTGTCACTCTTTTCTGCCAGATTTGTCCGACGTGGATTTCTGTATCGGGTATAATGTTGACTGGAGCAAACCGGATGATGTGGTGATTGATACTGTGTCTAAGTATTTCACGGAACTTGGATATAAAGTTGGAATTAATGAGCCGTACTCCAACTCATATTCACCTGAATCTGAACATGAATACAAATCTTTGATGATTGAGGTGAACAAGAGCGTATATCTTAATTCAAAAAATGAGGTTGATGGTTTTTTTTACAAGAAAAATGCCATGATACAAGGACTATATCATAGATTGTTCGATATTTATAACTAAAAAGATAGATATGGAGCTTCTTAACGAGATAAGAAAGTATTATAATACCGGCGTTTTTCCGAAACAAGCCGTCAATGAGGCATATTTCCTGTTCGAGGCGTTTTCGAATGAAGAGTTGAGTGAGGATAATGAGACTGAGAGGGATGATGTCTTGAATAAAATCAACGGGAACAAGTTCGTGGTCAACGATTACGCTTCTTTCTTCGAGAACCTTTATTCTGGAAAAAGAAAATCGTTTCTAAGCCAATATACGCCCGAAGAGTTTAAAGAGAATGGCGTGAAAACCTACCAAGTGGAAGGATATCCCATTGGATTTGCCTTAAAACCAGACAAGGACGGCGTAGATATTATATCTGTCCACAACAACTCCGGGGTCAGGAACATCGGCGATGAACTCATCTCAGCGGCAGTGCGTATGGGAGGAACAAAGTTGGACCATTTTGACGGATTTTTGTCAGATTTGTACCAGAAGCATGGGTTTGAGGAATATGAACGATATAAATGGGACGACGCTTATGCCCCAAGTGAATGGGATTATGAGAAATACGGAAGACCGGATGTCATTTATCGGCGAATAAATAAAAATCCCCAGGGTTGATTCCCCGGGGATTTTCATTGTTATATTATCTATTAGCCAAAGTATTTTGCGAATGTTCTGGCATTTACCCTGATAATATCCTCAGGATTATTACTCAAAATTTCTTCTCTTGGAATGAATGCCTTTCTTCTTGTCTTGGGGTCGAAAGCAATAACGCCGCCATCCCTCTCTCCGGAGACATAAAGCATCTTTGCGGCAGGGTCGATTCCAAAGTTTGACTCTTTTATAACATTTTTTACCACTTTACTTACCATTTCTTCAAGATACTTGTCGTCAAGTTCAGCCGCCCTTTCATCATTCAATGACTTAGCCCTATCCAAAATAGACCTAAATTTATCATGACTTGTCCTTATTTTATCAAATTCTGGGAGGTCCCCGAGGGTTATAGGCACATCACCTTCTTTCCAGTTATCATCATACACTCTGATACCGCTAATATCCTCCATGTCAGCGGGAATGTAGGCGGATTTTCCGTCCCTAGTCCAGAAACCCTTGAATCTGTGCTTGTCAGAGTCCATTGTGGCCAGGTAATCAGCATCGCCAATCTCATGATTAGCCCTATCAAGCCCCTCTTTACCAAATGTACTGAATTGGCGTGATTTTCTGTCTTTCCTTGGCTTTACATCTTTTGACCGGCCAAGTTCCTTCCTGATATCATTAGCCCTAATCGCGGCTGCAAGAGGGGCGTCGGGCGAATCACCATTAAAAATCTCGTCAGTATTTTCTTTCAAAATTCTAGTGACTGTATTCCTGATTAGCCCCATCAAGTCACTTTCGTTAAGTTTCACTATATTCTTTGCCATAATATACCATTATTTTATAATAAATAGTAAGAAAATTCGTATATTTGCAAAAAAGTGATATGGGTCAGCCAGTAAGAAAGAAAATAAAGGAGACTTACGGGGATGAGATTGGAGAGAAACCAACCTTTACCCTGCTTGTTGACGGTAATTCTCTATTAAAGGTCAGTATGAGAGATGAGATGATTAATGACCGTGGGGAACATGTCGGAGGAATCTTTCAATTCCTTATCCAGTTAAAGAAATTAATGACCACAAGGGATTGGGATTATGTGTATTGCTTCTTTGATGATAAGTTCTCTGGGATTCTCCGCTATAACCTTTATCATGACTATAAGGCGAACAGGGATAAACATTATGAGGATTACGGGAAGGACGAAGTACTCTCAGATTATATGAGGGAGTTTAACGCCAGGATAGAGGGGATGACAAAATACTTCAAGAAAAAGAAATATGAGCATGACGTATCCTCTGGAAAGAATATATCCCAGAAGGAACAGGACGATGCTAACTTTTCCCGGGAACGGCAGCGGATTCTCCATTATTTGAACGAGTTATTCATAAGATGGGAGATGGATGAGAAAGGAACAGAGGCGGATGACCTTATCGCTTATTATATCAAGAATAAGAAGCCCGGAGAAAAGTGTGTGATTGTTTCCGCCGATATGGACCTCACACAATTATTGTCCGATGATGTGTATATTTACAATCCACATCTCCATAAGAACATAACATCACTTAATTTCAAAAAGGAATTCGGTTACCCGTACCAGAATGTGGTGACGAAAAAGATACTTTGTGGCGATTCATCAGATAATATCAGCAACATATCACTCCTTAGTGAGAAAAAGTTGTTCGAGACCGTCCCGGAGATGCTCGAGAGGGCTGTCACGGTCGATGAGGTGATTGAAAAAGCCAGGAGCCTTATCCAGGAACGGATTAAGGATAAGAAAAAGCCGTTGAAAGTTTATGAGAATATAGTTAACGGCGTGGCGAATAAGGAATATAATGGTGATTTCTATGAGATTAATAAGAAATTGGTTGATTTATCCGAGCCCATGCTCACCCCGGAGGCGAAGGAGGATATGGATGCTATGATGTATGCTCCACAGGACCCGGAAGGAAGGTCATTCAGTAATATTTACCGACTTGTGAAGGAAGATGGAATCACTGAATTATATGATGAGAGTAAATTCTCCACATTTTTTTCCAGTTTCAAGCCACTAATTAAGCGTGAGATGGAAAATTTTGAGAAAGATTGTGAAAAATCTTAAAAAAATTGTATATTTGCATTGGTCTCAGGTGAGACTTGGTTTTTATGTTTAACTTTAAAATTTCTTTTAAATGAAAGAAAACATTACAAAGACAGAACAAACAAAGGAAATCCGTAAGGAAAGGTTTGAGTTTGAGCTGACGGTTAACGGTTTTATTATCTGTCAAAGGTACTTCAGGATTAACAATTTTAATGAGCGTTCGGTTCGTTCACTTGAGTTCGCCGAGGTGGTCAGGGGTTGTGCGTCTCTTATCGAGGAGAACCTTCTTGGAAAGACAGAGATTTATGCTCGTCACATGGCTCCACTGATTTTTAACGACGAGAGTGAGATGAGGAAGTGGTTTGCAAATCCGGCGAACCTCACCGATGTTAATTTTGGGGCCCATGTGATTATTCGCGGAGAGAAGGCACACGAGTATGTGTGGCTTGGTGGCGATAATTTCAAGGATGAGGGTGCCAGGACTGAGTTCAACGAGTTTGTTGACAAGACCGCCGATGAGCCTGTCCTCTTTAAGTTTTCCGTTTTTGACAACGGGTATGACTTCTTAAAGAATCCCGTCAGGAAGCCCCTGTGCGAGACCTCGTTCGATGGGAGTAGTTTCCCCAAGTTTATCCGCAATGGGGTGGACATCTCTAACGGATGGACTCGTGGCAAAAATAAGTACGATGATATGGACATCACCAAACTTAGCCACGAGATGAGCCTTTACTATTGGTGCAATCGCGGGCTTTCCGACCTCGTTCCGGTTATTATAAGGGATATCTGTGAAGTTTGCTCAGATGATGACAAGTCAGCTTATACCGTCAAGGTTAAGTACGGTGACACCGTCTACGATAATCTCGTGGATTATCCCGGCTCGAAACCTGAGTATCCTTATCCAAACGGTGAGTTGGCAAGACTTAAGACTAAGAAGTAAGTTTGTCCGGCTCCGAGAGATTAACGGGGGTCAGTTTAAGTCCCCCGTTCAATTTCTCTCCTCAAAATAATGAAAAGTGTGGATATTATGGAGAAGGACTTGAAAACAATCGGACTTTTTGGTTGTAACACTGAAAAAGGATGGGTCAGCAGGTATGAGAAAATCCTCATTAAGTTTTTTATTGAGGATGAGGAGTTTTTTCTTGCTGACGGAAAGGGGGTTGACCCTAATGTCTTCGGTGCCATTCCCGAAATAAGGTTTATTATTGGAACCTATAAGGAAATGTATGCCAGGGATGGTGTGAGGGCAACATATGACCAGCTTTATGCCGAATTATCCCGAAAATACGGGGATGACAGCATTCGCATGGACATCATAAAGGAAACTCTTGACGATATAAGGGAGTTAGAGATTTCCGATGATGAGAAAGTCGTGTATAAAAACCAGTTTAAGGACTGGATTAACTTTACGGTAGCCACCAAGATTATGAATCTATGGTCTGATTTCATTAAAAATGATATTAGAAATGGTGACCGGGAAAGAATGTATAGTGTAATGGGAAAAATGAAGGAACTTGCGTCAAATCTTCCCGAGCGGGAGATTAAACGCTCTCCCAAAGATTGGAATTAAGAAAATGGCTAAAAAATTTAAACAAACCCCCGGTGGATATGTAGTTATGCCGGTGTCAATAATGAAAAGCAGGAAACTGAATATGAACGATAAGGTTATGCTATGCTATCTTATCGGATTCTGGCTGAATTGCCCCTCAGTTGTTGTGAGTGAGAGCAAGGTAATGTTATCAACCGGCATGAGCATTGACGAGGTGCGTGAATCTAAGTCACGGCTGGTCGAAGCGGGTTTGATACAAATAGGTGAGAAACGGAAAACATATAATGGACCCGTTGAATCAATTACCATTAATCCGGTTACCCTTAATGGCTTCTTCGGTTGCGACTTACTTGATAGACCGCAAACAAACCCCGGGAAAACATCAGGGACCGCCGTACCAGCACCCAGTACCGAGCGACGCACTATCCTCTCATCAATCGATTCAGATTATTATAAAATGCGTGATAAGGTATGCCGACCCTAAAGAAAGATTTGGAATATTTTGGCGACGGGCTTCAGTATAGGTTCGTAAAATCCCTGATAGAGAGTCCCTCTATTTTTGTGGAGGTTGAGCATTACCTAAATCCCGACCTCTTCAATGACCCGGGGCTAGTCTCCATTATCAGGGTTATGAAGGATTTCTACCGGACCAAGGGCAGGACCGCCTCATACCGTGATTTGGAATATCACCTCAAGGACCTGGCTAAGACACAGGACTCTCTTGATGAGACTTATACCGCATTTAAAAAGATTAAGGATGAGGAGTCGTTGTTTGACGGACTGGAAACGGCGAAAGAGATTGGTTTGGAGTATATCAAGAAGAAAGAGATGCTCCACCAGCTTGATAATGCCAAGAATAGCGTGAGGGAGTCCGGATATAGCCCCGAGAGACTTACCAGAATAGTGGAGGGACTTCAAGGCATTGAGAACAGAGGCGATATTGAGTGCATAATCCCCGGGTGTATGTTTGATGAGGTTATGGATGAGGCTAAGTCCGAAAGGGTGCCTAGTGGTATCGATATTCTCGACAAACAAATGAATGGCGGTCTGGGAAAGTCTACCACAGGGCTCCTCATCGCGGGAACCGGTGTAGGAAAAACCACACTATTCAGTATAATGGCTTGCGGCTCGGCGATAAAGGGAAATAAGGTTCTTTATATCTTTTTCGAGGATAAGGATACAGATTTCTGCCGAAAGTTTTACTCCTGTATCACTGGACTCCCCGGGGATTACTTCCATGTTGACAGTCCCTACAAGAAAGAGGCGGAAGAGGCGGTCAAGGAAAAGCTCAAAGAACGCCCGGATATCCGTGATGCTTTTTTCAATAATGTCAGGGCGGTCAGAATGCCCAATAGCGAGACCACGGTGGAAATGGTCAAGACCAAGATTAGAACCCTTATAGTGAGCGGATGGAGACCCGATGTGGTGTTCCTTGATTATATCCAGTGTATGAAATCCTCTACCGATAATAAGATGTCGGTTGATAAGGAATATGCCACACTCGACAGGTGCATGAAGCGACTTGACTCGTTTGCCCAGGAGGAACATTTTGCCCTCTGGGTTGCCCAACAAACCAATAGGGATGGGGCTAAGAAAGAGTCAAACGACAGGATTGGTAACATCCAGGGGTCTTTCAGGCTTTGTCAGACCGCATCAGCTATCCTCTATCTTGAGAGGAACCATGATGAAAGCATGGATTATACAAGGATAAATCTCTATCTTGACAAATGCCGTGGAGCATCCCTCGCTGCCTGGAAAAATGCAATTATGGATAATGGGACCTGCCAGATAGACCTTAAAGTCGCTGATTCACAGGGCGAACCGGCTTTCTATGAGGAAGAGCCTGAGGTGGAGATAAACAATAAGGAATATTAATAAAAAAAAATAAAAAATTTTCCCGGGGGCTTGTAATTGAAAATCAAGAGATTTGGTTTTTGACGAGAAAACCCGGGTATTTTTTCATCCTCCTCCCCAGTATTTATTATCATATGGGGGAAGAGAAAGAACAATAAAAAAGATAAAATATAATATCATATGGAAGTAAGAAAAAGCGATGGGTCCCGGGAGGAATTTATCCGGGATAAAATTAAAAATGGCATCTGTGAGGCTTATAAGACCTCCGGAGAAAAATGTGAGGATATTATCCTTGAAAACATTGTGAATGGGCTATTTGTTTACGAGGGAATGTCCACTTCAGAAATTAGAAGGCAGGTTGAAGAGGCTCTGATGTCAATCAACAAGAAAGTTGCCAAGGCTTACATTGAGAACAACGATGACCGCAAGGACCTTAATAAAAAGAAGGACTTCATCAAGGAGTACATCAATGCATCAAATGCCGCCACCGGTTCCAAGTTCGATTCCAACGCCAATGTAACAAACAAGAACATCGTTACCCTTGGTCAGGAACTTTACAAGGAAAACAACATCAAACAGAACCGTTACATCCTTACGGATAAGATTCGTAAGATGTATTCTAAAAAATTGGCTGACCAGTATATAGAGGACCTTGAGTCGCATGTTCTTTACAAACATGACGAGAGCGGCACTCCGGGATACCCTTATTGTGTGGCAATCACGATGTACCCTTTCCTTGAAGATGGGCTCAAAAAATTGGGTGGCGTATCAGTCGCACCTACCGACCTAAAGAGCTTTTGCGGGGAATTCATTAACCTCGTTTATTCCGTATCATCCCAGTTCATGGGAGCGGTGGCGACTCCTGAGTTCCTGATGTATATGGATTATTTTATCCGCAAGGATTATGGCGATGATTACCTTGACAGGCTTGATGAGGTAGTTGACCTTACGTCTAAAAGAAGGACACTTGAAAAGGTTATTGATAATGCGTTCCAACAGGTAGTACATTCGATGAATATGCCAGCCGGTAATAGAGGGTAGATTTGTGCCCTTACTGCGTTAAGAGCTTTATCAGGCTCGGTTATGCAAGCAGCAGAAATGCATAAGTAAATAATACTTGCATAGCTTCGGGGAAGGTTTTATAAAGTCAGTATGCTTTTTGGAATATATAAACTATTTATATAAAGAATACAGTAATGGTTTTATAAAAATAATCCCGAACCAAATTAGATGCTATGTATGTTTACAAAATTATAAATTCTTTGAATAAGAAGTCTTATATTGGAATAACAAAAAATATTGAATCTCGTTTTGCATTTCATAAAACAAGATATTGTAAGACTTCAAAAAAAGAGTATGTAGAAAAACCGTTATATAAGGCGTTTAGAAAATACGGAATTGAAAATTTTAAGTTTATTGTTCTTTACAGTGATTTAACCGTTTCAGAAGCTAAGAGCAAAGAAATTGAGTTGATTAAAAAGTTTAAAACTCTGGTTCATGAAAATGGTTATAATATAACAAAAGGCGGAGATTGGAGGTCTAACAGCGGCGAAAATAATAACACCGCTAAACTTTCAGAAAAAGATGTTCTTGAAATAAGAGAAAAAATTGGAAATGGAGAGAACATAAAAACCGTTTATGAGCAATATTCTGATAAAATAACATTCAGTGGTTTTCAAGGCGTGTATCTTGGTAGGAATTGGAAATATTTGGGAGAACCAGTAAAAAATGTTCTACCTAACGGCGCTTCAATCGGAAAAGACATTGTTTTGAAGATAAGGTCTATGTATGATGAAGGCAAAAATCCACACCAGATAGCAAAAGAAATTGGTTTGGAATACAAAAAATGCTGGAGAATTTGTAAAAGAGAAACATATAAAAACATCTAATGTGTGTAGAGAGCATTTCCTTTGTAGGAAAGTATGTCCCTATTGATACGGGTACAGAAACACGCGGGTGTAGAGATACACAAAAGGTGCTCCACAGTATTATTCTATCAGTCCAATGATGGATTATACTTTGACCAAACAGTATTTTGGAATATAGGTTACTTTGACAAGGCATATTTCGAGGGTGTTTTCGGTGATTTCGTTTTCCCTGACGGAACCAAGCCGAAGTGGGAGACCCTTTCATGGTTACAGAAGCATTTTATGAAGTGGTTCAACAAGGAGCGTGAGAAGTATATTCTCACTTTCCCCGTCGAGACAATGGCTCTTCTTACAGATGGTGCCGATGATTTTGTTGATAAGGAGTATGCTGACTTTACAGCCGAGATGTGGGCTGAGGGACATAGTTTCTTCTGTTACCTATCAGATAGCCCCGACAGCCTGAGTAGTTGCTGCCGTCTCCGCAACTCATTAAAAGACCTTGATTTGGCGGATGAAGACCATAACCATACCACACACCAGTACTCCATGGGGACCGCATCCGTATCTACTGGCTCCAAGTCTGTTATGTCTATGAATCTGCCGAGAATAATCCAGAATGCGGCTAGGAGATATTTTGTTGATGAACTTGATACGACCATCGATGACGGAAAAAATATTCCCGAGTGTGGTCTTGAGTATGATAAGGAAAAACTTTACGAATATATTCGTGAGGATATCAAGGAACAAACAAATAGGATTCATAAGTATCAGACCGCCTTTAACGAGACCATCAAGGACTTCCTTAAGGCTGGCATGCTTGATGTTTACAATGCCGGTTTCATTGATATGAGGAAGCAGTATCTCACAGTCGGTGTTAATGGTATTACGGATGCCGCCGAGTTCCTGGGTATCAAAGTTGGTCCAAATGATGAGTATAAGGAATTCGTAAACAACATCCTTGAGACCATCAACATTGAGAACCGTAAGGACAGGACCCGTGACTGCATGTTCAACACTGAGTTTGTGCCGGGTGAAAATCTTTCCGCAAAGAACTATAAGTGGGATAAGAAGGACGGTTATTGGGTTAGTCCGAACAGGAACCTCTATAGTTCATATTTCTATAATCCCGAGGATACCGAAATAAGTATTATCCAGAAGATGCAACTGCATGGAAAAGAATATGTTAACTATTTGGATGGGGGAAGTGCCCTTCATGCAAATCTTCAGGAACACCTCTCTCAGCCACAGTATCGCCAGTTGATGAAAGTTGCGGCTGCTAACGGTTGCAATTACTTTACTTTTAATGTGAGAAATACTGTCTGTAATGATTGCGGATATATCTCCAAACATACCCTGGACAAGTGCCCTCATTGTGGAAGCACAAATCTTGATTATTTGACAAGGGTAATCGGGTATTTGAAGAGAATATCCTCATTTGCGGAGCCAAGACAAATTGAGGCTGCGAAAAGGGCATATGCTGATGCAAAAAGTGTAAAATAGCACTATTTATAAGAAAATTGATTTTTTATGGTGACAAAGGAACAATGCCTGCTTGACAAAGCGTTACGAGGGCTTGATTATGATAGAAATCAGGGCTTAATCCAGACAATCGTCAGTATATACAACAAGGGAAAAAGATATGCCAGCGACATGATTTTCCAGAATGATGAGCGTGGGCTTGATGCGGGGCTTCGGGGATTTTCCCCTTCATTCATCGTTTATTCCCTAATCGGGGATGACAGTGAATATAATGTGAGAGACCCGTTTTTCGTCATTGATAACGGCATCAGGAGTCTAAGTGGATATGACCTTGAGGGGATGCTCCGGAATGAGGATATGGGCAAGTTCATGGTTGATGATGTTTTTGGGGAACTTGATGATACCGACATTGACGAGGCTCTTGATGAGTTCATCCGGTCGAATTACCCGCAAGAGTATAAGAACATTGATATTGATAACCTCTATTACATGGGTTACCGCACCGGTGGGCATATTCTCGAGGCTGATTGGAACCAGCTTGTTCAAGAACTTATCCAGTATAAACCCGACCTTGATGAGGGTCGTGTACTTGAAATGACCGAGGATGAGCTAAGACAAATTGTTTCAGAGGGTGCGACAGAAGCCTATAAAAGGATTAAGGAAGGCAAGAGCAAAATCCACATTGACCCGGAGAACAAGGGAAAGTTCACGGCAACGAAAGAGAGGACCGGAAAGTCCACGGAGGAACTCACCCACTCCAAGAATCCACTAACTCGTAAGCGAGCTGTGTTTGCTCAAAATGCCAAGAAGTGGAACCACAGTAAATAAAGAGAATCCGGGGACATAATCTCCGGATTTTTTTTGTATATTTGCAGAAAGATTGAAAGATGGAGACCACAAAGACAATAAAAGAGGTGAGAGCCGTAAAGGGTGACGAAAGAAAACGCCTGAAAGGGTATAAATTATGCTACATTGACGATATTCCACTCACCTATCGGGATTATACTCCGGACGCAAAGGCTTACAGGGAGACCGAGGAGTGGAAGGAGCAGGACCGCCTCCGTAGTGAAAAGTTTCACAGGGAAGGATATATGTCCAGTGATGACCCGGAGTTCGGTTTTTGGGCAAACCCCATATTGAATCGTGGTGCAGAATGTCAGGATTATCCCAATCCGGAGTACATTGAGGGGAAGCAGGAGATGTACGCTTATTTCACACCTCTTGACCTTGAAGAACAATGGGGAGATGACTGGGATGATTTTTCTTATGAGTATATGGCCGGTCCCCCGTATGATTCAAAATATAAGGAAAAGGACGGGAATGGAGAATGGGTTAGATACGAGATTATTAAGGTCCCGTTCTATGTTGATTCCTGGAAGGTTTACCTACCGAAGGAATGGGGACATAGCGGAAACTCCCCGTTTTGTGTGAGGGACATCAATGCCGGTGCCGTCGCTTGGATTTATTATGCTGGCAAGGATGGAAAATCTGGTAAGGGAAGCATCGCAATCCATGCTGGAACCAACCCGTTTGATTTTATAAAGATGATAAAGAAGATAAACAATGATTAAATATAAGCCTGACACGGTTTCCGTGGTATTCTCTGAGATTCCAGATGAAGTCACATTAGCGATTGAGATTACGAACTGTCCTGGACATTGTGTAGGTTGCCACAGCCCCTGGCTCAGGGATAACATAGGAGACGAACTCACCCCTGACAAGTTGTTCGAACTTATAGATAGCAACAAGGGGATTACCTGTGTGTGCTTCATGGGCGAGGGAAAGGACCCTGAGGCGTTGAAAAAACTGGCATATAGCATTAGACTGAGGAGTGATTATCCGTATAAGGTCGCACTTTATTCAGGAAGGGAGGAAGTTGAACCTGAATATGATTCGTTCTTCGACTATATCAAGGTCGGTCCGTACATTCCGGAGAAAAAAGCGTTAAATTTTAAGACAACGAATCAACGTTTATACGAAATAGAAAGAGAATACGACCCAGTTACTTTTGAGTGTATAAAAACAGAAAGGAAAGACATAACATATAAATTCTGGTGAAAATAAGAGCCGTATAGTCCAACTTTTATGAAGTTAAAACTATTTATTTATGTAAATATAGATAAAATGGCTTGCGGAATTTATAAATGGATTAGTCCATCCGGAAAGGTTTATATTGGACAAAGTAAAGATTTAGAACATAGAAAGAGTGAGTTTGTAAACATAAAAAAGGTATATACAAGTAAAGACTCAGCAATCGATGCTGCCAGACATAAGTATCAAGATTTTTCGAAATGGGAATATAGTATTTTAGAGGAATGTGAGGAAAGTGTTTTGAATGAAAGAGAACGATTTTATGTAAAAAAATATAACTCTTTTTATGATGGTTATAATTCAAACAAAGGTGGGAACTTTGACGGGGCTGCAGTTGTAATGGCTGCTAAAAATAAAACAAGAAAGATTTTGCAATACACTATTGATGGTGAAATTGTAAAATTATGGGATTCAGTAAAAGAAGCAGCATCAGAGCTAGGTGTTACCAGGTCAACATTATCAGATGCGGCAACACATTTTTTGGGGAAAACCTGTTGTGGGTTTCAGTGGCGGTGGCTAATGAAAGGAGAAGAGTATGAAGAAAAAATACCAGCAATAAAATCGGCTAAAAAAAGAGTTATTGAGTCAAAATATAAACCAGTGCAGCAATTTAGTCTGGAAGGCGATTTACTAAAAGAATGGGATTGCATAAAAAACGCATCCGAAATTCTTAAAATATCCCACTCGCACATATCAGCGTGTTGTCTTGGGAAAAGAGCGACTGCCGGTAAATTCCAATGGAAGTACAAACATGACAAAAAAAAGATTATAACAAATATTGGTACTGGTAGGGATAGAATAAAGCAAGCACGAAAAAAGACAATTTTACAATACTCTCTTAATGGAGATTTTATAAGAGAGTGGGAAAGTATAACGGATGCTGAAAATAGATTAAAAATAAGTGGAATTTCCTATTGCGTTAAAGGAAAAATCTTAACCGCCGGAGGGTACCAGTGGAAAGAAAAGGGTGAGAATGTTAGTCAGAAAATACCAGAAGTACTTCCAAGAAGGATAAGAGGTTCAATAACAAGAAAGGGAAAGAAAAATAAGAAAACATGAATAATAAGTAATTAAATTATAGTAAATTATGGAAAAAGTAAAAATTTGTTTTAAATTATTCAACGAGCCACAAGAAGTTGAATTAGGATTTGAAGATTTTGGCAAATATATGGCTTGTGCCTTTGCTGAAGAAACAAATGAAATATCTGATAATCCATTTCTTTTTGAAAGTGGCAGTATTTCATGCAATGGGTTTACGGATGAGATAATGGATAAATATGGGGAAATTCCATTTTTGTATCATGATGAAGAATACACGCTCATGCTAATCATAGGAGACCATTCACTTGAAATACATAAAAAGGGTGAGGATGATTTTGAGGAATATAGTAACTTCCATCTTTCGGTATAATGGACAACATATATAATTTCCAAAACAAATATAAAGCATATGAAAAAAGTTAGATTGCAAAGCGAAAATTATTTTTGGACGTTTATCGTTCTTTGTTTTGTGGGAGGATTTATCGGCCTGCAGGAGTTTTACAGAAAAAAATGGGTTTTAGGCATTTTGGCAGTTCTTTTCTGGTGGACATTTATTCCTACCATCGTTGCGTTTATTGAAGGAATTGTTGCTCTATTTAAGTCGTATGTTTATTTACCGGGGCATATGATTATTGATGAATATCCTGATGAGAAAGAAGAAAGTGATTCCCGTATGAGCCTCACCAAAAGATATATTGATGAGGATGGTAATGATATCCGAGTTCGTGAATATATAAAATCAAGCAATAACAATGACCAGGAAGCAGTTTAAGGAAAACATCCGTAAATTGGAGGCTATTGAAGAGCTTGCGGATAAGCTAACAGACATCCACATCGAGATACTGGATTGTGAGGAGTTGTTTTATGCCGAGGAAATATTTTTTGACTGGGTAAAAGATGACTTTGGTGAAAATGGTAAGGACCTTATCAGCTGGTGGATGTATGAGGATGTTGAGAAAAAGATTTATGAGCCAGACGGAAAGGAGATAAATCTTGAGAATATTGACGACCTATACTCTTACCTTGAAGCACACTATTGTACTTACGGCTAGTAGCGGACCGGCATCTTGAAAGGGTGCCGGTTTTCTTTTTTTCTTTAATATTTATAGGAAACAAAACCTATGAAGACATTTAAGAATTTTTTACTTGGGCTTCTCGTAATCGCCTCAATGAGCGGCTGCGGGTTGCTGTGGAAGCGGGAACGCCCGCAACCGAATGAGGGCGTTTATGGGGCGACAGCCATGAGGATACTCTATGACAAGGACTTTACCCGTGTGCAGTTTGACTCGATTTGTGTTGCGGACACAATACCGCCGGATTTGAAGTTATGGAAGTCTTACTCGGTAAGAGATTATGAGACTGGTAAGCCAATCACTGAGTATATGTA
>JAEEGL016053713.1_pt1 | contig 20612 bp, 21 predicted proteins | sample 9134231 | NCBI WGS metagenome assembly JAEEGL01 (sample SAMN16246548, study PRJNA631951) | gut metagenome | biome: gut microbiome; feature: rumen; material: fiber-attached | host: Bos | place: Iran: Karaj | collected 2018-10
ATCTCATCCTTCAGCATGTTCATGCCCCAGATATATTTACCGAAAATCCCCGTACCGTTCTGCGGCAATCCTTCGACGAGCCTTCCCTTTGCTATCTTTTCCGGATACTCCGAAAGCGCGTTAAAGGGCTTCACCATCCGCCGATACAGCAGTGCCACTACGATGAGGGCCGTAATATAAGAAAGCAGCAGTATCGCCCCCAGCATGATCATGGTAAAACGCCTGTCCCCGGATGTATAAGTCAGCTTAAGAAAAGCTTTAAGCGAGCCGTCCTCTCCTTTTACCGGGAAGATAAATTCGGAACCGAACGCATCGTCTGGCTGCTGTTCATCCGCTTCCTGCACTGCAGTTATATCGATATATACGATCCTGTCCGGGATCGCCCGCTCTTCATATTCTTTTTGCAGAGCCTCGGGATCCGCACGATATTGCTCTCCTCTCCCGGCAGCTTTCCCCGCATCCCGGACGATACGGTTCATCACGATATTTCTCATGCCGTTTTCATTATCATAGTGTCTTTTCGTTACATGAAAAACAAGCAGCGCCGCTGCCAGAAAAAAAAGAGACACAAGAATTACTATCCTGATCAGGCCCTTCAATCGACATCACCGAATATATAACCTTTGCGCCATACCGTCTTTATGATACGCGGATCGTTCACATCATCCTCTATGCGTTCGCGCAGCCATCTTATATGAACATTCAGAGTCGACGGTTCCACAAAGGCATCGCCCCAGACCGCATCGTACAGCTCATCCTTAAGCAGAAGCCTTCCGCAGTTTTTCATCATAAACAACAGAAGGTCATACAATTTCCCCCTGATATCACAGGATTCCCCGTTTTTATATACCTGCCTTTTCGCGGTATCGATCGAGATACTCCCGCATGAAAGCTGTTCCCCGCTCACATTGCCATTCCCGCTCCTGTGCAGCAGTGCCTTTACTTTTGCCGTTAAAACCGCTACGGAAACAGGTTTTGTGATAAAATCATCGGCTCCGAGCTTATAAGCTGTCAGTTTGCTCTCATCATCATCTCTTGCACTCATCATGATGATCGGGATATCCTTATTCTCCCTTATGATACTGCAGGCGGTAAAGCCGTCTGCTCCCGGCAGCATCAGGTCAAGAATGATGATCCTTACCGCCTTTTCCTTCAGAAATTCCAGTCCTTCCTCGGCAGAGGCCGCTCCGGCGGTCTTTAAGCCATCGGCTTCAAGGAAATCACCGACCAGCTCCCTCAGTTCATCATCATCTTCTATTATTAGGACATCCGTCATGCTTCTGTTTCTCTCCGGCAGATACTCTGTAAACTCTAGAATACCATTCCGGAACACTTTTTTCAACTCAGTACGAGACTTCCGTAAACACCGGATGATCTTTCACCCCTTCCGGCCCGGTAAAGCATATGTTCAGTTTTCCCGTTGCGTAATCATATATGACGATATGATAAGTCAGGTAGGAATAGATATTATGCCAGCCCGAATCCCTCGTCACACTTTCTCTGGTAACGATACTCTTCACATCGGCAACGGAAAGCTTTTCCTTTTCCCCCGTCCATGTATTATATTTGCAAAAGCGGATATAATTTCCCCCGTTCGCCGTAAGATCATCGTCAGCCCCTTCGGACAGGAACGCATTTACCACACACAGACTGTCCGGATTATCCCAGCTGATCCCCTCCATAAGCGGCGTGTCCTTATCCCGGAGGATCGACTGTCCCGTGGAGAATTCCGATGTATCCGCGCAATCCTCCGCAACAAAGCAGTCCTTCTTATCCGTAACAATGATATTATGTGAAAATGTGAAGTTTTTGCTCTCCGCCACCATATACTCTCCCAGGCTGCGGGCATCATTCATTTTCTCAAGAGCATATCTCAGCTCGAAGCTGTAACACTTCTTTCCCTCACATACATAATCGTTGCCGCTGCCCGCATCGAGCATGGCCGCAAACACGCCTTTATCATTGAGGCCCGTGAGCACATCCAGCATACCCAGTACCGCAACAGCCGTATAGCTGTTTTTTCCTTCCCCCATGATAAAATGGGTGACCGCCTGCGCGGTGCACATCTGATTTGTACTTCCCATCGGCCAGTCCATGGTCCTGCTGACGATCCTTTCACCGCTCGCACTCTTTTCACCCCATACAGAAAGCGCACTGCAGTTGGTGCCTCTTAAACAGTCCGGAACCATACTTCCAAGAAGCACTTCCTCATAACTGAGCTTCCTGTCACATACCATTCCCTTTTCTCCGCCGGATAATACCGTTGCAAATCCCTCCAGTTCCAGCAGGTAATCTTCAGGGATCTGCGATTTTAACAGCTTTATGCGATCGATCACGGGCGTATACTCGCCGTCCAGATTCGGAAACGCACTGTCAATGTTTTCGTAAAGGTAAGGTTCCAGCACCATAGCATAATCCAGTTCCATATCAAGGATCACTTCAGCATATGCGCTTCCCACAGAATAAGGATCGCCCTTATCATGATGCAGCCACACCTCATAATACGAAGGCTTTTTCTCGATCACGCACAGTCCGTCTTTTGAGGCAAATGTTTCCAATGTCTCTTCCGGCTTTGCATCTTCCCCTTCATAATCATCATATACCAATACCGTATCCGCCGGCTTAAGCTCCGATATGCAGCTCACCGCAGGCGGGACAGTGTAATCGGGTTCATCCGCGCTGCAGGCGGATAAAAGCAATGCCATACTTACCAAAAGAATACATTTTTTCATCATAGTCCTCTCCGTCAGGATCCTTTCCATTATGAACACGTCATTCCGGATGACACTAAACTCTTAAAATCCCTGTTCCATCAGCCACTTGTTGATCTGTCTCTCTCTCCCTGTTATATCCGCCTCATCCCTGAGTTTCCCGAGTTCTATACTGCCTTCCATATGCCCGTCGATCAGATAGATCACCCTGTCACTGGCAGCCGCCACCCTTGCGCTGTGTGTGACCATCATGATCGCAGTCCCGTCCCTGTTCACTTTCACCAGCTCATTCACCACTTCCCCGGCCGCTTTGGAGTTGAGGGCACCCGTAGGCTCATCGGCAAAGATCACCTTGGGATGATTGATGAGAGCCCTGCAAAGACATGCTCGCTGCAGCTGTCCGCCGGACACTTCATTGATCTCATTATCGGCGATCTCCATTATATTCAGCCGCCTCATCAGCATCTCCGCCTCTTCCCTCACCTTTTTACGGTCTGCCAGTCCTGCATGATATCCCGGGAGCAGGATGTTGTCGAGGATGCAAAGCTTTCTCATCATATACATCTGCTGGAAGATAAAGCCCATGCTTACCAGTCTTATCTTTGCCATCTCCCTGTCATTCATATCGGCATAGTTTTTTCCAAGGAAGCTTATATCACCGGCTGTGGCTCTGTCCATCCCGCTTACGGTATACAGCATGGTAGACTTGCCGCTTCCGGACGGTCCCATGATCGTCACAAACTCTCCTTCATTCAGCACAAAGTCGATATTGCGCAGCACGTTATTACTGTTTTTTTTGATAACATAGGTTTTGCACAAACCTTTTACATCGATCACTTTTTCCATGCCTTATTCCTCCCGTATGCTCCACAGATTGGTCTTTTTCGTCTTTCTCACACAGATCCTCATCACCACGATCCCTATGATCAGGATGATCCCCGGGATCACAAGCAGATTTTCAAACAGATCGGGCACAAAATGTTTTCCGGTATTCCCAAAGGTTTCAAATACCGCGCCCGCGATCGGATCAACTGCTATGTACTCTGCAAGAAAAGCAAGCAGGATCGATACCGCCAATACGATCAGCATCCTTGTCATCTGCCATTTCCTGATGTCCCTTTCACTGAAACCCACACACTTCAGGATCGCTATTGCCGGTGTTTCTCCCACAAGATCCACCGTTGTGTAAAGCATGGTATTGAGAGCAAGGATCAAGGCAACCATCACGGTAAATACCAGCTTCAGCGCATCGATCGGATCCACGATATATGAGAAATTATATCTTGTATATTTTTCAAATTCCCGGATATTCAGGTCACCAAACTTTTCCTGAAGACGTTTTATCATAGCCGGATGCTCGGACTCCGGCGCTTCCAGGTGGATATTGGTCAGGCAGTACAAAGGATCATAAGCGCCTGTATATTCCGCGCCGGCGATCATCTCCGGATACCCTTCCTCCATCATGTCCATAAATCCCGTTATGATAAAGTCCTTCTCACATTCATGAGTTCCTATCCTGTCGTCATCATATTCAAGCAGCAATAAACGCAGGCTGTCTCCGATCTTTAAGCCTTCTTTCTTGGCCGTATAATAACTTATGATCAGCTCATTCTCATAAAGCGGAAGTTTTCCTCCGCTCCTTAAAGGAAGGTCTTCATTATCTGTGTCACCAAACCAGAGTCTTGCGCCAATATTCTCATCCCCGTCACGAAGGATCGTCACAGACTGTCCCTTCATATAACGGATACTCACAGGTACGCCTTCCCGGTTCATATCTTCCACAAACAGAGCAGTGGCACCTTCCCGGTCTCCTCCTTTCTGGTAATAATAGTCCCCGATCTCATCATAGAAAAAGAAACAGAAATCCCTTTCAAGCTGGAGAAAACTCTTCTGGTATTCCCGGCTCAGGATCGTACTCTTCAGATTAGATACGGTAAGCAGGATCACCGTAGCCAGCATATAACTGATGATCAGAAAACTGTATCTGGCAAAGCTGTTGACCATATCCGAAACTGCCAGGAATACCGGAACTTTAATCCTCTTTGATCTGTAGAGATCGACACGGTTAAAACCACCGTACCTTTCTCCCGTGTTGTTCCCGTGCAGCGCCTCCACGACGGATATCTTCTGTATGCGCCTCATCATGATCGCTGAAAACACTATGATCAGGAATACGATACCGAAAGATACTATCAGACCGATCTTCTGAATGATAAGCGGATCCCTGAGGATGATGTTCCTGCAGAATCTCCTTATGACATATCGTGCCAGCGGTTGGCCAAGTGTGATGCCGGCTATGCCGCCGATCACCGCAAATGTGATATACATTGCCGAAAACATCCAGCGATAGCCGAAAGAATCAACGCCGATCGCACGCATCATGCCGATCTCCTTCTCTTCCCGCCGGATCGCAGCGATCATCATGTACCGTATCATGATCATCATGATGATGATGATCATAATGCTCATTGCCACAAGAAAATAGGATATCACCACAACGATCGTATATTCCGGATCGATCTCCGGCGTATACTCATAGGAGGTACAGGCACGGATCAGCTCCCTGCCATCCAGCTTAAGCTCATACAATTCATCACGTATGCTGTTGGTATAACTCAGGTTTCCTGCCCGCAGCAGTAATTTTACGGTCCGGAAAGGATTCTCTGCTTTCAGAGCTTCAAAGTCCTCATTGGAGATGATGAGCTCCTCGCAATTCATATCAAAAGGGGTTTTATAGATCTCGGATACTTTGAAACTGTATACCGATCCCAATTGCGTGGTGATGCATATCTCATCGCCTCTTTTGATCCCGGCCATATCCGACAGATTATAGCTTAATGCTATGCAGCCGGAACCGATCGCAAAACGTTCATCTTTATCATTGTACAGGAGATTGACCCGCGAAGACGCGGTTGTCAGATGAAAACTCTTATGCGCCGGAAACCAGGATGCCCAGGTGTACGATCCGTTTATACATACATTATCGTCCACCAGTCTGACATATTCTTTGATCTCACCCTCATCCACCATCAGGCTTGCGTTCATCCAGGCCTTTAAAGCTTCCTCTTTCTCATACATCCGGCCAGCCCCGGTATTCGCATTGATCACTACATTGGCAATATTGCTCACCTTATCCGTCCTGGCCCTTCCGGCAATCTCCGTATACATGAGATTGGCCGCCACCACGGAAATGATCGAAGCACTGATGATGAAGATAAACAGAATGATATTCAGACCTTTATGTGCCTTCAGGTCATTTTTTAACATTTTAAAAAACATGCCGCAAACTCTCCTATCCTGATGAGGAGATTGTAGCATGTTTACAGATCGTTAATCTTTAAGAAACTATTAAAATATCATGAGGACGGGGGGACGCTTCTTCTGTCGTCAATTACAGATATCCCAAAGATCTTAAGCTTCTTTCGATGCCCTCACGTATCCCAACCGAAGGCATCGCAACATCCGCATTTTTTAATTTCGTGAGGTCGTAGACCCTGTGGCAAAGGTGGCCGGCATATTCGGGATGCTTATCAAGATATCCCGTAAGCGGTATTTCCACGATACGGATATCTTTCCCCAGGCACTCTGCGATCATTTCATAATATGTCTTATTCTCTATCGCTTCCGGTCCGCCGATGCAGAAGACCTCCCCGAAGGCTTTTTCTTTTTGTGCGGAATCGACCAACGCTCTTGCCAGATCATCCACATAGACCGGATGGATCAGATAGGTTCCCATTCCGACCAGACGGATCTCTTTTTCCTGCAGGATCAGCTCCGGCAACTCCTTCTGTCTGCTGTGCTCCGGAAAACATCCCAGCAGAAATCCCGGGCCGTAGATATGCCCCGGCCGGAAGATGGTGATCTTTAAGCCGGAACGGCCGGAGCTCATGTCCTCCAAAAAAACTTCTTCCATATGCCGCTTATTGCCGGCGTAGCTGCATTCCTTTGTATCGCCCGGCTCATTTACACATATGCCGTCTTCCCGCTCCGGTACCCTTTTATACCGTCCATCATAGACCGAATCGGTTGAGACCACGATAAGCCGGTCCGTAAACTCCGGCAGGATTTCAAGATCTGCTTTGGCCTGTTCCCGGTTCATGCAGATGCAGTCAAATACCACATTCCATTTAACATCCGCTCCGGATAAAAGTTGCTTTAAGACGGGCAGGTCGTTACGGTCCGCCCGCAGTGCCGTCACTCCCTCCGGCAGTTCATGCACACCGCGGGTCAGTGTCCATACCTTGTAATGTTCCATCGCCATTTTGGCCACAACACTGCTTAAGCCCCCGCTGCCTCCGATGATCAGGGCATTCATGTTTTTGGAAGAAGTTGCTCCTTCCTTTCCCAGTTTACATACCATGATGTATTCCTCTTCGTTTTGATCAATGGTTTGAAATCCGACTTTCTTATACATCCGTACTGCGTAGTTTGCCTTTTGCACGGCAAGAGACGCCTGTTGATATCCCTTCTCCCGAAGCAATTCAAGCATCCGCATCATCAGCCGCGTTCCGACCCCTCTTCCCCTGTATTCCCGAAACAGAGCTATGGCAAAGGACGGCGTATCATCATCCACATGACCGTAATCCTTCATGATACGCGTCCATACAGCGCCCACCACTCTACCGTCTTCCTCCGCGACCAGACAATGGTCCGCCTTTCCTTCCCCAAAGCCTTCATAGTACAGCTTTAATTCGGGCTGTTCTATGATCGAAGGATCCGGTGCTTCCACCCCTTCCGGGATAAAGATCGCCTCATATAGAAAAGTCTTTAACAGTTCTGTTTCATCTGATCTTAATTCACGGATCATTATTATGCTCTCCCTGTCATAATTTATATAACAGATATTCTTCCGTTTCATAGCATTTCCGGAAATATTCTCTTTCAGGAGGACACGGGGACGGTCCTCCTGTCCTCATAGCGTTTTTTTCATATATTTCCCGTAACTGAATTCACGAAAAGATACATAGCCACATTTTTCATACAACGCGATAGCCGCTGCATTTTCATCAGCAACAAACAGTACACTTTCCCTACAGCCTGCTTTCTTTGCATCGTTCTCCATTTGTTTCAGACTTTCCGATGCATATCCTTTTCTTCGATCTTTCTCATATATTTCAAAATCACAGAGAAAACTCTGTTTTATATCTTCGGAATACTCGTGAAGTGTCCAGATAAATCCCACCGGCTCTTCCTTCTCATCAAAGATCGTCATCAGATAGTTATTCTCTGTATTCAGCCCCTCCGGGAGCATGGCACTCAATTCTTCTGTAGTCTCTTTTTCCGCTGCTTTCTCAGACATCTTTTCTTCCAGGATCAATTCCCTGACATGATGTTCAAAACTTCTTTGATAAAAAACATCATACTCTTCCCGATCCATTTTTCTTAATCTGACTTTCATGATCTCCCCGTCATAATTTATAGGCTCGTAAACGGAAATCCTGTCTGTTTATGAATATAACAGATATTCTTCCGCTTCATAGCATTTTCGGATGAATTCTCTGTCGTCATCCGACAGTTCTTTTGCCGGAAAAATAGCAATAAGTGAACTCAGATAATAATACGTCGGATGATTTCTGTAAGAAAATCCTTCCCTTCCGTACATTCCCTGGATCCTGTCATAGAACCGCTGTATTTCGGAAGTGTTTTTACATTCCACTGCTTTCAACACAACCGGCTCCTGCCCTTTTGCGCTGTTCGTAACGATCGCTTTCATGGTATTTACTGCAACAAACAGCCATTCTTCCATAGAATCCAGTGTTTCTACATGCGCCTGCACTTTGCTTAAAACTTCTTCATACATTCCGCGTATTCCTCCAGGAGCTCATGCGAATACTTCTTCTCCCGGTCCGAATCCCGCACGATCTTCCACAGAGCCGCAGCAGCTTTCAGCCGGTCGTGAAAGCTCTTCGTCGCATCGTCCCCGCAAAAATCACGCATAAACTGATTCCACTGAAGTGCCGACTTATCATAGATCGCATATGTCTTTTTTCCGTGATAGATATCAAGCAGATCGCCCAGCGTAAAACTCTCATCTCCGTTTTCTTTTACTGCTTTGGCTGTGGCGACCATGTCAACATTGAACCTGAATTTCTCCACGCCGGTCTGTTTGATAAAGAATTCCCTGAACTTCGGTCCAAAGGTGAACCCGCATTCGATCAGTCCGGTTTCCAGCGTCAGCTCTCCCTGAAACTTCTTTTTACCGCCTGCTTTCTTTTTTTCCGGCAGTATCTTTTCGCCATTAAAATATGCCTCGATCACCTTATTCAGTTCGATCTTTCCGCTGGGCGCCTTTAGTCCGTGCGCCTTGCAGATCGCGATCAACTCATCCCTGTACCAGTAGTATTTACTGAACTCTTCGTAGGTTTTTATACTGTCAAATTCCGGTCTTTCCATCTCGTCCCCCCCCGTCCTCAATCAAGTGACTGGCACTCTATGGTCTTCATCATCTCACGGAATCCGTTTCGTTCATAGAAGCGCATACCGTCGACATTTCCCGGAAAGACCTGCGTGCGTATAAAATCGGCTCCCTTTTCTTTGCCGTAATCCTTCGCCGCGCGCATGAGCACGGTTCCGATCCCCTTATCGCGCAGATCTTCCCGTACACACAGATCCTGCAGATATACAACCGTCTGCGGCTTTAAGCAGGACACCTTCTTCTGCGGGATGATCATGCAGTGCACAAAGCCGATGGCTTCCCCATCGGTATCCGCCACCAGGATATCCTGCGTATCGCTGTCAAAGATCCCTCTGAAGAATTCTTCCGTTCTCTCACCGATCACAAAGTGTTCCGGCTGATAGCGCACTCCGTCTTCTTCCAGCAGGCGGTACAGAATGCGGAGAGCCGGTATATCATTCATGTCCGCTTTTCTTATCAGAAAAGCGGTATTCATTTTTTCATAGATCTGCTGTATCAGCGGTGACTTATATTCTATATATTTATCCATATCATCGAGATACAGCTTTGCTCCTTCTTCCTTGATCCTGCTGTACTCGCGTACGGCTTCGGGGTGTGAGCGAAGGTAATCCCGGAATGCGATATGCCTCTTGAGCTCGGCGCAGTCCCGCGTGCAGACATACAGATGATGTTTTCTCAAATGCTCTTTCCTATCGTATTTGAACGCTTCCCGTCCCGCAATTCCCAGGTCTCCTTCATGACGGTATCCGATCGCAGCAAGCGCGCTGATCACCTCATCCAGCACCTGCCTGTCCCTGATCACAACATCGATATCAATGATCGGTTTCGCGGACAGCCCCCGCACGGAAGTACTGCCCACATGCTCGATCCTCAGCGCCAGTTCCCCCAGCGCTTCTTTTATTTCATCCCGTATCTTAATGAAATCATCCGCCCAGGCCTCATCATAAGGCATAACTACGACTCTTTTATTCCCCACTTATATCTCCTCCCCACACTTTCAGTCCTGTCCTCTTCAAAACAGCAGCTCACGTTTTTGCTGTTTTTTCTTCAGCCTTTCCACCACTCTATAATAATCTGCATAGATAACGTTCAACGATGCTGTCCGGATACTGCTTCCTGGTCATTTTCACACTAAAGCCGCTCCGGCTCCTCAGCGATCAGCCGCACCGACAATATATGTCTTGCCGGAAAGAACTCATACAGATACAGGGTCGTTACTTTTCCCGAAAAGGGACGGAACTCCTCCATGACATGCGTCTGCGCCACCTGTATTACATCCGGCTTGTCGATCAGTAGTGTCGTATGCGCCGCCCAGGGAAAAACATCAACGTTATCGCGAAAGTGCTCTCTCAGCGCAAGCATTTCCCTGTTTTCTTCCGGTTTCACGAACAGAACATGCTCTGACGGATTCTGAAACAGCTCGATCTTATGAAGCTCAACCGAAAACTCCCTCACCGATTCTGACAGACTTATCAGTCGTTCCTTCAGTTCCTCTTCCCGACTCACATCAAAAGACCCCAGTGCAAAATGCATAGGGATGTCTTTCGTCTGCACTCCGGTAAATCCAAGCTCATACAGTTTATCCTGCATCCCGGAAAGTTTTTCCTCCGTGTCGTCATCATATCCCGCCAGAACATATAACAGTTTTTCTACCATAACAGTTCCCCTTCATTTCAGTTTCTTTGACATGAACAAAAGCAGATCATCATCATTGACACAGGGTGCATACTGATCCAGCTGTTTATTCTGATACCACACGCCGCTGCCATCCGGAATATAACCACGCTTTACATAGATCCTCTGTGCAGCTCCATAGCCGGAATGGCATCCCACTGCCAGAAAGACCATATCCGAGCGCTTAGCTGCTTCCGCTTCCGCCACATCAAGCAATTTGCTTCCGATACCGGACTTATGAATGTGGAAGAAGACACAAAGATCCACGATCTCCGGAATGTTCTGACCGCCCCAGGGCCCTTCCGAAGGATGAAGCACTAGCGTGCAGATCCCGACGACCCTGCCTTCGATCTCCGGCACGAACACAAGCCTCTCGCCGTTTTGCTGCTCCCTGTAATAATTCTCATAGGTTTCCAGCTGCGGATGCCAGTCATAGGAGAGGTAAGTATCATAATAAACTCTTGCGTCTTCCGGCACCATACTGCGTATGGTCAGTTTTGCATCCTGATAATAGACCGTTTTGTCCTGCATGGATATGTCATTGCAAAACTCCTTCCTGTTAACCTCCGGTCCGTTATCGGCGGGAACCTCAGCATACCCTTCACTGCCACTGACGCATGAGAGCTTTTCCTGATTCTCATCAGAAGCGTCATCTGTTCTGCACAGATAACTCTCCATATTCTCAGAAAGTTCAATGATCTCCTCCGCAACCGATTTCCCCGTATTATCAAAAATATGTCCCTGATTCTCCGGAAGCTCTTCAAGCTCTTTCTTCAGAAATAAAGCACGCTCCACCATCTCCGTATCGCCACGTTCTTCTATGCGCTGCGTGATCACATTCTCCGAAGCCGTAAGCACAACATAATACAGCTTAGCCTCATGCTCTTTTGCAAGCTTTAAGAGCAGCGGCAGTTCCTCTTCCACCACATAATCGATCACCACATCCAGTCCGCGATCAAGTACCTTCCCTGCGGTTTCGATGATGCATTCCCAATTGAACTTAAGGATCTCTGTCCACACGATCTGATCAGCAGCCTGTCCTTTTTCCCAGAAGGAATCCTTGTAATCCGTCTCCACAAATCCCTGATGAAAATCGTCGCCATGGATCACATAGACCTGTTTTCTGACTCCTGTATTTGTCAGATGCTTTGCAAATGCATCTGCAAGCGTTGACTTTCCAACTCCGCAGGGCCCGGATATAAAATATATATTTCCCATTTTTCACCAAATCCTTTCTGACAATTCCTTCGCAAAGCGATCCATTGGATCATCGCCGCGGAGCAGATCACCATCTTTGCATGGAGATGCTCACCCCACCCGCTTGTCCTCCGTTGCCGCAAGCGCCTCCTCATAGTTATCCTCGATCACCGTGACCTGCTCTCCGGCTTCTCGGAAGCCTTTGATCACAGCCCGGTTTCCTTCCTTGAGCCACTCCGCCGTACAGTCCGTATCTTCCCCTCTCGACTCGACGTCCGAACCATGCTTCCGGATATCGGCGAAATGCGCATCGATATAAGCATCCGACATGGCCAGGCATACAAAGCGGATCTGAGAAGAGTATTCCTCTGTAAGATCCTTCCGCCAGTCAAACGGAATGTAGCAGCCTTCCACGATCAGATTCTGCAGGTTCTCGATCGCCGTCTTGATCATCTCGCGGACAATGGGCCAGAGATACTCCGTCAGCTCATCATCATCCTCCGGCGTCAGCTGCGTATTTTTGCTTCGGATCAGCCCCATCTTCAGATGGTCGATGGAAAGATAAGGAAAATGATATTTCTCCAGCAGCCGCTGCGCCAGCACGGTCTTTCCGACATGGGATGCTCCGGTAATTAAAATGATCATTTTTCTGTCCTTTCTGAAATGATCCACCGGGGACGGTTCTCAGTGGATCGTTATACGTTATTTATGATTCAGAGAGAACCGTCCCCAGTGAGTCACAATTCTTTCACAAGACAGAGCGTTAATTCGTCATCGTTTTTACAAGCCTCATCTTTGGGAAGAACACGATCCTCATAATAAACCCCTGCTCCGTCAGGGACATAGCCCCGCAAAGCATAGAAACGCTGTGCAGGGCCGTACTCGGCGTTCAGGCAGACTTCCAGATATATTTTCGTGTTCACTCGTCGTGCCAAAGCTTCGGCCGAGTCCATAAGCCTGGAGGCAATCCGTTTACGCCGGTATGGTTCAAACACCACTAAGTCACAGATCCCGGGAAGCCCCTGATTTTTTAAGGCGCCCCATCTGCACTCATAAAACAAAAACACGTATCCTGCGACTTTGCCATCGCAGAGTGCCAGTAATGCGGCGCATTCCCTGTTATCCTGAAAATCCAGCTGTCCGTTCAGGTAATTGACAAATGCCGTGGTTTCATCGTTATCTGCCTTACAGATGGCAGGGATATCCTCACGGGTCATCTGCCGGATTTCTATTTCAGTCATAGCGTACTCCGTTCGCTCTTCAAAAACCGATCCGCATAAAGACATTCTTCATAAAAATGATCTACTCAAAAGCGTTTTCTTAATCGCTCCACTCAAAACCATTCTTCTTAAAATATACCGCCTTCATTTTGGATGAAATACGAAAGATCCTTGATCACACGGACCATTTGTCCGCCATGCCAGAGTGCTTCGATTTCGTCTCTAGTCATCCATTTCGCTTCGGCGACCTCATCAGTGGACGCCTCCGAAAGCCGGATCGGGCCGTCATATTCAAAAAGGAAAATGTCATTGATGTCATTTACCCGCGTGCCATCATCGGAAAATTCCCGGATCTGCGTCAGTACCTTTCGCCCATTCTGTTCCTCAAGGGCGATACCGACCTCCTCCTGCACTTCCCGAAGCGCCGCATCAAAGCTTTTTTCCCCTTTTAATACGGAGCCTCCGACACATTCCCATGCAAAAGGATAAGTCTTTTTCTTCGCACTTCTTTGGGTCATCAGATATTTTCCTTCCGGATTGCGGATCCAGATGTGCACCACCAGATGATAGCCGTCTTCCGGCATCTGCGTGCCCCTGACATGTTCCCCGATGAGCTCCAGATTTTTGTTATAAAGATCCCAAATCTCCATTGCCGTCTCTCCGTTAGATATTATGATCTTCCGTTGCTATAAGCGCAAGTGTCTTCGCTTCGATACAGACATTATTTATCCATATGTTTCGCTATGCCTCTTCCCGTTTCCTGATGAAATTCACCACCGCATCCTCTTCGTTACAGGCGATCACGCCGGTCGCGATCTTCTTCAGTTCCGGAAGGGCGTTGCCCACCGCGTAAGATTCGTCCGCGACCCGAAACATCGGAATATCATTGATTCCGTCACCGAAGACAACAAGACGTTTAAACCCGTACCGCTCCTTCAGCTTATATATGGTCTTTGCCTTGGTACAGTTCTGCGGACATATCTCCAGCCAGTAATCATCGCGGTAGGTATCTTTCTGAAACAGGCTTTCCCAGCTGTCATACGGCTTCACCCGCTCATAGATCGGCGCGATCTCGTCCTTCGGACCAAGCAGGGTTATATATCCCGGGATACCGGCAAACATCTCATCCATAGACGACACCGGTCTCACTGTAGGATTCTTCTCATAGTAATCAATGTACTCTTGCAATTCCGGCACATGATCACAGTCGGCATATAAACGGTGCATCTCCTCCCCGAGAAAGACGGAAACGAAACCGCAGCTCGGAAGCTCCGGCAGAAGCTCCTTAAGCTGTTTTACATCCGCTTCCGAAAATACTGCTTTCTCCAGGTGCTTCCCTGTCGTATTATCCGCCAGAACAGCACCGTTTCTGGTGATCACAGGCAGTTTGAGCTTAAGCCCTCCCGCTATGGGAATGGAACTCTCTATCGATCTGGCCGTAGCATAGGTAAACGCCACACCCTTTCCGATCAGCTCATTTATCGTACTCACTGTATACTCCGAGAGTGTTTCATCATTTCGCATCAGTGTACCATCCAGATCGGATACATAAAGAGTCTCCATAGCGTTCTTTCTTTTTTCTTCGGATTTCATCGTCTCTTCCTCCGGATCCTGCAGATCCATATACCACATTTCCGTCGTTTTTCTCAAAGCTTACATCAGCTTCTTCACGATCTGCTCCGCGCACTCCTCCGGTGAATCAACGCTCGTATCCACACGACAGCTGTATACGATATCCCTGCTCATCAGCTCTGCCTGCTCGTCCGACTGACCCTCATAACGATCTCCGCGTTCGACATTACGCTGTCTGCAGATATCTAACGGACAGTACACCTCAACGATATCAAACGGGCTGTCCTTCATTATCTCCATCAGCTGCGTGTAGTGCGGCCTAATCCCTTCCCTCTCAACCAGTATCCCGTCGATCAGAACATTCTTTCCCAGATCGGAATAAAGCTTTGCTGTGTGATACATCATGATGATAACCTCCGAAAGATATTTCCAGTAATCCTCCTGAAGGTACTGCTCACCAACCATCTCCTGAAAGAGGTCGTTTGCCACAACATAGAAAAACACATCCCGCCGCGCCTGTAATGCTTCCACTATGGAAGTCTTTCCGGAGCTTGTGACCCCGTTTAAAAATATGATCTTTCCCTTATCCATCTTTTCCCCTTTCAAACTATTCAGATTCCCGCCATCAAAAATCCTTTGATCATCTTTTGATCTTCTTCCTTCAGTCGGTCTGCCGTACAGCCCGGAACATCAAGCCTTACAGATCCAGATACCAGACAAACTGCACCTCGTCCCTGCAGGCTTCCTCCTGATAGTATGCATACATATCCACCTTCGACAGCAGCGCTCCCTGCTTTTTATAAAACCTGCACGCAGGGACATTATTGTTCTGGCACTCGATGATCATCTGACGGTATCCGTTTTCTTTTGCTTCTTTGATCCCCATATCAAGCATCTTCTGTCCTATCCCCCGGTGTTTATAGCCATCATCCACCCGTATATCCCACAATACGCAGGCATCGTCACGTCCCGAAAGCATATAGAGTTTAGGTTCTCTTGCCGCTATCGTCATTGCGCCGACAGGCTTTTCATCATCAAATGCCATATAAAAAAACCAATGGCTTATATCGAATTCTTTCTCATATTCCGTAGCACGTTCATAGACACTCAGATCTTTAACATATGGTTTAACCTTTACTTCTTCAAGTGCAAGCCCGCCCAATCCATTATCTATCCTTTTGATCCTGAACTCACTGCGTACATCAACATTCATGGATACCGAGTCGTACATTTCAAAACAGGATCTGTCTGTTTTCTTTATCTGTATCATTTTTCCTTACTCCTGTCTATATCACTTAATATTCCCGAGCAGGAAAGTTCGACAACGCAGATCACAGATCCGCTGTCTCACTTTTTCACTGCGCTCACTTATTCTTTATCTCTATCCTGTCAAGGATTCCCTGAACGCCAACATTTGTATGTGTAAGATACATCCTCGTCACATCTTCAACAAAGCCCGGATCCGCTCCGGTCTTACGCGCGATACGTTCCAGCTGCCATCCCTTGTCGATATATTTCATGATGTCTGCGACCAGATCATACCACTTTGAACGATCGATATCTTTTTCGGGCTCATCCGAAACACGGATTTTTCCCGCTTTTGTCCGGGTCCCAGGAAGCGAGCCTTCACCATTTTCCGCCATATCCAGTACCGCTGTTTTTGCATGTCCGTAATACACCGTCTTCGGATCTAAAGCGAGCAGTCTTTCCCAGCTCTTTCCGATCTCCGTCCCCTTATGCAGTTCCAGTTCATACAGGGGATTCAGATCCCCTACGAACAGACTGCCCTCATCGAGCCATAAGGAAATACTGTCATCGGAATGTCCCGGCGTATGCAGTAATTCTCCATCAATGCCCAGCCCTGCGAGTACACTGCGGCTTTCCGCAAGTGTTATCAGCTTCACCTTGTCATCCCTTATCGGGAAAAAGCGCATCCGCTTGTCTTTCTCAAAAACCGCATCGGCAGCATGCAGATACTCTTTCTGCACATCGCACGCCAGAATCACAGGACCTTTATCCGCGATCTCCTGTGCGATACCGTAATGATCGGGATGGAAGTGGGATATCACAACATGATCGATATTATCCAATCTTTTCCCAAGTCTTCCAAGCTCCGCGCAGAACGCCGGAAACGTTCCCGCCCAGCCGGTATCAAAGAGGATCGCTCCTCTTTCTCCTTCGATCAGGTATGTATTGGTATTTGAATATTTTAATAAGCTGATCTCTTCTTTCATCTTCAATTCTTCATCACAAGTTTTTTACTCAGGACAAACAGTTTCCGCGCCAGGCGCATATCCTTCGATCGTTTGGAAGACTTCGCTATCCTGCAACGGTAGAAATATTCGCCGCTCACATTTTTTACGGAATCGTCCATAGCCAGAAATATCGCTGTCCGAGCGCCTTCCTCCGGCGTCTGAAAGAAAGGCTTTAACAGGCCGGTGACCGTCTTTCCGAAGCCCGTATCGCGGTCGATCCCGATGTTGGTCGCTACCGCTCCCGGATGACAGCAGTTTACCGTGATCCCGCGTTTTGCGACTCTCCGTGCCAATTCCCTCGTAAACAGAACATTTGCCAGCTTGCTCTGCGAATAAGCCGTGATCACATTATAGTGCTTTTTCAGATTGATATCCTCAAAGTGGATCCTTCCCACTTTATGTGCGCCGGAAGCGACATTCACGATACGCGATCCTTCCCCCATGTTTTTAAGCAGGAGCATCGTCAGAAGAAAATGGCCGATGTGATTGATCCCAAACTGGCGTTCCAGTCCTTCCCTGGTTTCCTGCCGGTCCAGAGATATAAAACCGGCATTGTTCACAAGGATATCGATCTTCTTATACTTTGCTTTTACCGTTCTTGCAAACCCCCTGATAGAATCATAATCTCCAAGATCACAGAGGATCAGTTCCAACTGCCGTTCCTCTTTCTCCTTAAGCTTTGCAAGTGCTTCTTTCCCACGTTCTTCGTTCCTGCATAGCATGATGACCTTCGCCCCTGCATCACTCAATGCCGCTGCAGTGGCAAGTCCCATACCGGAATTCGCGCCGGTCACTATCGCTACTTTTCCCTCCATACATTTCCTCCCATTATGAGGACACGGGGACGGTCCTTCTGTCCTCATTTTTGAGGACACGGGGACGGTCCTTCTGTCCTCATTTTCAAAAAACTGTTGACATTTTAAACATATACATTTATCCTTTTTTTACTGCGAACTACGACATCCAATTGTCTATTAAGAGGTAATCGCATCTTCGGGTATTTTCACCCGTCAATTCCATTTATTATAAATGGCACCTTACATACACACAAAAGACTTTATTATTTCATAAAGAAAGGACATATGCCTATGAGTCGAAAAACAAGGATCATCAGTAGCACTAACACTTATCACGTCATGATGCGAGGCGTCAACAAACAACTGATTTTTCATGAGCCAAGAGATTATGAACGTATGATCACTACGCTTGGACGCTATAAGGAAATTTCACAATTCGAATTATACGCATATTGTCTGATGGGAAATCATATTCATTTACTTATCCGGTCGGACCACGAACCAATAGGCCTGGCAATAAAACGAATCGGAGATTCCTACGTGTTTTGGTACAACAAAAAGTATAATCGCTGCGGCCATTTATTTCAAGACAGATTTAAAAGTATACCGGTAGAAGATGACGTGTATTTTCTGACCGTTCTTCGTTATATCATTCAGAATCCTGTAATTGCCGGTATCTGCAAACACGTAGAGGATTATGCATTTAGCAGTGCTGCAGATTACTGTATTGGCGAATCATGCTTATCTGATACTGCTATGGCCAAAGAACTGATACATGGCCAAAATATCAGAAAGTATCTCAATCATATAGAACCCTTCGATATTCCGGATATGAATGAACGTCACGTGATCTCTGACAACGAAGCCGCAACCATTATCTCCGTCGCAAAAAAGAACTATCATCTCGACAACAAAAAGGAGCTGGCTGTTTTTGTACGCAACATGCATGACTGCGGGATATCCATCCGTCAACTGGCCCGACTGACGGATATTCCGAAAATCACGATTGAACGTATACTGAAATGAGGACAGCAAAACCGTCCCCGTGTCCTCACTGTTCTCATTCCACTTCTCCTTTTGCAAACAGGTTATCCTTTCCCATCCCGCAAACATACGGGTTACTGTCAAACATATGGCAAAAATCCAAAAAATCTTCCCTCTGTGACGGATCATTCATGATCTTAACAAGTATATCATTCGGAATGGTCCTTGCATATGCACCCGGCCCCGCCATTTTTATCTCCTTCACTCCGTACTTTTTAAGTATTCTTTCAAGTTCATCCGGCATAAAGTGATAAGAGATACTCCACGGAACCTCTCCGCGGTCATATGCCTGTTGCACTTCTTCCACATCACACAAAAGACCGCTCTCATACGACTTGAGCAGCTTATCCTTCGTGAATGTAAAACTCTCTACCATCCGGTCACGGCTGCTTAAACACCACTGTACCCAAGGATCTTTGCTGTCTTTATCCAGGATGAATTGATTCTTCTGTATGGGATTCGCCAGATAAGGCAGCGCTCCCAGCCTGCTGGACACACTTATCAGGATACGTTTATTCGCGATCCTGACTAGCTCTCCTATTACTTTTTCCTGATCCGGATAGGTATAGGAGATCGGAGAATCAAAAGACATCACCAGATCAAAGGAACGATCTGTATATGCATTCAGATCCTCCAATGCGCCTTTTACAAACGTGATCCGCTCACTCACACCTTCCAACGCTGCGATCTCTTTTGCCTTGTCGATCATAGGCTGGGAGATATCAAAATGCGTAACCCTGATCCCCTGCTTTGCAAGCAGTATGGAAAATCTTCCGCATCCCGCGCCCCCGTCAAATGCCGTCTTTATCCCATCCAGAGACTGCAACAGCTCTTTTTCGATATGCGCCTTTTGCACAATGTCATCTATAAATGTATTTTCTCTTTCTGCCTCCAGCTCTCCTTTATCCGGCTGGTTCCACATCCGTTCGGAGATTTTTTCACTGTATTTCATTTTCCTTATTCCTCTCTTTGCATTACACACGGGTATAACAATCGCAATGTATCTGAAGAAACACATACATTTTTGTCTGTCGCCCATGTTATTCTGAGGACAACAGAACCGTCCCCGTGTCCTCATGTTATTCTGAGGACAACAGAACCGTCCCCGTGTCCTCACATGATCTCTACAACTTCTATATCTCCGTCCACCAGCACTTCCACGATAGGATCCTGTCCTTCATCTTTGCCCCAGTTCTGCCAGTATAATTCAGCACGTCTAAGATTTTCTTTTTCATCTGTCGTTCCGTCAAAGCACTTGCAGGCATCACCGTAAAAAACATTTCCATTAACTCTTATCTTTGCTATACCATAGACGGTGCGCCCCAGCTTCACAAAATAATCTGCCCACTGTTTCGCTTCCTTATATTCACGGGTTACATATAATGCTGCCATTCGTGACGGATACCCCGGATACTTTTCTTTCCTGATCTTTTCAAGCGCCAGTTCTCTGAGTGCCACATCGGTATGATGCTCAAGCTCTGTCCCCTCATACTTTCCCGGATGCGCATAAATATCCTTAACCTTATCCATCTCCGCCTGCACTCTGTCATACACACCATTTGGATGATCCCGATCCACACGGAAGTGTTCCCCCGCTGCTTTTGGCCTGTCAGATATCACATGATAGAAATGATCACGTTTTCGCTGTGTTGTATAAAAACAGTATAAGCGTTCCTCTTCATCATATATATCTTTATACATCCTTCTGTCATGTAATAAAAAACCCG
>JAEEGL010088710.1_pt1 | contig 20611 bp, 17 predicted proteins | sample 9134231 | NCBI WGS metagenome assembly JAEEGL01 (sample SAMN16246548, study PRJNA631951) | gut metagenome | biome: gut microbiome; feature: rumen; material: fiber-attached | host: Bos | place: Iran: Karaj | collected 2018-10
AGATGAAAAAGAAATACTGGGATGCCAGGCATAACTGCAGTGCCTACATTCTGCCAGCAGCGGGGGGGCAGACGCCGGTCCTGCATTCTTCCGATGACGGGGAACCGTCCGGCACAGCCGGAAAACCCATGCTTTCCGTTTTGGAAGGAAGGCAGCTTTCCGGGGTGGCGGTTGTGGTGACCAGATACTTCGGCGGGGTACTGCTCGGAACCGGCGGTCTCGTCAGGGCCTATCAGGATGCGGTAACAGAGGGGATCGGTCAGGCGCAGCTTCTGGAAGAAAAAAAGATGAACCGGGTTCGTCTTGAAACTGATTATACCTTGTGGGGGAAAGTGCAAAGCTACGCGGCTGTGAAGGAAAGCGTTATTCAGGAAGATGTGGGATATGGCGAAAAAGTAAGCGCATGCTTACTGGTTGAAGAGGGGGAAACGGACCGCATAATAAAAGAAATCGTGGAGCTGACAGGTGGGAAGGTTCATCCCGAGGTAGGCGAATGTATTCCCTGGAGAATTCCTGTCATAGATAATTCCTGATTTCAAAGGTGTCAATGGGGACGGTTCTCTCTGACACCATTGAAACGTGGTGTCACAGAGAACCGTCCCCACTTGACGCCGAACCGTCCCCATTGACACCCATTGAAATCGATTTTCCTTGCAATTTGAAAAGTTTGTGATACACTGTGATGTGGTGCCTTGAATCCGGCACCACGTTTTTGCGTACAGAAACAGGGAGTATGGTATTTTTAACCCCATAATAGATAGAGGAGATACAATGAAGCAGAAAAGAGAAGACATCAGAAATGTAGCGATCATCGCCCATGTCGATCACGGCAAGACAACGCTGGTGGATGAGCTTTTAAAGCAGAGCGGTGTATTTCGTGCGAATCAGGAAGTGGCAGAGCGTGTCATGGATTCCAATGACATTGAGAGAGAACGCGGGATCACGATCCTTTCCAAGAATACTGCAGTTACCTATAAAAATACAAAGATCAATATCGTGGACACTCCGGGGCATGCGGATTTCGGCGGCGAGGTGGAACGTGTCCTGAAGATGGTAAACGGCGTTGTACTGGTGGTGGATGCCTTTGAAGGTGTTATGCCGCAGACCAAGTTCGTGCTTCGCAAAGCACTGGAATTGAAACTTCCGCTGATCGCTTGTGTCAATAAGATCGACAGACCGGAAGCAAGACCGGAAGAAGTGGTGGATGAGATCTTAGAACTGCTCATCGATCTCGAAGCAGATGAAAGCCTTCTGGATTGTCCTTTTGTATTTGCTTCTGCAAAAACCGGTACGGCATCCCTGTCCGCAGATGAAGAAGGCACGGATATGCAGCCGCTCTTTGAGACGATCCTGAATTATATCCCGGCGCCGGAAGGCGATCCGGATGCCGGAACCCAGGTACTGATCAGTACCATTGATTATAATGAATATGTAGGCCGTATCGGTGTCGGCAAAGTCGATAACGGGACCATAGCGGTCAATCAGGAAGTGGTGATCGTGAACCACCATGAACCGGATAAACAGAAGAAAGTAAAAGTTTCCAAACTGTATGAGTTTGACGGTCTTTCCAAGGTGGAAGTGAAAGAAGCGGGCATCGGTTCCATCGTTGCCATTTCCGGAATCGCAGACATCCATATCGGCGATACGCTCTGCAGCGTGGACAATCCTGCGCCGATACCGTTTCAGAAGATTTCGGAACCGACGATCGCCATGCATTTTATCGTCAATGACTCTCCGCTGGCAGGTCAGGAAGGAAAATATGTCACCAGCAGACATCTGCGTGACCGCCTGTTCCGCGAACTGAATACGGATGTATCCCTGCGCGTGGAAGAAACCGATACGACAGAAGCATTCAAGGTATCCGGAAGGGGAGAACTGCATCTGTCTGTTCTGATCGAGAATATGCGCCGTGAAGGCTATGAGTTTGCAGTTTCCAAAGCAGAGGTGCTGTACCACACCGATGAGAACGGACATAAGACAGAGCCCATGGAGATCGCCTATGTGGACGTGCCGGAAGAATTTTCCGGTACTGTCATTCAGAAGCTGTCTACCAGAAAAGGCGAGCTGCTTTCCATGAAACCCGCAGCCGGCGGCTATACGAGGCTCGAGTTTTCCATTCCGTCCCGCGGACTGATCGGATATCGCGGCGAGTTCATGACGGATACCAAGGGAAACGGTATCATGAATACCAGTTTTGACGGCTATGGTCCTTACAAAGGTGACCTTGCTTACCGTGCAAAAGGTTCCCTGATCGCTTTTGAGGATGGAGAGACCATTACTTACGGATTGTATAATGCACAGGAACGCGGCACTCTGTTCGTAGGTCCGGGCGTCAAAGTTTACAGCGGTATGGTCATCGGTGAGACGGGAAGGACAGAAGATATCGAACTGAATGTCTGCAAGAAAAAACAGCTGACCAACACCCGTGCGTCAGGTTCGGATGAAGCTCTTCGCCTGTCACCTCCGAGGATCCTGTCTTTGGAGCAGGCACTGGACTTTATCGATACGGATGAGCTTTTGGAAGTGACGCCGGAGAACCTGAGGATCCGTAAGAAGATTCTGGATCCGACGCTGAGGAAGAGAGCAGGGTTCAAGAAGAACTGATATAATATAAACCCTCAGAGCTTATAATCTATATGACAGAACAAATGAAACGACAATATAAGACTCTTGGAATCTCCGAGGAGGTTCTTTCTTTCGGGGAGGAGGTCCTTGCGGATCTGCGCCCTCGTTTTGATGCCATCGATGAAATCGCTGAGTATAATCAGCTCAAGGTCATCGCAGCGATGCAGAAGGCGAAGGTGAGCGAAGCCTGCCTGCTCGGAACCACCGGCTATGGCTACGGCGATATCGGAAGGGAGACCTTGGAGAGTGTCTATGCGGAGATCTTCAAGGCAGAAGATGCCCTGGTGCGTCCGCAGATCACCTGCGGGACCCATGCGCTGGCGCTTGCGCTGATGAGCAATCTGCGTCCCGGGGACGAACTGCTCAGCCCGGTGGGAAAACCTTACGATACTTTGGAAGAGGTTATCGGGATCCGCCCGTCGAGAGGTTCCCTGGCCGAATACGGGATCACATACCGTCAGGTGGATCTGCTGCCGGACGGCTCTTTTGATCTCGAAGGGATCAAGGCGGCGATCCGGCCGCAGACAAAGCTGGTAACGATCCAGCGTTCCAAGGGTTATGCCACCAGAAGGACATGATCGGTGGAGAGTATTGGCGAGCTCATCGCTTTTATCAAAGGGATCCGCAGTGATATCATCTGCATGGTTGACAACTGCTTCGGAGAATTCGTGCAAAGGATAGAGCCCACGGAGGTGGGAGCGGATCTGGTTGTCGGATCACTCATAAAAAATCCCGGCGGCGGTCTGGCGCCCATTGGTGGATATCTTGCCGGAACAAAAGAATGCATCGAAAATGCAGCATACAGACTGACTTCCCCCGGTCTCGGAAAAGAAGTGGGCGCATCGCTTGGCGCATTGCCTTCGCTGTATCAGGGGCTGTTCCTGGCGCCGACTGTGACAGCTGCAGCTTTGAAGGGCGCGATCTTTGCGGCAAATCTGTATGAGAAACTCGGGTTTGAGGTAAGGCCGAATGCAGTGGAAGATCGTTTTGACATCATTCAGGCCATCGTGCTTCGTAAACCGGAAGCGCTGATCGCTTTCTGCAAGGGCATTCAGGCGGCTGCGCCGGTGGACGGTTTTGTGACCCCCGAGCCCTGGGATAGGCCGGGGGATGATGCGCAGGTGATCATGGCGGCCGGCGCTTTTGTATCCGGGTCGTCCATTGAGCTTTCCGCAGATGGACCGATGAAGGAACCCTATGCCGTGTATTTCCAGGGCGGACTGACCTTCCCGCATGCGAAACTGGGTATGCTGAAAAGCCTCCAGGAGATGAAGGATGCGGGGCTGGTGGAGATACCTTGATGAATAAGATGAACGCCCCTCATCCGGCGCTTCGCGCCACCTTCCCCCCAGGGGGAAGGCTTTGTTTTATATAGAAAATAATGATTGTGATAAAACTATTTTTGTGATAAAGTAGTATAGATATGTTCATACATGGCAAAAGTGTTCCAAAATGCACTTTCGCAGGTATGAAAAACGATATAGAAACAAGAAACAGGAGAGTACAACACTATGAAGAAACTGATGCTGGGTAATCAGGCATTCGCTCGCGGGCTCTATGAAGCGGGCTGTCTTTTTGTTTCGAGTTATCCCGGTACGCCGAGTACCGAGGTGACGGAGGAAGCGGCAAAATATGATGAGATCTATTGTGAATGGGCGCCCAATGAGAAGGTGGCGATGGAAGCAGCATTTGGTGCATCCCTTGCCGGCAGGCGCTCTTTTTGCGGCATGAAGCATGTGGGTCTGAATGTTGCTGCAGATCCGCTTTATACCATGTCCTATACCGGCGTGAATGCGGGTATCGTGATCTGCGTGGCAGACGATGCCGGCATGCATTCTTCCCAGAATGAGCAGGATTCAAGGCATCATGCCATTGCATCCAAGGTACCGATGCTCGAGCCTGCCGATTCCGAAGAGGCCCGCACTTTTGCTGCATTGGCTTATGACCTTTCCGAAGAATACGATACGCCCATCATCATCAAGATGTGCACCCGCGTCGCGCACAGTCAGTCGGTTGTGGAAACCGTGGAGAGAAAGGTTCCTGACAGAAAGGCGTATGAGAAAAATATTCCCAAGTATGTCATGATGCCCGGCAATGCGATCCGCCGTCATCCCTTCGTGGAAGAGCGGATGAAGAGAATGGCCGAGTGGGCTGAAAACTGCGAGATCAACCGTGTGGAAAAAGCTAACGGCAAGAGCCCTAATGGCAGAAGAGTCGGCATCATCACGTCATCCACCTCTTATCAGTATGTGAAAGAAGTATTCGGAAATTCCGTTTCCGTTCTGAAACTGGGCATGGTAAATCCCCTGCCGGAAAAACTCATTAAGGATTTTGCAAATGACAACGATGTGCTCATCGTTGTGGAAGAGCTCGATCCCATCATTGAAAATCACTGCAAGAGCCTTGGCCTTTCCGTTCATGGAAAAGACCTGCTCCCCATGTGCGGTGAGTTTTCCCAAAACCTTTTGAGAAAATGCATCGGAAGTCTTGTTTGGGGGAAAGAGCATACAGCTGACCGGGTGCTTTCCGTGGAAGATCAGATCCCCGGAAGACCGCCTGTTATGTGTGCAGGCTGTCCGCACAGAGGCCTGTTCTATACACTCAGCAAGAATAAATGCACGGTACTCGGTGATATCGGCTGCTATACATTAGGGGCCGTGGCGCCGCTGTCCGCTATCGATACCACCCTTTGCATGGGCGCTTCTGTCAGCGCAATCCATGGCTTTAACAAGGCAAGTGAAGGTGAAAATGAAGGAAAGACCGTAGCTGTCATCGGTGATTCCACCTTTATGCATTCCGGTATGACAGGACTTGCGAACATCGCATACAACCAGTCGAATTCCACCGTGATCATTTTGGATAACTCTATCACCGGTATGACGGGACATCAGCAGAACCCGACCACCGGTTATAACATCAAAGGTGACCCGGCAGGGAAGATCGACCTTGAAGCGCTTTGCAGGTCCATGGGATTTGAAAGAGTCCGCGTGGTAGATCCGTATGATCTGAAGGCAGCAGATACAGCCGTAAAGGAAGAACTTGCGGCAGAAGAGCCATCAGTGATCATTTCCAGAAGGCCCTGCGCACTGCTGAAATATGTGAAGCATAATCCGCCGGTATGTGTGAATACGGAAAAATGTATCGGTTGTAAATCCTGTATGAAGATCGGATGCCCGGCTATTTCCATGAAGGACGGCAAGGCGCATATCGATGAAACCCTTTGCGTAGGATGCGGAGTCTGCGAGCAGCTTTGTCCCGTCGGGGCGTTTGAGCATACCGGAGAGTGAGACGCAGAATTTGAGGACCGTTCCGGAGGATAGATGATTTCTTTTAGCGGAAAATCCGGTATGGAAATACGGAGCGAAAGACCAGTAATCCATTACTGGAAAGTCCGGTATGGAAATACGGAGTCGGAATACTGATAATTGATTTAGAGAGGAAGAGAAATGTCGGAAACAAAAAATGTAATGATCGTCGGCGTGGGCGGACAGGGTTCCCTGCTGGCAAGTAAACTGTTAGGGCGTCTTTTACTGGATGCCGGATATGATGTTAAGGTATCTGAAGTGCACGGCATGTCGCAGAGAGGCGGCAGTGTCGTAACTTATGTCAGATATGGGGATAAGGTGTATTCCCCGCTTGTAGACGAGGGAGAGGCTGATTATATCATCTCCTTTGAACTTCTTGAGGCTGCAAGATGGCTGCCTTACCTGAAAAAGGACGGTCAGATCGTGACGAACATTCAGCAGATCGATCCCATGCCCGTGATCACCGGTGCGATGGAATATCCGACGGATCTGGTGGAGAAAATGAAACAGACCGGAGCAAAAGTGGATGCCATCGACTGCCTTTCCTTAGCACAGCAGGCCGGATCCGCAAAGGCGGTCAATATCGTGCTGATGGGCAGACTGTCCCATTACTTTGACATGCCGGATGAGGCATGGCAGAAGGCGATGGAAGCGGTAGTACCCGCGAAGTTCTTAGAGATGAATAAAAAAGCGTTCGAGCTTGGTAAAAACGTCTGAAGCTGGGGAGTGTGTAATGTGACAGAAAGCTGTTTTGAGAAAAGCGAAACAGCCTGTTGTCAGACAAGGAGGCGGAAATTGGAACGGTATTTTCAAAAGGAGATTGAATGTGCTTCTCGGGATGAGATCATAGCCATTCAGAACAAAAAACTGAAGGAGCAGGTACAGCATGTCTGGGACAACGTTCCTTACTATCGCAAGAAAATGGAAAAGAAGGGGGTAACCCCCGAGGATATTCAGACCATTGAGGATCTGCATAAACTTCCTTTTCTTTCCAAAAAGGATTTAAGGGATGCTTATCCTTATGGTCTGATGGGTGTTCCAAAGGATCAGGTTGTCAGGATCCATTCGACTTCCGGTACCACCGGAATGCGCTTGGTTGCATTTTTCAGCCAGGGTGATATCGATCTGTGGGAAGACTGCTGCGCGAGAGCTATTGTAGCGGCAGGCGGCAGCAAAGATGATGTCTGCCAGGTATCTTATGGATTCGGATTGTTTACAGGAGGCGCAGGCCTCAATGGTGGCAGCCACAAGGTCGGCTGCATGACAGTGCCGATCTCTTCGGGTAATACGGAAAGACAGATCATGTTCATCCAGGATCTGCAGGCAAGCATTATCTGTTGTACGCCTTCTTATGCGGCTTACCTTGGTGAGAGCATGAAGGAGATGGGACTTGGCCCGGATGATATTCCACTGAAAGCCGGTATCTTCGGCGCTGAGGCCTGGAGCGAGGAGATGCGTCAGAGCATTCAGGAAACGCTTGGCATCAAGGCTTATGATATTTACGGTCTGACAGAGCTTTCCGGACCGGGCGTTGCTTTCGAGTGCAGCGCACAAAGCGGCATGCATATCAATGAAGATCATTTTATTGCAGAGATCATCGATCCCGATACGGAAGAGGTTTTGCCCGAAGGAGCAACGGGAGAACTGGTATTTACGGCCATTGATAAAAAAGCGTTCCCTATGCTTCGCTACCGTACCAGGGATATCTGCAGACTGAGCAGGGAAAAGTGCTCCTGCGGACGGACCCATGTGAAGATGGCAAAACCCATGGGAAGATCCGACGATATGCTGATCATCCGCGGCGTCAATGTATTCCCGAGCCAGATCGAAACCGTGCTGCTTGAGCATGGATATCAGGCAAATTACCAGATCATTGTCGGCCGTGTGAACAATACCGATACCCTGGATGTCCATGTGGAAATGACACCGGAAATGTTTACCGATGATATGACAGAAGTGACCAAACATCAGAACGATCTTGTGGCGGGCCTGAAGAACATGCTTGGCATCAAGGCAAAGGTAACGCTGGTGGCACCGAAGAGCATTACCAGAAGCGAGGGTAAGGCTGTCAGGGTGATCGATAACCGGAAGATATAGACAAGGAGGGTTACATATGAGCGTAAAACAGATTTCCATCTTTCTTGAAAACAAACCGGGAAAAATGTGCGAGATGACGGAAGTGCTCGCAGCAAACAAGATCAATATGCGTGCGCTGTCTTTGGCGGAAACCGAAGGCTTCGGTATTGTCCGGATCATCGTGGATGATGTATATGAAGCAACGACGGTTTTGAAGGATGAAAACTATATCAATAAACTGACGAGTGTTGTGGTAGCGCAGATCCCGGATGTACCGGGCGGTCTGAATCAGGTGCTGAAGGTTTTTGCAAAAGACCAGATCAATCTGAATTATATGTATGCGCTGTCTGCAATTACCAATACCGACAATGCCTATATGGTATTTCGGGTAAATGACCATAAAGCGGCGGAAGCGGCGCTGGCAAAAGCCGGGATCCGGGTGGTTACCCAGGAAGAGATATCGGAATTATAAAAGTGATTTCATGATGTAGCAGGGGCATGGCTTAGGCTATGCCCCGTTTTCGTAATGTTTTAACTGTTTTTTACTGTAAGAAATCTATTGCTGAAAGATGATCGGATTTATTTTTGAAAGTATCATATTGGGTATTGCGCTTGCCATGGACGCCTTTTCGGTCTCTCTGGCAAACGGTCTGCATGATCCGTATATGAAAAAAACACAGCGTCTGAAGATCGCAGGCTGTTTTGCGTTTTTTCAGTTTCTGATGCCGATGATCGGATGGCTCTGCATCCATACCATTGTAGAGGCGTTCGCGTTTGTACAGCCGGCGATTCCCTGGATCGGATTTTTTCTGCTTTTGTTTCTCGGCGGAAAGATGATCGTGGAGGGATGGAAGGAAGACAGGGAAAACTCGGAAAAAGATGCGGAAGACAATGCGGATGAGAGTACTAATAAAGTTAGCAATCGCTTACTTTTTGTCCAGGGCGTTGCGACCTCCATCGATGCACTCTCTGTTGGCTTTGCCTTTGCAACCTATTCGGCGCTTGCCGCGTTTTCGGCTTCCTGCATCATTGCAGCCGTGACGCTCATCATCTGCCTTGGGGGCATTGCCATTGGTCGGAAGTTCGGAATGCTGTTTGCCGGAAAGGCCTCGATCATGGGAGGGCTGATCCTGATCATCATTGGACTGAAACTGATCCTGTGATAAGTTCATAGATACGATTCACAGACGATATGGATTTACTGACCGGATCGTCATGCTTGCACGAAACCATTTATTTTTGTTATAATCCTGAAGTATGAGAACAGATTACAGACATGAGATCAAACATGAGATCAGCAGGACAGATATGCTGATTCTGCAAAGCCGCCTGCCGCATCTGATGCAGGCTGACGCCCATGCAAAGGATGGCAGGTACTTTATCCGCAGTCTGTATTTTGATACGCCGTCGGATAAGGCGCTCCGGGAAAAGATCGATGGCGTGGACAGGCGGGAGAAGTTCCGTATCCGGTTTTATGACAACGATCCGTCTTTTATCAGACTGGAAAAAAAGAGCAAGCTTTCCGGTCTCGGAACAAAAGACAATGCTGCCATGACAAAAGACGAGGTCTTGTCTGTGATCGCAGGGGATACAGCGTGGATGGCAGAGACGGACCGGCCTCTGATCCGGGAACTGTATGCGAAAATGAAAAATGAGCTTTTAGCGCCGAAGACAGTTGTGGATTATACAAGGCAGCCGTATACGTATCTGCCGGGAAATGTGAGAGTGACGCTGGATTATGATATCCGGACGGGGCTGGTATCGAAGGATATTTTTAACCCGGACCTTCCGACGGTACCGGTGGCAGGATCGCCCATCATTCTGGAAGTGAAGTGGGACGGCTTTTTGCCCGAGGTGATCCGCAAGGCGGTGCAGGTTGATGTGAGAGAACAGGCCTATTCGAAGTATGCGGCATGCAGAGAGTACGATTGAGTGTGGAGCCCGGTATGAAAATGCTGAGCCGAAAAGATACTGATCAATTAGGGAGAATAAATTATGACATTCAGCGATATTTTCAAATCGAGTTTTCTGGAAAATATAAGCAGTGTGAGCATTCTTGACATGGTGATCGCCATCGCACTGGCCTATTGCGTGGGAATGCTGATCTTTTTTGTTTATAAAAAGACCTGCAGCGCTGTGATGTACTCGTCCAGCTTCGGTGTGACGCTGATCGCGCTGACAATGATCACCACGGTTGTGATCCTGGCGGTTACCAGTAATGTGGTACTTTCCCTCGGTATGGTCGGCGCCCTTTCCATCGTCAGATTTCGTACCGCCATCAAGGAACCCCTGGATATCGCTTATCTTTTCTGGTCCATCGCGGCAGGCATTGTTCTGGCGGCGGGGCTGATCCCGCTGGCGGTATTCGGATCGCTGATGATCGCAGTGGTCCTGCTTTGCTTTGTCAATCAGAAGCCCCATGTCAATCCGTATATCATTGTGCTGCGGTGCGAGGATAAGGAGGCGGAGAAGAAGGCAACGGAGTATGTAAAGGCGCAGGTTAAGAAGATGAGCGTCAAGAGTAAGACGGTGCAGAAGGGGATGATCGAGCTGAATCTGGATGTCAGGCTGAAGGATGAAGATACGGATTTCATCAATGAACTGGCTGAGATGGAAAAGGTCAGCAGTGCCGTGCTGGTAAGTTATAATGGGGAGTTTCTGGGATAGGAGGATTTCTGCTTCGCAGAAATGATTACGAAAAAAACGCCGTTCCCTGCAAGCAAGCTTGCGGGAGACGGCGTTTTTTCGCAATCACTGTGAATCATAAATCGTAGTAATAAGCAAACTCTGCCGGATGAGGAATTCTTGAGATCTCATCATTTGCTTTGCGGGTGCGGCTGATCAGCTGATCGAGGAGTCTCTGCGGGAAGACGCCGCCCTTGGTCAGGTAGTCGTGATCCGCCTCGAGGGCATCAAGTGCTTCGCCAAGTGTTGTGGGAAGGCCTGTGAGTTTTGCTTTTTCTTCTTCCGGAAGGTCGAAGAGGTTGAAGTCGTAAGGGCCCCAGCCGGCTTTATGGGGATCGATCTTCTTTTCGATGCCGTCAAGACCTGCCATGAGGATCGCGGAATATGCATAGTAAGGATTGCAGGTAGCGTCCGGATTGCGAAGCTCGAAACGTTTGGTTTCGGGCGTTTTTGCGTAAGCAGGGATACGGATCACGGCGCTGCGGTTTGCCATGGCATAGCCGATGGTCACTGGTGCTTCGAATCCGGGCACTAGCCGCTTATAAGAGTTGGTGGAAGGATTGGTGATGGCGCAAAGCGAACGGGCATGTGTCAGAAGACCGCCCATGAAGTAGTGCGCTTTTTTGGAAAGCTGGGCATAGCCGTTTTTGTCGTAAAAGACGGGTTTTCCGTTTTTGAACAGGAGCATATGAACGTGCATGCCGTTGCCGGCTTCGCCGCCAAGGGGCTTGGGCATGAAGGTTGCGGTGCGTCCGTCCAGAACGGCTTCGTTTTTGATGATGTATTTTGCGCTCATGGTATCATCGGCAAGTTTTAACATATCGCCGAGTTCTACCTCGATCTCCATCTGTCCGCTTCCGCCGACTTCCGGATGATGATATTTGACATCGATGCCCCAGTCCTTCATGGACATGCACATGCGGCTGCGAAGGTCCGCGTTGACATCCATCGGAAGGGAAGTGTGATATCCTTTGTGGGGATGAACCTGATAACCGAAGTTGTTATCCTCATCATCAGAAGCCCAGCCGGCCTGGGAAGAGAAAAGCTCAGAGGAAACGTGATGGGAATCGATATTGTAGTACAGACTGTCAAAAATATAAAACTCATATTCCGGACCGATCAGCATTTTATCCGCCACGCCCTGTTCCTTCATATATTCGAGGGCGCGGATGGCAACGTTTCTCGGATACTGGTCAAAAGGTCTGTTATTGGGAAGATCGATGATGCGTACGTCACCGATCATGGAAAGCGTGGGCACTTCAGCATAGGTGTCCACAACAGCGGAATCAAGAACGGGGATGAAAACCATGTCACTGTTTTCAACCGGCGCATACCCATAGTTGGAACCGTCAAAGCCGATGCCATGTTCCATGGTGCTTTCCGTCAGCCTTTCTGCCGGGATGGAAAGGTGCCTCCATCTGCCGTCAATGTCGGTCAGTTTGAAGTCCACGAAGGCGATATCCTCCTCCGCGATGAGTTTCTGAATGTCTTTTAGCGTCTTTGCCATTGAACATTTCCTCCTTTATGATCGCATTTATTTTTTATCGGTACTGCGCGCAATACCGACAAGAAAAGTATATCTTATCGATCGTGGTGAAGGCAAGTGGAAATGTGAGTTGGATCAGACTGTGAATAGTAACTACGAAAAACGCATGAAAATATTTGCGACATTGACACGTTTGTGATAGAATATCATTTGTATCATCATGCCTATCGGCGGATTATGATCGAGAAGGGGCAAATTCGGGAAGGGAAAGAAGCGGATGGACAGGAGACTGAAGTATTCGGAACACTCCAAAAAACTGGTTCTGGTTGTGGATGATGAAAGCGTCAACAGACAGATGCTGGGGTATATCGTCAGTTCGGAATATGAAGTGATCTATGCGGAAAACGGTGTGGATGCTTTGGAAAAGATCCATTCCTTCCAGGATACGCTGAGCATGATCCTGCTGGATCTGCTGATGCCCGGGATGAACGGTTTCGAACTTCTGGAGATCTTAAAATCCGATGAAAACCTGCGGCAGATCCCGGTGATCGTCCTGACCTCGGAAAAGGATGCGGAAGTCAGATCCCTCAAACTGGGGGCGGCTGATTTTATCACCAAGCCTTATGATATGCCGGAAGTGATCATGGCCAGGATCGGCCGGATCATTGAGCTGGCGGAAGACCGCATGATCATCATGCACACAGAACGCGATGAACTGACAGGTCTTTATACCAAAGATTATTTCATGGAGTATTGCGCAGAGCTTGACCAGTTTTATCCGGACTGGGAGATGGATGCAGTTGCTGTGGACATCGAGCATTTCCATCTGGTAAACGAACTCCATGGCAGATATTATGGGGACAGGGTTCTTTCCCTTCTGGCGGAAAGCCTGCGCCAGGTGCTTTCCGAAGATGCGGATGGCTATGTGTGCCGCTATGAAGCGGACATGTTTTATATGTACTGCACCCATATGGATTCTTATGAAAAAGTGGAGCAGAGGATCGCGGAAGCGCTGAAGGATATGCTGCATACCGACAGGATCCGCGTCAGGTACGGCGTGTATCCGAAGGTGGACAGAGAAGTGGAGATGGCACAGCGCTTTGACCGCGCGAGACTTGCCTGCAACCGTATCCGGAACAACTTCATGCAGTCCATTGCATATTATGATACGGAGATCCATGATACTTCCATCTTTGAGGAAAAACTGATCCATGATATCCGCGGGGGCCTCGAAAGAGGAGACCTGATCGTTTATTATCAGCCAAAATACAACGTGCAGGGAGACAAACCGGTTCTTGCCAGCGCAGAGGCACTGATCCGCTGGAAGCATCCGGAGCTTGGCATGATCTCACCGGGAGCATTTATCCCCTTGTTTGAGAATAATGGTCTGATCCAATTATTGGATCATTATGTCTGGGAGAAGGCTGCTGCCCAGATCCATGAATGGAAGCAAAAGTACGGAAAATCGGTTCCGGTATCAGTCAATGTGTCAAGGATCGATCTTTATGAACCAAAGCTGGAGGACAGGCTGCTTGAACTTTTGAAAAAAGAGGAGATCGAACCTGCTGATTATCTGCTTGAGATCACGGAATCTGCGTATGCGGAGGATTCCGGCCATCTGATCGATGTGGTTTCGCGTCTGCGTTCCCGCGGCTTCAGGGTGGAAATGGATGATTTCGGAAGCGGTTATTCTTCTTTGAATATGCTGACGACTCTTCCTATCGATGCATTGAAAATGGATATGAAATTTGTCCGTCATGTGCATGAGGATGTCAAGAGCCAGCGTATGATCGAACTTGTCATTGAGATTGCAGATTATCTTTCTGTTCCGGTGATAGCCGAGGGCGTGGAGGAAGAGGAGCAGGTGCAGATCCTGAAGGACGCAGGATGCCAGATCATTCAGGGGTATTTTTTCTCGAGGCCGCTTCCCCCGGAGGAATTTGAAAAACTGCTTTTGTAGGTTATTTTGGAGGATGGATATGTTAACGATTGATGCGCTTAAGAGCTTTGGAGCGGATACGGATGACGGTGTCGGCAGATGCTTTGGGAATGCTGATTTTTATTTAAAACTGGTAAAAACCGTTCCCGGCGAGCAGAAGTTTGATGAACTGTCTTCTATGTTGTCTGCGGGTGATCTGGATAAGGCATTTGAGCATGCCCATGCGCTCAAAGGCGTTCTGGCCAACCTGTCGCTGACGCCGATATTAGATCCCATGGTTGAGATCACGGAGAATCTGCGCAGCAGAAAGCAGATGGATTATACGCCGCTGATGGATACGGTGATGGAGAAGAGGGAAGAGCTGAAAAAGATCTGCGAAGAGTAGTTATCAAAAGGATCATGATATCGACATGAATTTCGTGCCGGTTTATGAAATATAAAGTTTTAAATAAAGCAGGATGGAGCCCGGTAAAAACCGGAGTGACAGACTGCTGATCAATTGGAAGGAAGGTAAGAAAAAATGAGTGACTCACAAACAAAAACCGGCGGCTGGCGCGCAAATAAGTGGATCCGTGCGGCGATCCCTGCGCTTTTGCTGCACTGCAGTATCGGTACTGTTTACTGCTGGTCGATCTTTTCCCAGGAGATTGCCGATTACATCGGCTATTCCAAGGGCGCAACGGAATGGGCATTTTCCTTTGCGATCTTTTTCCTCGGTATGTCGGCAGCTTTTCTCGGCAATATCGTAGAGAAGGATATTCATAAGTCATCGCTGATCGCAACGATCTGCTTCTCAGTCGGTATGGCGTTGACCGGTTTCTTTATTTACTACGGCGGAAATCATCAGCACAGTCCTGTTGCGCTGGTTGGTATTTACTTAAGCTACGGATTTATCATGGGTGTCGGACTCGGTACCGGATACCTTTCCCCTGTTAAGACACTGATGCTTTGGTTCCAGGACCGCAAGGGTCTTGCTGCCGGACTTGCCGTAGCAGGTTTCGGCGCTGCAAAGGCGATCGCAAGCCCCATCATGCAGGCTATGCTGACCGGCCTTGGCGACGGCGGTATCTACAAGATGTTTATCATCCTGGCCTGTGTTTACTTTGTGATGATGTTCATCGGACATCTGCTGCTGGCGAAACCGGCTGACTGGCATGAGCCCCAGAATGATGCAGAGAAGCCCAAGATCATGGATGTGCTTCGCACAAAACCCATTACAAACTACATCGGTATCTGGGTGATGTTCTATATCAATATTACCTGCGGCCTGGCCCTGATCTCTCAGGAAAAAATGATCGTGAAATGTATCGGCCTTGCCGCTTCCGTTGGTATCATTTCAACTGTTTCCGCGATCTTTAACGCAGGCGGACGTCTCGGATTTTCATCCTGGGCAGATACCATGAAAGACAGAAATACGATCTACAAGATGATCTTTATCATTTCCATCGCACTGACCCTGCTGGTTATGGTGACCGGCGGTATCAAAAACGGTGAAGGAAACACCCTTTTGATCGTTCTGGTATTGGCGCTCATCTTCATGGTAAACGCAGGTTACGGCGGCGGTTTCCCCAACGTGCCGACCCTTTTGTCCGATCACTACGGCATGGGTTCGATCTCAGCGATCCACGGTATCACTCTTTCCGCCTGGGCCTTTGCAGGTCTGACCGGAAACCAGGTTGCGACTTATATCGTGAATCATACCGGTGAGTTTGTAGAGCACGGAACCGATGCGGCAGGCAATGTGATCAAGATCAATCCTGTCGGTTATCAGAATGTTCTGATCTTTACGCTGGCGCTGTATGTGGTTGCATTGGTTCTTTGCCTTGTACTGGTAAAACCCACTGATAAAGCGAAAGCAGCAAAATAATCCAAAACGGGGATTTGGGGGTTTTTCAAAAACCGGGGGGGTTGAAGAAGAATGACGGGATCCAGATTTGGAAAATGGATGGCAGGAATATATATCGCGCTTGTTTGCAGCGTGGTATTTTTCCTGCTGTATCTTTCTATGACAGATGGTGTGGAGATCAAGCAGGATCGAGTTTATCAGGAGATCGAGTACTTAGATGACCTGCAGCCGGAGACGATAGCTGACCCGGACGCTCCATTAGGTGAAAAGCGGATCTATACGATCCCGCTTGAGGATAATCTCCAGGATGCGGCTTCCTTTGCCATGTATGCGATCCATTCCCTTGTGAAGGTTTATATCGATGACCAGCTTTGCTACGAACTGAATATTTCGGATCAGAACAAGTTCCTGAAAAGCCCGGGCAGTACATGGGTGGTTGTGCCGATTAAAATGGCAGATCACGGGAAAAACCTGCGGGTGGAAGTGACGCCTGTCTATAAAAGCAGATTGGGTAAGCGGGATCTGATCATGATCGGCGCCCGGCTGCAGATCTATAAAAAACAGCTCCATGCGGATCTGCCGCAAATGCTGATGTGCATGTTTGCGATCATCTGCGGCGCGGTGATGGTGATCTTTGCAATTCGCAGTTATTTTAAAGGCGAAGGCGATACGGCTAATGGCTATCTGGGTATGTTTGCAATCACCCTGTCAGTATGGAAGATCATGGACACCAGGTTTGCGCCTATGTTCTATGCGGGAAATCCGCTGCTTCTTTCAACAATCTCTCTTTCCATGTTGTCACTTTGTTCTTTCCCGCTGCTTAATTTTATGAGAAAGCAGGTGCGTCTCAAGCACTTCCCGATCATTGAGGTTTCTTCCGTGATCGCAAATGTGACAGCGGCGGTGGTGCTGTTCCTTCAGCTTTGGGGAATTGCGGATTATCGGGAAAGCCTACCGATCATCCATGTCGGTATGGGGATCTCCATCGTGACCATAGCCATCAGCGGCATCCGCGCCTGGGTATTGGAAAAAGACGACCCGCGGGTGCGCAGGGCGATCCTTTGCTTTATGTGCTGTGCCGTTGGCGGTGTGATCGATCTGTTCACGTTTTATATGAAGGGTACGTCATCGGGACTGTTATTCACGATGGGATCTTTTTTATTCTATGTTGTTTACAGCACCATCGCCGGAAACTTAGAGCTGAACAAACGGGCCGACGTGGATATGTTTACGGGGCTGTATAACCGCAGCAAATGCAACCAGCTTCTGCGGGATACGGATTCCGCGGATGGCATAGTCAGTGCGTTTGCCATGTTTGACTTAAATGACCTGAAGCTGACCAATGATACCTTCGGACATGAAGCAGGCGACCGTCTGATACAGTCCTTTGTGGAGATTCTTCGCCAGGAAGCGATTCCGGGTTCGTTCCTCGGCAGGTATGGCGGTGATGAATTTATCATGTTTGTAATGGATGTGGACCGGAAGATCATGAGCAGGGTGATGAAACGTATTGAGGGGAGCGTGGATAAATACAATCATTCCGGCGCATCGCCTCAGATCAGTTATTCAGCCGGTTTTGTCCTCTCCTCGGAGCTGGAGGATCCCAGCACCATGGATCTGTTCCAGGAGGCCGATAAGAGGATGTATGTGGAAAAGAAAAAGTATCACGAGGCTCATGATCGCAGAAAGAAGGACGGCGATAAGCCGGACGGTAAATGAGACGTTGTGAAAGGGTTTTGATGTGAGTATACGATATGGGCGGAGCCTTGGCAGGCTCCGCCCATTTATATGCTTTAAGTATGAAAATGATAGTTGGTCAAATGTCAACTTTGATGTAGAATTCGGGTTGACAATTCGAAACAATTCGTTTAGTATAGGGAAGGTGTGAAGATCACAAGAAAGGATTTTTCGAATATGACAAAGAATAGTTATGTATCAGATAACAAACGCAGGATCTCGACCGCGGATATGGTGCAGATGGCCATGTTTGCGGCGCTTCTTTCAGTATCGGCTTTTATCAGCATTCCCTTGCCTTTTCCGGGAGCGCCTCATATTACCTTGCAGAATTTTTGTATTTTACTGATCGCACTGTTGTTTCCCTGGGATCAGGCTTTGATGATCGTGACCGTCTGGATGTTGCTTGGGATCGTGGGCGTGCCGGTTTTTATCGGCGGAAAGGCCGGGATCGGTTATCTGGCATCGAATCCCTGGGGCGGTTATACGCTGGCGTTTCTGCCAACGGTTTTTTTGATGGCATATCTGAGAAGAAATGAGTATAAGAGGGTGCGTTATACGATCATCAGTGTTCTCGGTGCGGTTTTGATCGATGTGCTCGGGATGGTTTATCTTCGGTTTTATCCCCAGTCAGGTTATAACTGGACCATGGCTGTAACAGCAGGGTTTATTGCTTTTCTGCCGCTGGATATGGTCAAGGCAGCAGTGGCTGCACAGATCGTGCCGGCGTTTATGAAATTGAAAGCGGCGAATAAGGGGATGGCTGTGAACCGGTAGCGTAAAGATCTGCATGAACATACTAAATTACTGATCAATTGAAACGATCAAAAAGAATATGAAACTCAGTTTCCGGGCTTGCTGTTACTGCGCAGCCCGGAATTTTTATACTCCATACGAAGCTTGGAGTAGATGAAATGCTGGCCCGGGAAGATGGTGAAATAACCGGAGAATACAAAGCTGACTGCGGCAGCAATGGCAAAGAGCAAAATCCCCTGTCCGCCGAAGATCTCAGCAGCAAAGAAGATGGAAGCGATGGGGCAGTTGACGGAGCCGCAAAAAACGGCGATCATGCCGATGGCAGCCGCAAAAGCGGCGGGCAGACCAAGCAGCGCGCCGAAGCAGCAGCCAAAGGTTGCACCGATGATCAGGGCCGGATAGACGGCGCCGCCTTTGTAACCGGATTGCAGGGTGATCCCCGTGAAAATGATCTTAAGCAGGAAATCATAGGGGTGAGCCTGTCCGTAGGTAAGTGCCGCATTCAGCAGAGCGGCGCTGGAGCCGTTATAACTCTGATTTCCCACAAGCAGTGTTAAAAGAAGAATGCAGCCTGCACCGACCGCAACTCTGATGTACTGGTTTTTGATCGCTTTTTTGATCCCTTTTCCCCAGAGCATCATAAAACCGCAAAACAGAATGCTGATAACGGCGCATGCAATAGCCAGCATGGAAACCTGAAACAGCGGCAGGGGCAAAACTTCCGGTACGGATTCCAGAGTAAAGCGCATGGGGGCAATGGAAAGAGCTCTTGTGATAAAGAAAGATGTCAGTGCAGTGACAAGGCAGGGCAGAAGCGCTGCATAGTAGATCACGCCGAGGCTGACCACTTCCATGGAAAAGAAGGTCGCCATGAGGGGACAGCCGAAGAGGGCCGAAATCAGTCCGGACATGCCGCACATAACGAAAAGACTCCGGTCTTTCGGGTTGAGTTTCAAACGTTTGGTAAGTAATGCAGAGATACCGCCGCCCATCTGCATGGCAACGCCGACACGACCGGCGGAACCGCCGAACAGGTGCGTACAGATGGTGGAAAGAAAACTGGTGATGATGACCTGAAAGGGGATGTCGTCGCTGTTTCTGACGGAATCGAAGATCAGGTCGGCGCCGCGGTCATTGGTGATGCCGAACATCTGATAGATCCCGACGATCAAAAGTCCGGCAACGGGAAGCAGCCAGATCAGCCAGGGATTCTGTCCGCGAAGTTCGTTTGACCACTGGACGAAGAGGCAGAAAGCACTGCCGAGGCACCCACAAAGGATACCGGTCAACACGGAAAATACGCCCCATTGGATACAGAGTTTCACGTAATGCATGGCGACAGCGAGTCTTGTTTTTTTCATAGGATCTCCTGATCTTGGCTGGACTTAGACTGCTTTTGAAGCTGACAAAATTAGTGGTTTTTGTCTGATTTCCATTTTAACTATATTTACATAAAATCACAAGAAAGAATTGCCGTTTTTGAACGGATTCTGGGCGGATTTAGAGCGGCTGAAAAAAAACATCCGTATTTTTCATTTTCAGGTGGAACTTTACAATATTTTGTGTTATGATAGCTAAGGTATGCACAGATAGTGTGTTTTTTGTGCGCATTTATTGCGTTTATTAAGGAGGACCCGAAACATGGGAAAAAGGACAGACATCAATAAAGTTTTGATCATCGGTTCAGGACCGATCGTCATCGGACAGGCGTGTGAGTTTGATTATTCAGGAACGCAGGCCTGTAAGGCACTCAGATCTCTCGGCTATGAGATCGTGCTGGTCAATTCCAATCCGGCAACCATTATGACAGACCCGGAAATGGCAGATGTGACCTATATCGAGCCCTTGAATGTGCAGCGTCTTGAGGCAATCATAGCAAAAGAGCGGCCGGATGCGCTGCTGCCGAACCTTGGCGGACAGTCCGGACTGAACCTTGCTGCCGAACTGGCAAAAGAAGGGATCCTGGAAAAATATAATGTTCAGGTCATCGGTGTACAGGTGGATGCCATCGAGCGTGGTGAAGACAGAATCGAGTTTAAGAATACCATGAACAGCCTCGGAATCGAGGTGGCGCGAAGCGAGGTTGCTTATTCCGTAGAGGAAGCCCTTGCCATTGCGGAAAAGCTCGGCTATCCCGTAGTGCTTCGCCCGGCTTATAC
>JAEEGL010628523.1_pt1 | contig 20611 bp, 17 predicted proteins | sample 9134231 | NCBI WGS metagenome assembly JAEEGL01 (sample SAMN16246548, study PRJNA631951) | gut metagenome | biome: gut microbiome; feature: rumen; material: fiber-attached | host: Bos | place: Iran: Karaj | collected 2018-10
CGAGATCACACCCGGTAACTTCACTTTCAGAACAAGAGAGTTCGAGCAGATGGAGCTTGAGTTCTTCTGCAAGCCCGGAACCCAGACCGAGTGGTTCGAGTACTGGAGAAAGTTCTGCTATGAGTGGCTCCTTAGCCTTGGCATAGCAAAAGAGAACTTGAGACTCCGCGACCATGATCCTGAGGAGCTCTCATTCTACAGCGATCATACTACAGATATCGAGTATGCATTCCCATTCACAGACTGGGGCGAGCTCTGGGGAATCGCATCAAGGACCAACTATGACCTTTCACGTCATCAGGAGACCTCCGGTGAGCCCATGGACTACTTCGATGATGAGACAAACGAGAAGTACATCCCTTACGTTGTTGAGCCCTCTCTGGGTGCAGACCGCGTGACACTGGCATTCCTCTGCGAGGCCTATGATGAGGAGAACATCGGAACAGAGGACAAGCCTGATATGCGTACAGTGCTTCATTTCCATCCTGCCCTTGCGCCTGTCAAGATCGGTGTGCTTCCCCTTTCCAAGAAGCTCAATGAGGGTGCTGAGAAGATCTATGCGCAGCTATCCAAGAAGTACAACTGCGAATTTGACGACAGAGGCAATATCGGCAAGAGATACCGCCGCCAGGACGAGATCGGAACACCTTTCTGCGTAACCTATGACTTTGATTCTGAGACAGATGGCAAAGTCACTGTAAGGTTCAGGGACAGCATGGAGCAGGAGCGTGTGGCTATTGATGAGCTGGATGCTTATTTCTCTGACAAGTTCGACTTCTGATTGATATAACCTATTTTGGAGGATTTATTTAATGAAACAGTATACTGCTAATGAGCTTAGAAAGGCCTGGAAGGACTTTTATATAAAGAGAGGCCATGTGGACTGTGGCGCCGTATCCCTTGTATCTGACGGCTCCACCGGCGTTATGTTCAACGTCGCCGGAATGCAGCCCCTGATGCCATACCTTCTCGGCAAAAAGCATCCACTTGGAACAAGGCTCTGCAATGTTCAGGGATGTGTTCGTACCAATGATATTGATTCCGTAGGTGACAAGAGCCACGGTACCTTCTTTGAGATGATGGGAAGCTGGTCACTTGGTGACTACTTCAAAAAAGAGCGCTGCCAGTGGAGCTTTGAGCTTCTTACAGAGCTCTTCGGCTTCGATGCCGATCACCTTGCAGCCACTGTTTTTGCAGGTGACGAGAATGCGCCCAGGGACGAGGAGGGTGCCAAATATCGTATAGAATCAGGATTTAAGCCTGAGAACATATTCTATCTTCCAGCTGAGGACAACTGGTGGGGACTTGAATATGGACCCTGCGGACCTGACAGCGAGATGTTCTATGTGAAGGATGTTCCTGACTGCGGTCCCGACTGCGGTCCGGGATGTCACTGCGGCAAGTATACTGAGGTTGGCAACGATGTCTTTATGCAGTATGAGAAGCATCACGACGGGCATCTGACACCTCTTTCCCAGAAGAATGTTGATACCGGATGGGGCCTTGAGCGTATCCTGGCCTTCCTGAACGGCGTTGATGATGTGTACAAGATCGATGTTCACGCTCCTGTTATCGACTACATCCAGAAGGAGAGCGGCATCAAATATGAGGCGGATGAGAAGACCACCAGATCAATGAGGATCCTGGCTGACCACACCCGCACAGCTGTAATGCTCATCGGCGATGAGAAAAAGCTTCTTCCCTCCAACACAGGTGCCGGATATATCTTAAGGAGACTTATCAGAAGGGCTGTAAGACACGCCAGAGCCCTTGGACTTAAGAAGGAGCAGATCATCGGTGTTGCTACCATCTATCTTGATGAGTACTCCGACAGCTATCAGAACCTTGTCAAGAACCGTGAATTTGTTTTCACCGAGCTGGGCAGGGAGATCGATCGCTTTGAGTCCACTCTGGAGAACGGCATGAAGGAGTTCAAGAAGATCCAGGAAAAGACTTCTTCAGAGGGCAAAAAAGAAATTGATGGAAGAGATGCATTCTTCCTGTATGATACCTTTGGATTCCCGGTGGAGCTCACCGTAGAGCTTGCCGAGGAGGAAGGCCTTACTGTTGATGAGAAGGGCTTTGCCGCTGCCATGGAAGAGCAGAAGCAAAAGGCCAGGGACAACCAGAACTTCTCTGCAAATCTTGAGGCAGGTGCTTCACTTTTCGATGGCCTTGATGAGTCCATCACAACAGAATTTGTCGGATATCATGAACTGAACACAGATGCAGCTGTCTGTGCAATGGCTGATGACAAGGCACTTGTGGATGAGCTCACAACAGGTATGAAGGGAACCATCATCACTGACAGGACCACTTTCTATGGCACCATGGGTGGACAGGTTGGCGATATCGGCGTCATCAGGACAGGAGAGGACAATCTCTTTGAAGTTCTGGAGACCATTCATGTTGCAGGTGGAAGGATTGCCCACGTGGGACAGGTTCTTGAGGGAACCTTCAGAAATGGAGATGTTGTTAGTCTCTTTGTTGATCCCGAGAACAGGGCAAAGACCTGCCGCAACCATTCAGCAACCCACCTTCTCCAGAAGGCACTTCGCGAGGTTCTTGGCGACCACGTTGAGCAGGCCGGTTCCTACCAGGATCCTGACAAGACAAGATTTGACTTCAGCCATCATCAGGCAATGACGGCTGAGGAGATCCGGAAGGTTGAGGATCTTGTCAATGAGAAGATTGCTGAGGCAATGCCTGTAGTTACCCAGGAGATGTCCATGGAGGAGGCCAAAAAGACCGGAGCCATGGCTCTGTTTGGCGAGAAATACGGGGATGTTGTCCGCGTGGTCAAGATGGGTGACTTCTCTGTTGAGCTCTGTGGCGGTACCCATGTATCGAACACAAGCCATGTGGGAATATTCAAGATCGTATCCGAGAGCGGCGTAGCAGCCGGAGTTCGCCGTATTGAGGCACTGACAGGCAGCAATGCAAGGAACTACTACAAGAATGTTGAGGAGAACCTTAACGGAGCAGCCAGGCTCCTGAAGGCCAATCCTGCAGATATAGCCGATCACATCAAAAAGCTCCAGGAGGAGCTTAAGGCTCTAAGGAGCGAGAACGAGTCCTTAAAGAGCAAAGAGGCCCAGGCAGCTCTTGGGGATGTGACAGATCAGGTAAAAGAGGTTAAGGGTGTCAAGCTCCTTGCAACAGCAGTTAAGGGAGTTGACATGAACGGCCTGCGCGACCTGGGAGACCAGATGAAGACCAAGCTCGGCGAAGGCGTTATAGTTCTTATCTCTGAGGCAGACGGCAAGGTCAGCCTGGTAACCATGGTGACCGATGGAGCCATGGCAAAGGGTGCCCACGCAGGAAACCTTATCAAGGCCATTGCGCCCAAGGTAGGCGGTGGCGGCGGCGGCCGTCCCAATATGGCTCAGGCCGGCGGCAAGAATCCTGCAGGAATTCCGGATGCAATCGCAGAAGCCGAAAAGGTTTTGGGAGAACAGATCAAGTAATAAATGGGAGAGGACAATTTAGTAGTAGTTGGGGAAATCATTATGAAAAGAGTAATACTTATAGTGGCTCTGATGGTTATGATGTTTCCGGTGCAGGTATTTGCAGCAGCACCCGGAAAGGTCGAAAACAGAACCATGATCTATAACGGACACACATACCAGCTTTTTGAAAATTCAAAGAGCTGGACAGCGGCAAAAGCCAACTGCGAACGTCTTGGAGGTCATCTGGTAACCATCACCAGCCGGCTCGAACAGAGAGGCGTTGAAAAGCTTTTGAAGAAGGCCAAAAAGTATAACTACTGGATTGGTTTAAGACGCAATTCAAAGGGCGTTTTTGCCAAATGGATCACAGGTGAAAAAGTCACCTTTACCAATTGGGATGATATCGAACCAAATAATGAATATGGCAAGGAGAACTGTGGTTCTATATGCAGTCCTATTCATCCTAAATCATATAAAAGAAATGAATGGAATGACTTGCCAAAGAATGGAACCTACTCACCATATACAGTAAGTCAGACCGGATTCATCTGTGAATGGGATTCTGTTGTTTATACCATCCAGTATAATACAATGGGCGGTAAGCAGCCGGATAATCAGGTTTACACCTACAAAAAGAGTAAGGGAGCTTCACTTAAAAATCCTGTAAAAGAAGGCTATGAATTTGCCGGGTGGTATACCGACAGGAGCTACAGTACAAAGATTACAAAAATACCTGCCGGGTCCACAAGAAACTATATGCTTTACGCAAAATGGCAGGAAAAGTAATAAAAACTCTTGACGACACGCAATTTTATGGTAGAATATTGGTGTTATGTGAGTTTACTTATGTCTGTATGCTCAAGACATGACAAATAACCCAATCAGTCAAAGATCTGAAGGGACTGAAGGGAGGGTAAGAGTAGAGATGTCAACTGTAATTGTTAAAGAGAACGAGACTTTGGACAGTGCGCTTCGTCGTTTCAAGAGGAGCTGCGCTAAGGCTGGTATCCAGCAGGAGATCCGTAAGAGAGAGCATTACGAGAAGCCTAGCGTAAGACGCAAAAAGAAGTCTGAGGCAGCAAGAAAGCGTAAATACAACTAAATTATTGCAAATCATTAAAGAACCTCCGGTATTTCTATCCGGAGGTTTTTTGCGCTTTCTGGATTTTTATAATCCGGTTTTTGATCGTAAATCCAAGTCCGGTATAGAAGTAAGCCCTGGAAATTCTGATGGACGAATTTTTTAAAAACAGGGAGATATGACTAAAGAGGAGCAGGAAATAGAAATTGAGATCATTAAACAGAAAGTGGCGGCTGTAAGGGACAAGACTGAAAATGAGCTGAAGGGAATAACTTACTTAAGGGGAGAATATTTATAACTGCAGGCTGATTGGTTATTGAGTATATTTGACTTACTGTGCTAGAATATGTCTTGTTACGTTTTGGTACAAGAAAGCAGAATTATGTTGATATACGTTTTAGCTGTGCTGCTGGCGCTGGTTGTTCTGTCGGCGGCAGTCATATACCATGATACACACAACTTTGTTGTGCGGAACTATGAAGTAAAGACGGATAAGATTAAAGGGGATTATACCTTTGTACTCCTTGCGGACCTTCACGGGTATGTCTTTGGAAACAACAACGACAGGCTCCTGGAGGCCGTTTACAAGGTTGATCCTGATGCGGTTCTGTGCGCCGGGGATATGTTTGTTGCCAGGGAGCAGGATGGCAGACTCAGGACGGAGGCGGGCGAGCATGTGTTAAAAGAACTGGCGGCCAGATACCCTGTTTATGCTTCCAATGGTAACCATGAGAAGAAGATAAAGACCTTTACCAAAGAGTTTGGGAATACCTTTGCCAGGTATAAGAGCGGCCTTCAGAGGGCTGGCGTCACGTATCTGGAGGATAAGTCCGCATACATAGAGGGAACCAATATAAGAGTTACAGGGCTTGACTTAAGTAGGGAATACTTTCAGAAGGTAGTCAAAAAGCACATGGAGCCGGATCTTCTTGACAGGGAGCTTGGAGAAATAACAGGCGATGACAAGGAAAAGTTTCAGGTGCTCATCGCACACAATCCCCAGTATTTTGCTGAGTATGCGGCGTGGGGAGCAGACCTCACTGTATCCGGCCACGTCCACGGAGGAATCATCAGGCTTCCGCTTCTGGGCGGCGTGATATCCCCGGCGTTAGCTCTTTTCCCAAAATACAGTGGGGGTAAGTATATGATAGGTGATAAGACCATGGTGCTCTCAAGGGGCCTTGGAACCCACACCATTCATGTCAGGATGTTCAATCCCGGTGAGGTCTCAGTGATCAGGATTCAGGGTAAATGATACTGACCGCCTGGCTCGAGCCTTAACGAGAATACAAGTAACAAAAGGAAACAAATATGTCACTGGAAATAAAGCTTCAGGTGTTCGAGGGCCCAATGGACCTTCTGATGCACCTTATTGACAAGAATCAGATAGATATCTATGACATCCCCATAGTCACCATCACTGAGCAGTACCTGGAGTACATCGATGCCATGCAGAAGGAGGATATGGATGTCACCAGCGAATTCCTTGTAATGGCCGCAACTTTGATAAATATCAAGTGCAAGATGCTCCTGCCCAAGGAAATCAACGAGGAGGGCGAGGAAGAGGACCCGAGAGCTGAGCTGGTTGAGAAGCTCCTGGAGTACAAGATGTACAAGTACATGGCCTATGAGCTCAGGGACCGGCAGATGGATGCTGACATGTCCTGGTTCAGGCAGAAGAACCTCCCCAAGGAAGTCAGGGAATATGAGATGCCCATAGACTTCTCGGATCTTATTGGAGATGCAACCCTGTCCAAGTTAAATTCCATATTCCAGGAGCTTTTAAGGAGGCAGGAGGACAAGGTCGATCCCATAAGGAGTAAATTTGGAAACATCGAGAAGGAAGAGGTGGACATGGACGCCAAGACCCTGTATATCAGGGCCTACATAAGGGAGCACAAGAGATTCAGCTTCAGGCAGCTCCTTGAGAAGCAGGCCTCGAAGACGGAGATCGTGGTCACATTCCTTGTGATGCTGGAGGAGATAAAGCTCGGCGAAATAGAGATCGAGCAGGATACCACCTTTGGCGATATAATAATAACTTCCAGAAAGGCCGGCTGAAGATGACAAGAGAAGAAGGCGCAGCAGTAGTAGAGGCAATTCTTTTTACAATGGGCGATTCTGTCGAGATAAGTGCCCTTGCCAAGGCAATGGAGACAGATGCAAAAGAAATAAAAAAATATATAACATATTTAAAAGAGAAATACGAGAAGAAGGACAGCGGAATAGGGCTTATCGAGCTGGACAAGGCAGTGCAGCTCTGCACGAAAAAGGAAATGTATGAGTACCTGGTGAAGATCGCCAAGACACCCAAGAAGGCGGTACTCACAGACTCACTTATGGAGACCCTCTCAATCATTGCTTACAAGCAGCCCATCACCAGACTGGAGGTTGAGAAGATAAGGGGAGTCAACTCGGACCACGCCGTCAACAGGCTGGTGGAATTCGGACTTGTTCAGGAGCTGGGAAGGCTTGATGCTCCGGGAAGGCCCCTTTTGTTTGGGACAACGGAGGAGTTCCTCAGGAGTTTTGGCGTCAGGTCACTGGAAGAGCTGCCTTCAATCGGCACTGTTCAGGTTGAGGAATTCAAGGCCCAGGCTGAGCAGGAGGTTAACTTAAAACTTGATATCTGAAAATATGCCAAAAACAAGGGAGATTGCAAAACAAAATTTGCATTCTCCCTTTTCTTTAGCGGGTTTTATGATATACTATAATCTGACTTAAGTTGGTCTTTTTATAATTATTTCGGACCCAGGTCCGGAGTATTTGCAAAATTATTATTACGGAGGTAAAGAAATGAGTAGTTCTTCACAAGCGAGTCAAAGAATCAATGCTTTGCTCGATGAAAACAGTTTCGTTGAAATTGGCGCACTTGTGACCGCAAGGAGCACAGATTTCAATCTGAAACAGGAAGAGACACCATCAGACGGTGTAGTTACCGGCTATGGCGTGATTGACGGTAATCTTGTATATGTTTACAGTCAGGACGCTTCAGTTTTGGGAGGCTCCATCGGTGAAATGCATGCCAAGAAGATAGTTCGAATTTATGAGCTGGCTATCAAGACAGGCGCACCGGTCATCGGCCTCATTGATTCAGCCGGACTTCGTCTGCAGGAGGCCACTGATGCCCTCAACGCATTCGGTGAGATCTATCTTAAGCAGGTGGAGGCTTCCGGTGTTGTTCCGCAGATTACAGCGATCTTTGGCACCTGCGGTGGCGGACTTGCGCTTATTCCTTCAATCACTGATTTCACATTCATGGAGGAAAAGAAGGGCAAGCTCTTTGTCAATTCCCCCAACGTTCTTGAGGGCAATTACAAGGAGAAGCTCGATACATCCGATGCCAAGTGGCAGAGCAAGGAGACAGGCAATGTTGATGTCGTAGCCGATGAGGATAGCATCTACGCCCAGATCAGGGAGCTTGTTTCACTTCTTCCTTCCAACAACGAGGATGGAGATTCCTACGAGGAGTGCACAGATGACCTCAACAGGTCCTGCGAGAACCTGGACGGATTTACAGCTGATCCTGCACTTATCGCAGGTCAGATTTCAGATGGCGGCGTATTCTTCGAGACCAAGAGGGATTATGCCAAAGAGATGGTTACCGGCTTCATAAGACTCAACGGAGCAACCGTAGGCCTTGTAGGAAACCGCACTGCCATCATTGATGAGAACGGCAAGGAATCAGAGAAGTTTGAGGACAGACTCACTGCCCATGCACTTAACAAGGCAGCTGATTTCATCACCTTCTGTGATGCCTTTGATCTTCCTGTTCTTACATTGACCAATGCAACCGGCTTTGGCTCATCAATGTGCGATGAGAAGCATGTTGCCAGGGCTGCCGGAAGACTTGCATTCGCCCTTGCGAATTCAACGGTTCCCAAGGTTAACCTCATTACCGGCAAGGCCTTTGGAAGCGCCTATGTGGTTATGAACTCCAAGGCAATCGGCGCAGATGTTACCATCAGCTGGCCCGATGCACAGATCGGTACAATGGATGCCGGCATTGCAGCCAAGATCCTTTGCGATGGCAAGGATGCTGATACTGTTTCAAAGGCAGCTGCTGATTACGCAGCACTTCAGAACAATGTGAAGAGCGCAGCAGCAAGAGGATACGTAGACGAGATCGTGGAGCCTGCAGATACAAGAAAGTATGTTGTCGGCGCTTTCGAGATGCTTTTTACAAAGAGAGATGAGCGTCCTGCCAAGAAACACGGCACAGTTTAATGAAGGGAGCACTCAGAATGAAGCATAAAATACTTGTTTGGGCCCTGTGTGTCAGCTGCCTTCTGGGACTTACAGCCTGTGGTCAGCAGGCCGAAGTCAAGGACAACGTACTGGATGGGAGCAGATATCACCCCGAATTATTCAAGGAATCTACAATTATCGACTATGCAAAATATGTTGAGGACGATGTGTTTGAGCGCTGGTTCCTGGAGGGCGTTACACCTTCCAACTTCGAAGAGAGAACATATTTTGATATAGCAATGAGTTTTGATTCCCAGACAGGTGCCCTGGATTATGACAATGAATACTACGAAGTAATGAAGTCAGGGTACGACAGCTGGTACAAGGCTGTAAACGACCTGGGCTACAACTCTCTGGATACCCTGAGGGACGACCTGAGTGTATCCGATGTCAAATATGACCTCGATGACGATGACGTTCTGGTTATTGATGCCACTGTACAGGGAACAAAGCATTCAGCCCTCTTTAAGATCTACATGGGCAATGATTTCAGACCTACAGATATGGGCGTCACAGTCAACAGATCAACCGGTGAGAAGCTTGAGAATGCCGGACTCAATACCCTTTTGGGAATGGGAATGGCCTTTGCAATCCTGATCATCATCTCACTTATAATCTCGCTGTTCCCAATGCTCTTTGGCGGAAACAAAAAGAAGAAGGAGAGCGATAAGGAAATAGCTGAGAAGGCAATCGAGTCAGCTGTGACACAGATTGCTGACAAGGAGGAAGAGGATCTTTCATCAGATGCCGAGCTTGTTGCAGTAATAGCAGCAGCAATCGCAGCATACGAGGGATCAGCTCCTGTAGAGGGATTCCAGGTTAGATCTATCAGAAGAGTAAACAGTAAGTGGAAGGCAAACAGATAATTGCCATTGAAAGGAGAAACAATGAAGAACTATACAATAACCGTTAACGGAAACGTATATGATGTAACAGTAGAGGAAGGCGCTGGAGCAGGCGCAGGTGCAGCAGCTCCCGCAAGACCAGCAGCTCCCGCCAAGGCAGCTCCCAAGGCTCCCGCTAAGGCAGCCAGTGCAGGTGCAGGCTCAGTCAAGATCGAGGCAGGCGCAGCAGGAAAGGTTCTCAGAATCGATGCATCTGTTGGCCAGGCAGTTAAGAAGGGCGACACAGTTGTTACCCTTGAGTCCATGAAGATGGAGATCCCTATGGTTGCACCTTCTGACGGAACAGTTGCCAGCATTGACGTTGCAGCAGGCGATGCTGTTGAGGCAGGAAGAGTTCTTGCAACTCTTAACTAAGCAAACCCAGGTCAGAGAATATCAGTTTGAAAAAACAGAAAGAGGATACGAATGGATTACATTGTTAATACATTATCTAATCTCTGGCAACAGACCGCATTTACAACTATGTCACCCGGCAACTATATAATGGTTGTGGTTGCACTTATTTTCTTGTATCTTGCGATTGCCAAGGGATTCGAGCCGCTGCTCCTTGTACCGATCTCATTCGGTATGCTACTTGTAAATATTTATCCCGATATCATGGCTGAGCCTGTGGGAGATGCAGCAGGAGGACTTCTCCACTATTTCTACATACTCGATGAGTATGCTATCCTGCCTTCACTTATCTTCCTGGGAGTTGGTGCCATGACAGACTTTGGTCCCCTCATTGCCAATCCCATAAGCTTCCTTATGGGTGCCGGGGCTCAGTTCGGTATTTTTTCAGCTTACTTCATGGCTATCTTTTTCGGCTTCAATGATCAGCAGGCAGCTGCCGTATCAATCATCGGAGGCGCTGATGGCCCTACATCAATCTTCCTTGCAAGTAAGCTCCATCAGACATCAATCCTTGGACCTATAGCCGTTGCTGCTTATTCATACATGGCTCTGGTTCCTATGATCCAGCCGCCCATCATGAAGGCTCTCACAACAGAGAAAGAGAGAAAGATCAGGATGCAGCAGCTCAGGGAAGTTTCCAAGCTTGAGAAGATTCTTTTCCCTATCATTGTTACTATCGTTGTAAGCATGATCCTTCCCACAACAGCACCCCTTATCGGTATGCTGATGCTGGGTAACCTCTTCAGGGAGTCAGGCGTTGTACGTCAGCTCCAGGAGACTGCTTCAAACGCACTTATGTACATCGTTGTTATCCTTCTTGGAACATCAGTTGGTGCCACAACAAGTGCTGAGGCATTCCTTAACACAACTACACTTATCATCGTAGTTCTTGGTCTTATTGCCTTTGCCTTTGGTACTGCGGCGGGATGTCTTCTTGGTAAACTCCTGTGCTTTATTACAGGAGGTAAGATCAATCCGCTTATCGGTTCCGCCGGTGTTTCTGCCGTTCCTATGGCAGCCCGTGTATCCCAGAAGGTTGGTGCAGAGTACGATCCTTCCAACTTCCTGCTGATGCATGCTATGGGACCTAACGTTGCAGGAGTTATCGGTACAGCCGTTGTTGCCGGAACATTTATGGCGGTATTCGGCGTATAAGGGTTTTTTAGAAAAGAAAAACAGAAAGGAAAAAAAGATATGGCAGAATTAGAGAAAAAGCCAGTTCGTATCAATGAGACGGTTCTTCGTGATGCGCACCAGTCTCTTATCGCAACAAGAATGCCTACAGAGATCATGTTGCCGATAATCGATACAATGGATAAAGTTGGATACAATGCAGTAGAGTGCTGGGGCGGTGCTACATTTGATGCCTGCATGAGATTCCTTAAAGAGGATCCGTGGGACAGGCTTCGTCAGCTCAAGAAGGGCTTCAAGAACACCAAGCTTCAGATGCTCCTTCGTGGACAGAACATCCTGGGTTACAAGCACTATCCCGATGACGTTGTTGAGTACTTTGTTCAGAAGTCAATTGCCAACGGTATCGATGTTATCAGGATTTTTGACTGTCTTAACGACCTCCGCAACCTGGAAGCTTCAGTAAAGGCATGTAAGAAGGAGGGCGGACATGCTCAGATCGCCCTTGCATACACACTGGGTGATGCTTATACCCTTGACTACTGGATGAGCATTGCCAAGGATATTGAGAACATGGGTGCAGATTCCATCTGTATCAAGGATATGGCAGGACTGCTTCTTCCTTACGAGGCAGAGAAGCTCGTCAAGGCTCTTAAGAGCGCTACCAAGCTTCCTATCGACCTTCACACCCACTACACCTCAGGTGTTGCCAGCATGACCTATATGAAGGCAGCTGAGGCAGGCGTTGACATCATTGACTGTGCAATCTCACCATTTGCCCTTGGAACTTCACAGCCCGCAACCGAGGTTATGGTTGAGGCCTTCAAGGGACAGCCTTTTGAGACTGGACTTGATCAGAAGCTTCTTGCCAAGATCGCTGATCACTTCAGACCTTACAGGGAAGAGTGCCTTAAGTCAGGACTTATGGATGCAAAGGTTCTCGGTGTTAACATCAAGACTCTTATGTATCAGGTTCCCGGCGGAATGCTCTCCAACATGGTTAGCCAGCTCAAGGAGCAGAACGCAAGTGACAAGTACGACACAGTGCTGGAGGAGATACCTCAGGTTCGTAAGGACTTCGGTGAGCCGCCGCTTGTTACACCTTCTTCACAGATCGTTGGTACCCAGGCCGTTATGAACGTGCTCATGGGTGAGAGATATAAGGTTGCCACTGACCAGACCAAGGACCTGCTTGCCGGAGAGTACGGCAAGACCATCAAGCCTTTCAACCCCGAGGTTCAGAAGAAAATCATCGGCGACAGGGAGGTTATCACCTGCAGGCCTGCAGACAAGCTTGCTCCCAAGCTCTCAGAGTTCGAGGAGAACATCAAGGAGTGGAAGCAGCAGGATGAGGACGTGCTTTCCTACGCACTGTTCCCTCAGGTTGCTACCGATTTCTTCAAGTATCGTCTTGCACAGCAGGAGAAGGTTGACGTAAGCGCAGCTGACACCAAGAACGGTGCATATCCCGTATAATAAATAAGACATAAGACATAAGACATAAGGTCATGTGTTTGCACACATGACCTTATGTTTTTTTTAGCAATCTCTAAATCACATCAAAATTAAATTATATTTTGAAAAGATGGAATTTTGTCATGATAATATGTAAAATTTCATCTTTTTTTATCTTTTGTATGACTCATTTATGCGCATTTTAATGTATAATTAATATCATGAATGAGTACAGAAGACACAGATTAAATAAAAGACCCGTGGAGATGGGAGAGCGACAGGTCAGGGAGCTGCGCAAGACAGAAGTCGGAAGGCAGATGCTGGCTCTTGATGAAGTGAGCGGTTTCAGGATAAGACCCGGGTTTTACAACATAAACGGCGCCACGATGCTGACTGACGGCGTTAATTTTACTGCATATTCCAGTGGTGCCACATCCATAACGCTTCTTCTCTTCAACAGGGGAGAGGCTGTTCCCTTTGCCAAGATTCCTTTTCCGGAGAGCTACCGGATCGGCAAGGTATACTCAATGATAGTCTTTGGCCTCGATATAGAGAATCTTGAATATGCCTATGTTGTGGACGGACCCTGGCAGCCGGAGAGGGGACTTCTTTTTGACAAGAGCCACCGTCTTCTTGACCCCTATGCCAAGGCTGTTACCGGACAGCGCATCTGGGGACAGAGTCCCAACAAGGACGGCTCCTACAGGGCAAGGGTGGTCAGGAACAACTTCGAGTGGAATGATACGAATACGCTCAATACCGAAATGAGCGACTCAGTTATATATGAGATGCATGTGAGGGGATTTACCATGGATCCCTCATCCGGCGTTAAATACAGGGGGACCTTTGAGGGAATCAAGGAGAAGGTTGATTACTTAAAGCGCCTTGGAGTTACAGCCGTTGAGCTGATGCCGATATTTGAATTTGACGAGACCAGGGACAAGAGAGAGGTAGGGGGCAAGACCCTTCTGGACTACTGGGGCTACAACACCATCAGCTTTTTTGCACCCAATACAAGCTACGCCTCCCAGAGCGAGTACAACAAGGAGGGCGTGGAGCTCAAGCATATGATCAAGACCCTTAAGGATAACGGAATAGAGGTTATCCTTGATGTGGTGTTCAATCACACTGCAGAGGGCAATGAGAACGGACCGTTTATTTCCTTTAAGGGATTTGACAACAACATTTATTACCTGCTGACTCCCCACGGGCATTACTACAACTTCAGTGGCTGCGGCAATACCATGAACTGCAACCACCCCATGGTACAGGAGTATATCGTGGAGTGCCTGCGGTACTGGGCCATAGAGTACAGGGTAGATGGTTTCAGATTTGACCTTGCAAGTATTCTTGGAAGAGACCAGGACGGAGCTCCCATGGAGAATCCGCCGCTGATCCAGAGGCTTGCCTCCGATCCGATACTTGGTAATGTCAAACTCATAGCCGAGGCCTGGGATGCCGGCGGAATGTATCAGGTGGGTAATTTCCCTGCCTGGAAGAGATGGGCTGAGTGGAATGGCAAGTACAGGGACGACATCAGGAGTTACCTTAAGGGTGACATCTGGGCTGCTCCGGAAGCTGTAAAGAGGATCACAGGCTCCATGGACCTCTACGGCGGTTCATATCTTGGCTATGAGTCATCTGTGAACTTCATTACCTGCCACGACGGCTTCACTCTGCACGACCTCTACTCCTACAATACCAAGCATAATGAAGATAACGGGTGGAACAACACGGACGGCGCCAATGACAACAGGAGCTGGAACTGCGGCGTGGAGGGAGAGACGGACGACCCGTACATCAATGACCTCAGGTTCAGGATGATGAGAAATGCCATTGCTGTCCTGATGTGCAGCCGCGGCACACCCATGATCTATGCCGGAGACGAGTTTGCTAATACCCAGTTTGGCAACAACAACGCCTACTGTCAGGATAATGAGATATCCTGGCTCAACTGGGACCTTCTGGCCAAGAATAAGAGCTATTTTGACTTTTACAGGAACATGATACAGTTCAGGAGAAAGCACCCCTGTATCAGAAAGGATCTGCGGGCTGCAACCTGCGGGTATCCCCACATTTCCGTCCACACGGAAAATCCTGACAACAGCAATATCACAGAGGATTCAAGGGTCATCTGTGTCAGGTTTGCAGGTTACGTTCAGAAAAAGGGTCACGATGACATTGTCTATCTGGCCATAAATGCCTATTGGGAAGATATTCAGATCATGCTGCCCAATCCTCCTGAGGGCGCATACTGGTCGCTGTGCGTTGATACCGGGGATGACAGCGGCAAGTATTTCTACAACAGACCAAAGCCTTTAACATGGAGGAACAAGACCTTGAAGGCGAGGAGCGTAAGCGTATTTATTGCGGCTTATGGAGCAGAATATGGCAGCAGATGACAGGGACAACAGCAAAAAATTGATAGTTGGCGGCTATGAGTTCATGTCTGAGAATGACGCCCAGAAGGCTGAGATGGACATGTCCAAGATAAATCTGTTAAACAGCAGGGTCAAGGCCAGCCGCCCGGGTGATATCAAGGCCGTTTATGAGAAGGCCATAGAAAATAAAATCTTTAAGACTCCTATAGGATGGGGATATCTTGTGGGGCTTCGTCAGAAGCTCCTTGAAGCCGGCTTTACAGAGGGCGAGATCATTCCCATCCCTCTGAATGTGTCCATGACAAGGCACTCCGCCATGGAGAATCTGACAGTTGCCCAGAGGATAAAGGTTGAAAAACCGAAGAAGAATCTGGAATTCAAAAGAGTATTTCCAATCGTACTTGATATCATACTGGCAATCCTTGTGGTCGTGATGTTTCTGATAGCTGCCACGGGAGAGAATGACAATATAATTAACTACAAGAGCAACATTACCAACCGGTATTCCAGCTGGGAGCAGGACCTTACAGAGAGGGAAAGAAAAGTCCGGGAAGAGGAGAAAAAGCTGGGAATCGAGGATACATCAGAGTATTACAACGAGAATTCGGAAACAGACTGATTTTGGGAGGAATATAAGTTGGATGAACTAAAGATACTTGTTGTTGACGACGAGAGCAGGATGCGCAAGCTGGTCCGGGATTTCCTTACAAAGGACGGATACACTGTACTTGAGGCCCAGGATGGTCAGGAGGCTCTTGATGTCTTTTACAGTGATAAGGATATTGCCCTGATAATCCTGGATGTCATGATGCCCAAACTGGATGGATGGCAGGTGTGCCGGGAGATAAGGTCGAGCTCCAAAGTACCGATAATCATGCTGACAGCCAGGTCCGAGGAGCGGGATGAACTCCTTGGGTTTGAGCTTGGGGTAGATGAATACATTTCCAAGCCCTTCAGCCCCAAGATTCTTGCGGCGAGGGTTTCGGCAATCCTGAGGCGCTCCGGGCAGACCACTGGGGGAGATGTTCTTGAATATGGTGGTATAACCCTCAACAAGGTGGCACACAGCGTAACTGCAGGAGGCAGGGATGTGGACCTGAGCTACAAGGAATTTGAGCTTCTGACCTTCTTCTTTGAAAACAGGGGTGTTGCCCTGACCAGGGAAAAAATACTTAACAACGTCTGGAACTACGACTACTTTGGCGATGCAAGGACCATTGATACCCACGTCAAGAAGCTTCGCAGCAAGCTCGGTGAACAGGGAGATATGATAAAGACTGTATGGGGAGTGGGCTACAAGTTTGAGGCGTGATATACTGAAGTTATGAAAAACACTAACAAAATACATTCAGTAAGATTTCAGATAAGCCTGATCTTTATAGGCATGATGGTCGGAACCTTTGTCATCTGCCTTATTATCAACCTCTTTTTCATGGAGAGATTTTATATCCAGAATAAGAGGGAGGCCATAATAAAGGCCTATAGGAGCATTGCCCAGGCGATAACCTCCGGCAACATTGAATCCGAGGAGTTCGAGGAGGAGATCAGGCATATATGTGAGCGCTACGACATCGAGATGATCGTGCTGGATGCGGAGTCCAGAACGGTGGTGACAGCCAGCAACAATCCGGAGCTTCTTGCCAAGCTTCTCTGGGAAAACATGATAAACCCCTCCGGCGGAGATACCATAGTCGGAGACCGGACCGTTATTGACTTTGATGACGACTACACTCTTCAGATCGACCTGGACAGGAGCACAGGAAGGCAGTATCTGGAGATGTGGGGAATTGTGGATACGGGTAACCTGGTGCTGGTAAGGTCCACCATGGAGAGCATAAGGGACAACGTCACTATATCCAACACCTTTATGGTATATGTGGCGCTGATAGCAATAGTTGTGGGCTCGGTTCTCATTCTTTTCATATCCAAGAAGGCCACCGACCCTATAAAGAAGCTGTACCTTATCTCTGATGAGATGAAAAAGCTCAATTTCGAGGCCAAGTACGTACCGAAGAGTCCATACAGGAACGAGATAGACGTACTTGGGGAAAACATGAATGAGCTCTCCGAGACTCTCGAGTCCACCATCAAGGAACTGAAAAATGCCAACATAGCCCTCAAGCAGGACATTGCCAGGAAGGAAGAGATAGATGAGATGCGCAAGGAATTTCTTTCCAACGTATCTCATGAGCTGAAGACTCCGATAGCGCTTATCCAGGGTTATGCCGAGGGGCTTAAGGAGGGCATTAACGACGACGAGGAGAGCAGGAACTTCTACTGCGAGGTCATCATGGATGAGGCCTCTAAGATGAACATGATGGTAAAAAAGCTGATGACCCTAAATCAGCTTGAATCCGGTCGTGACAACGCCAATATGGAGAGATTTGACATAACCGAGCTTATCCGCAACTATGTCAGATCCGCCGACATGCTGGCAAGACAGAAGGAAGCGATTGTTAAGTTTGACGATTATCCGCCGATATTTGTATGGGGTGATGAATTCAGGATCGAGGAGGTTCTGCAGAACTATTACAGCAACGCCCTGAACCATATAGATGGAGAGCGGATAGTAGAGATAAAGCTCACAATGCTCGAAAATACTGTGAGAGTGTCCGTATTCAACACGGGGCAGCCCATCCCTGAGGACAGCATAGGCCACATCTGGGAGAAGTTTTACAAGGTGGACAAGGCCAGGACCAGGGAGTACGGAGGCAGCGGTGTGGGCCTTTCCATAGTCAAGGCAATAATGGATGGAATGGGACAGAAGTACGGAGTTATCAATTACGACAACGGGGTTGAATTCTACTTTGAACTTGAGACAAAGTAAGGTGATGAGGAATAATCCATATGTTTGAAAAAAAGCGTTTAGGGATAATTTCACTGGCACTGGTTACGGTTATTGCCACAGGATGCGGTTCCAGCTTTCCGGAGCTTACGGAGGAGGAGTACAACCACACTGTGGAATACGCCGCCGGACTTCTTATGCGGTATTCCAATAACGGCCAGGAGAGACTGATCTATGTGGATGCCAAGGAGGTTGAGAAGCAGAGGGAGAAGGAAGTTGCAAAGGCCGCAGAGCAGGGGGGCGCCAAGGAGGAGACCAAGCCCAAGCCAGCACCGGCACCTGAGCCTGAACCTGAACCTGAGCCAATTCCTGAGCCCGATGACACTGTGGAGGAGCAGGATCAGACAGCTGATAATGGTGCTACAGAGGACGTTTCCGGCACGGATAATACAGAAACTACTGAGAATACAGAGGATACAGGAACCCAGACTACAGCTTCTGACCCCTCAGCCATAACCCTGTCCTCGGAGGAGACCCAGGAGATAATAGACGACATTTTCCTCTCTTATCAGGGATACATGGTATCAAGTACCTATCCCGAGAGCTCCAAAAGCTATGTGGTTAATGCCGACAAGGGCAAGAAACTGCTTGTGCTGCGGTTCGATCTTTACAATGCCTCAGGTTCTTCAAAGCAGGTAAACATGATACCAATGAATATGATGTTCCAGGTAATCTTAAACGGCAGGAATCTTGGCTATTCATCAGTAACCTTCCTTCCTAACGACCTGGCTTCCTATTCCGGAACTATCGATTCAAAAGCCCATGAGAGCGTAGTGGTACTTACACAGATAAAAGAGAGCGAGACCACAAGCATCGAGTCCCTTGGCATGATAGTTACCATGAATGGACAGAACCAGAGTGTCAACCTTAAATAAATTCAGAAAATGCCAATAACAGGTTTGGAAGAGATACTGTGCAGCCATGTGGACAGTTCAAATGATTTATTTTGCGTTGCAGAACATGTCATTTGAATCATCCTCATGGCTGCACTTTTATATTTGTAACGCTGAAAGCGCTGTTTTATAATAAATGATGCAAAATCAGGAAGAGAGGATGAAATATGCGAAAGCAACAGTATAAATATCTGATACTTCTGGCAGGTCTTTTGACACTGACAGCCTGTGGAAGTAAAGCGACTGAAGAAGGGGCTGAGCCTCAGATACAGAATAAAGAATTGACGGATGCTGCAGATGGAGCGGCAGATGATGCCAAAGAGGACTCAGCTGCCGGAAATGAAAATGCAGGCTCATCTGTAGAAAAAGCATCTGATGTGGAAGAACAGGCTTCTTCCGGAAATGAAGAGTCCGAAAGCCTTTCTGTGCAGAATGATGACTACAAGGATATTTACTCACCTGTCCTTGACGAAGTGTATTCGGTTGTCAAAGACGGATATGATTATGATGCCCAATACAAATATGTCTCCAATGGAATCATGGAGCAGGTTATGTATGGAGATGGGAAAGATCTTTTGGAGTCCATTGGGTACGTAATAAAGGATATCAGCGGCGATAATATTCCGGAACTTCTTGTGGGGCAGAACGTGGACTATGAATATGATGATTACGGTGAGCAGACCTATATCTACAACGTTTATACCGCAAGGAATGGGGAAATTGTCAGTGTGATTGACGGATGGGCTCGGAGTTCCCATGTATGGATGGGCAATGGGTATTTCCTCTATTCGGGATCCAATGGGGCATCAAGTTCGATGTTCGGACAGTATCATCTGAGCCATGATGGGACAGAAGCAGAATGGGATGACTTCTATTTCTCTGAAGAGGATCCCAATGAGCCTAAGATACTGTACTTCCATAACACAAGTGGAATTTATGACTCTGCAGCTTCAGAGAGACTCGATATTTCCGGAGAGGATTTCTGGACCATCATGGATGGATACAAGACAGAAATCCTCACGCTTACATCAATAGGCAGCTATGAGAGCATCGGCGCTGCAAAATCAAATTCCGGCAGTAGTAATGATTCAAACGGGATTGCGTCAGATACAGCAGGAGGCAAACAGCCGGAGTTCAGCTATAACGGCACAACGCTGGTTGTCGATGGCCGCGAGATAAATATGCGGGATTACGTCCTTGTGACGGATTCGATAATGGACTGCAAAAGTGTAGGTGACTGGCTTGTGGTGGAGTGTCATGTGAATCCATATTACAGTGCCTATGAGTTTTACAACACTGTTTCCGGCAATGTTGAATATGAGATTCTGGGGGCAAGTCTGAAGTGGCAGGGGGATGATCTGTCCTCTGCAGTTTACTTCTTGCAGAATCAGGTCTTTGACTTCTGGGGGAATATGATTGGCTATGTTGAGAATGGGGAGGTATACGGCCTTCAGTTTATTGACGATGAGACTGTAGGGGCAAAGTGCTGGGCGGTAGATGAGAACGGAAAAGAGTATGAATTTACTCAGGAGTTCGAATATGAACCCCACGACAGCGCAGTGCTATCATACTATGAATACCTGATTGGTGGAACAGAGCAGTGGGATAGGTTTGCCATGAAGGCACCGGCAGGTTCCGGGGCTTTTGTGATGGTCAATCCGCCGCAGATGATAATGGACAAAATGCCTGCAGCCCAGATGATCAATCCCGGAGCTTATGACAGGGTGATTGTGGTAAGCCTTAAGGACGGTGCAAAGATATCCTTAAAGCCATATGAGTCGGGAGAACAGTCAGGAACCGGAAGTATGGGCGGCTCTTATGACGCCGACA
>JAEEGL011087873.1_pt1 | contig 20611 bp, 21 predicted proteins | sample 9134231 | NCBI WGS metagenome assembly JAEEGL01 (sample SAMN16246548, study PRJNA631951) | gut metagenome | biome: gut microbiome; feature: rumen; material: fiber-attached | host: Bos | place: Iran: Karaj | collected 2018-10
CAGGAATATAGTATAGAAAGTTTGCACTATGATGGAAAAACAGAAGTAATACAATTTACAGAAAAGAAAACTACAGAATTTCCATATAACGTAGAACTTGGACATAAACAACCGGCAAATCTTTCTGAAAAACAAAAAAATGAAGTTTGTGAAATAATAAAAAAAATTGCTAATGCTTTACATTTTGAAAATTGTCCTTCTCATACTGAGTTAAAAATTAATGATAGGGGGATTTTTGTGATTGAAACAAGTCCTCGCTTAGGTGGTGATTATATTACTTCTACTCTTGTTCCTCTCTCAACTGGAATAAACATGGAAGATCAATTGCTTAATATTGCATTAGGTAAACCTGTGGATATTAATACAGGTCGAATAAATAAAGCCTCAGCTGTATGTTTCTTTTGTTTACCAGAAGGAGAAATAAAAACAATTGATAAAAAGATAGAAGAAGTAAAAACTTGGGAAAATGTAGTTGATTTTGATTTTAAATTAAAAATTGGTGATAAGGTAAATAAGATTACAAGTAGTTTGGATCGGTATGGACAAATTGTCATTGAATCTGAATCAAGAGATTTGCTAGATAATATTCTAAGTAAATATGAAAATATTATTTCAAGATATATTCTATTAGATTTGTAAAAAAAAATATATGGAGGAAATTATATGAAAAAGGTTGTCGTTCTTGGAGCTACGGGAAAAGTTGGATGTTATACAGCATTGTATTTGAAAGAAATGGGGTATGATGTTATTGCTGTTGGAAAAAGAGCCTCGGATAATGGTTTCTTTTCCGATTATAAAATACCATATGTATCAGTTGATATTTTAAAACAGGATGAGTTTAAAAAGTTACCACAAAACGATGTATTTGCAGTAATTCATATGGCAGCTGTTCTTCCTGCAACAATGGAAGGATACAATCCACGAATGTTTGTTGAATCAAATATTTACGGAACAATGAATGTTTTAGATTGGGCTATTTCAGCTGGTATACAAAGATTTGTTTTTGCTAGAACAGTTGCAGATGTGTACTATTTATATGGTCAAGGTAAACCAATTAGTGCAGATGCTCCAAGTAAATTTCCACTTAATACAGATCATACTATATATGCAATAACGAAAAATGCAGCAGTTGATATTTTGACACATTATGGAGAAAAATATGGTTTTAAATATTATACGTTACGATTTGCAAATGTTTTTTGTTATCATCCAAATCCAACTTTCTATAAGGATGGAGTAAAACGTTGGACTGGACAACGTGCTATTATTGAACAAGCAAAAAAAGGTGAAGACATAGAACTTTGGGGTAATCCAGATTGTAAACGTGATGTTTTCTATGTCAAAGATTGTACTCAAATAATTGAAAAAATGCTTTCTGCAAATGGTATTAGTGGTGTTTATAATATAGGTAATAATATGCCAGTAACTCGAATGGAACAAATCCAAGGAATCATAGATGTTTTTGGAAACCCAGACAAAAAATCGAAAATTATTATAAATCGTGATAAACCAGATTCTCCTAATTTTTGTTTAGATATTTCAAAAACAATAGAACAACTAGGGTATGAACCAAAATGGGATTATATTTCTTTTCTTAAAGATTTAAAACATGAAATGGAAATTAATCGTTTTGAAAAGCTTTGGGGAAAAGAAAGCGATTATACAAAAGGATTATAAGCATATTTCTTAATAAATATAACGATTATGGAAGAAAGAATAAAAACTCGTTCAATCAATTCGAAAACATCAATTATAGAAGCATTAAGAAAAATGGATTCTGAAAAATGCAAAGTCTTATTTGTTTTTACAGAGGATTTTTTTTCTGGAATCTTAACCATTGGTGATATTCAAAGAGCAATAATCAAAGCCATTGATTTGAATACGCCTGTTTTATCTATCTTAGATAACAATAAAGTTTATGCTACAGAAAGTGAAAATATTGATATTATAAAACAAAAAATGCAGCGCCTTCGTGCAGAGTGTATGCCTGTTTTGAATTCTAACAAAGAATTAGTTAATGTAATTTTTTGGAAAGATGTCTTTTTAAATAATCAGAATCAGGATATTCGAGAAAAAATTAATCTTCCAGTTGTTATAATGGCAGGCGGAAAGGGAACTCGTTTAAAGCCAATAACAAATATAATCCCAAAACCTCTGGTGCCGGTAGGGGATAAAACAATTCTTGAAGAGATTATGGATCAATTCGAAGATATAGGATGTAATAAATTTTATATGTCTGTAAATTATAAAAGCGATATGATGCGTTTTTATCTTGACCATACAGACCATAAATATGATATACAGTTTTTTGAAGAATCTAAACCGCTTGGAACGATAGGGTCTGTATCTCTTTTGAAAGACAAAATTAATATACCTTTTTTTGTAACAAATTGTGATATTTTAATAGATCAGGATTTTCGTGATGTATATGAATATCATAAAGAGAATAAAAATGACATCACTATGGTAACCGCTGTAAAGAGTTTTCATATTCCATACGGAGTAATTGAGACTGGCGAAAATGGCCTTATGACAGGGCTTAAAGAAAAGCCGGACATAACATATAAAATTAATACAGGTGTTTATATCTTAAATCCAGAATTAATAAATGATATTCCTGAAAATCAGTTTTTTCATATTACAGATTTAATGGAAGTTGTAAAGGCTCGTGGTGGTCGTGTTGGTTGTTTCCCTGTAAGTGAGAATGCTTGGCGAGATATGGGAGAATGGCCTGAATACTTAAAAATGATAAAGGTTTTTTAGTTTTCTATGAATAATAACAAGTTAAAAGTGGCTTTAATATGTGATTTTTCAAATCCTAAGGTTCAAAGTTATATAGAATTCCAAATAAATATATTTGAAAAATTTGCCCGAAAAATTAAGAAATTACCATTTGAACCTACCGAATTGGCTGCAGAACATGGTGTTTGGATTTCTAATGCAATAACTGAATTTGAAAAAATGTCTGATGAAGTAGAACTTCATGTTATTTCACCGCATGGTTGGATAAAAGGACATTTTCAAGAGTTTGAACTAAACAGTATTTTTTATCATTTTGTATTAAATGAAGATGGTTTAATTTTAAAACGTTTATTACATAAGTTAATTCCTTCTTCAAGTTTTTCAAATTATAAAATAAACAGAAAGTATATAAGAATGTTTATAAATAATATTAAACCGGATATTGTTTATATGTCTGGAGCTGAGAATCCTCATTATTCACTTTCTGCTCTTGATATTCCAAAATCAATTCCTCTTGTAGTTCATCTACAGACATTAATGTGTGATCCTTCTTTTGAGAAGAATTATCCAATTGACCATAAAAGATATTTGTATAGAGCACAGAATGAATTAAAAATATTGCAACGAGCAGATTATATAGGAACTACTGTTGAAAAATATATTTTATTAATTAAGAAAACTTTAATACCAAATTCAATAACTTTGGCAACCCGTCTGGCTGTTGGTGAAGATATAAAACCTGATAACACTATTGAAAAAAAATATGATTTTGTTTATTTTGCCGCAAATATAAGTAAAGCTGTTGATTTAGCAATTGAAGGTCTTGGAATAATTCATAAGACAAATCCAAAAATAACTCTTCTTGTTGTTGGTGATTATGATGAAGATTATAAAAACGTAATTTATAAAAGAATAAAGGATTTAGACTTAACAGACAATATTGTTTTTACAGGAAGATTGCCTTCTCATCAAGCTGTTCTTAATACAATTCAAACTGCTAAATATGCACTTATTCCATTGAAAATAGATATTATTAGTGGAACTATAAGAGAAGCGATGGCTTGCGGACTTCCTGTAGTAACAACAATAACAGAAAATGGAACTCCAAAACTCAATGAAAAAAGAGAGACCGTTCTTCTATCAGAAATTGGTAATCATCAAGCACTTGCAGATAACATGCAAAAACTAATAGATAATCCTGATATTGCTAATCGATTAATGCAAAATGGTACACTTACAATGCAAGAACGATATAGCAATTATGCAGCTGTTCAAACACAGAAAAATTGCTTATTGGCAGCATACAATCATTTTAAAAATGGAATTCAAATTCCTGATGAATACCTTTCATAATTATTATGGCTTTCCAGATAAACAGTAAAAAAATAGCAAAAAATACTATCACTCTATATATACGCCAGATAATAACGATGCTAATTTCGTTTTTTACCGTGCGTGTAACATTAGAGCAACTAGGTGTTGAAGATTATGGATTGAATAATCTTGTTGGAAGTATTGTTTCAATGTTTTCATTTTTGAATGGCTCAATGGGAACAGCTGTGCAAAGATTTTATAGTTATGAAATAGGGCAGGGAAATCAAGACAGATTAAAGAAAGTATTTGGAACTGGACTCTATTTACATTTAATTGTTGCTGCAATAACTTTTGTAATTTCTGAAATATTTGCGATTTTCTTTTTGCATAAAATGAATATTCCTGCAGAAAGAATGGTAGCAGCTCAGATTGTGTTTCAAATCAGTATTTTAACTCTAGTTTTAGGAATTATAACGGTTCCTTATTCAGCGTTACTGCGAGCAAGGGAACTCTTTTCAAAAACTGCCTTAGTAGAAATTGCACAAGCGGTTTTAAGGCTGGGGAATTTATATCTTTTGGTTATAATTCCGTTTGATAAACTTATTATTTTATCTTCATTAAATTTCTTTGTTTCAGCAGGAGGAATTTTTGTATTTGTACTGATGGGTAGACGTTTTGAAGAAACTCATAGTTTACCCTTGCGAGACAAAGAACTAATAAAAGAAATGCTTAAATTTGTTTCCTTGTTGTTGGTTACGGTTTTAGCTCAACTTATGAATACGCAGGGCATGGTAATGCTTATAAACCTGTTTTTTGGTCTTGTCGTAAATGCAGCTTATGGTGTGGCTGTACAGGTACAGCATGCAGTTAACACTTTTGTAACAAATTTTAAGTCATCAATGGTACCACAGATAATGGCAGCGTATGGTGCCGGTGATTTGGATAGTATGCATAAACTTATAAATTTCGGAACAAAAATAACATTCTTGCTTCTTCTGATGGTTACATTACCACTTGTTTGTTCTGCACAGTGGATTTTAACATTATGGTTGAAGCAACCTCCTGAGTATTCTACACAATTAGTAATTCTTACATTAATAAGTATCAATATTGGTTCATTTACATATTTTCATGCTCAAGGAATACATGCATCTGGTAAAATCACTAAACAACAAATTTGGCTCTCTAGCACATATATTATTTCTATTTTGTGTATATTCATTTTGTTTAAATTGGGATTTAGTTTCTATTCTGCCATATTTGTAAGTATGGGGTTAGGAGTAATACAAGGATGTGTGAATCTTTATTATGCTCATAAAAATTTTAATTATTCATTGAAATCATTTGTAAAATCAATCTTATTACCAGTATCTTTTGTTTTGATTATTGTACTATTTATATTTTATTTTGAAGGAAAACTATCATTGAGTGATTTTTCCAAGTTTTTGATTTTTTCAATTACTGATATTATTTTAGTTCCTTTTACAGGTTTTGTTATATTATTAAATAAAAAAGAAAAGGAAAAAATAAAAGATTTTTTCTTAAAATACATACATAAACTTTTGTTTTATAAGGAAAGATAATCTTATAAAACAATCAGATGAAATAAAATTTGAATTGATATTTTATGATGAATAAGTCTTATTTAAAATCTATTCTATTATTTGTTTATACTCTTATTCTTGTTTCACCCATATTTGAATATATTCATTTATCTATTCCTATTCGTTGTTTTATTATGTTGATTAGTACTTTTGTTATTGAAATTAACTCGAAAACATTTATAAACTCTCGTATAATAATTTGTGTTTTATTAATACTTATTCTGTCTTCAATTGTTGCTTTTCATTACATGAATGAAAGTTACATATTTTTCTTGTTTAATACATTGGTTTTTCTTATTGTTTTAGCGTTTTATGATAAGAAAATGATTATGGATTTTATTGATATTGCTTCAATTTTTTTATTTATTCTTGAAATTGGTGCTTTGTTAGGATTCATTTATGTTTTCATAGGTGGAAAATCTATTTTTTCTTTTCCTAATCCAGATGGAAGAGAAAATTATTTTTTCCCTTTTACCTTATCTAATGTATATAGAGGGAAGTTAATTAGACCTTCTGGAATTTATGATGAACCAGGTGCTTTTTCTTTTTTTATAGTTTCTATTGCACTGTTACGAATATATTACAAAAAGGGTTCATCACAAACTTTTATATTACTTTTATTAGGTCTTATAACATTTTCATTAGCTCATATCATTTCATTTATAATTCTATTATTCCCAATATTAAGAGATATGGATAAAAAACAAAGAAAAATAACTCTTATATTTTTATTGTTCTTCTTATTAATTTTGTTTTTTTTATTTTATGATATTTTAAATAGTCTAATTTTCTTAAGATTAACGATTAATAAAACCACTGGAAGATTTAATGGCGATACACGAACTGCTCAAATTCCTAATACATTAAGATTAATAAAGGATAATGGCTTGTTTTGGGGGAATTTTCTTATGACAAGGGATTATGTTATAAATAATTATGGTGTAATTAGTGAAAACCCTTTGTCTCAATTAGCAAGATTTGGTATTTTTATTTCATTTCCATATTATTCTTTTTTATTTATATGTATTATAGCATTCTTTGTTACTAAGAAATTTTTATATCTAGCCATAATAGGACTTTTTGTTCAGCGACCATATTCTCACTTATTTGGATATGCAACATTTTTTATTATATTTTATGAAATGGCTCTTGATGACATTTATACAGAAATACGTTTAATGAAATACTTAAAGAGATAAAGAAATGAGAATTATTATTTTTGATTATATACTTTCTGGCCATCATATGGAATATATACATAATATTTATGAAAATATCCAATATGATAATAATTTATATTATTTTGCATTACCAAGAGAAGATTTTAATACTATAAAAAATAACTATAGATGGAATAATAAATCTAAAAATATTAATTTCTATTTTTTTGATTCATTTATGGTGAATTTTCATATTCAAAAGAAAGAAATAAATAGATTAATCAAAATTATAAACCCTGATAAATTCTTTTTTATAATGTTACAACCTATGTATAAAATTATTCCATTTATATTAAATAAAGGAATAAAAGTCTCAGGCATTCATTATTATATATATCTTTATGAATGGAAAAATCTTTCTTTATTAAGAAAAATACGGAATATCACATATTATTCTTTTCTTACAAGGAATAAGAATGTTTCTCATGTTTATATTTTAAATGATATTGTTTCGACAGATTTATTAAATAAATTATTCAAAACAAATAAATTTTTCTATCTTGTTGATCCTGTTCAGAATCTTAAAAAATCAAATGAAATTTATTATCGAAATCTTAAAAGAAACGATACAGAAAAGATAATTGCTCATTTAGGAAGCTTGGATATTTCAAAGGGAACTCTGGATATAATGCATACATTACTTTCATTTGATAATAAGTATCATAATAATTGTCATTTTGTATTTGCAGGTAAGGTAAATACAAAAATAAAAAATCAATTTTATGAGTTAGTAAATCAAATCGAGAAAAAAAATATCAATATCACTGTTATTGATAAATATTTAACATTGGATGAAATGGATTCATTATTACAAATTACTTCTCTATTACTATGTCCATATAAACGGACTTCACAAAGTAGTGGAATAATTGGTTATGCAGCTCAATACAAAATACCTGTATTTGCTTATGATAAAGGATTACTTGCAAAGTTAATAAAACGAAATAACCTTGGACTTGTTTCGGATAATATTATAGACGCTTTCGATTATATAGAAAATGGTAATGCAACTGTTTCTGATAGGTATTATAAAACGCATACAGTAGAAATTTTTGCAAAAACTATATTAAATGGATTTTAATATGAAAAAAAATTATCTTTCTCCAATTATTCTTTTTGTATATAATCGCCCAGAACATACAAAAAAGACTTTGGAAGCTTTACGAAATAATGTGCTTGCAAATGAATCAGAATTATTTATTTTTGCAGACGGGCCTAAGGAAAATGCTGTTCATGAACAAATGGAAAAAATAAATGAAACAAGAGCCATTTGTAAAAGTATAAAAGGATTTAAATCTGTAATTGTATATGAATCTACTGCAAATAAAGGTTTGGCTCAAAATATAATTTCTGGTGTAACAGAAATTATAAATAAATATGGTAAAGTAATCGTTATAGAAGATGATATAATTACAAGCGAAAAATTTCTGTCTTTTATGAATGAGGCTTTAAATAAATATATCGATTCGAAAAATGTATATGCAATATCAGGATGGTTTTATCCAATAAAGAATGATAATGAAGAAGCATTTTTCTTGAAAAACTTCAATTGCTGGGGCTGGGCTACTTGGAGAGATAAATGGTCTTGTTTCAAAAAAGATGCGGCTTTTTATCGTCGTGTATTTACTAAAAAACAAAAATATGAATTTAATGTCGATAATTGTTTAGATTATTGGTCACAGATTGAAGATAATTATCATGGAATAAGAAATACATGGTTTATTTTTTGGTATGCATCTGCTTTCTTAAAAGAAGGTTTATGTCTTTATCCTCCAAAATCACTTGTAATAAATTCTGGTTGCGATGGTTCTGGAGAGAATTGTTCAATTGAATATTATAAAACAAATCCCCTTTCTGAAATGAATGAAATAATACTCCCTGATATTATTATTGAAAATAACAGTATCAGAGAGTTATTAAAAAAATATTTAACAGAAGTAAATAAGAAAATGTGGCTTAGAATTCTAGTACGTAGTATTTTAAGAAAACTTGGATTGTATTCTTTTGCAAGAAAAATTTATAAAACAATAAGGTAATTATTTTATGAAGATATTTTCTTTATTATCAAAATTACAAAAAAAATGTAGATTTTCATATATTTATAATAGTAAAATAAACAAGACGGCAAAGGTTTTTTCTGGTTCAACGGTAGTAAATTCTAGTTTAGGAAGATATTCATACTGTAGCTATGACTGTAAGTTATTGAATGTCCAGATTGGAAGTTTTTGTTCTATTGCAGAAGGTGTTGTTATTGGTTGTGCAAGTCATCCGACAACGTGGGTTTCATCATCTCCCGTTTTTATAAAAGGACGAAATCCATTAAAGAAAAATATTGGGAATGTAGATTATAATGCTTTTAAAGATACTTTTATAGGAAATGATGTTTGGATAGGCGAAAGAGCTTTTATAAAAGCTGGAGTAAGAATTGGTAATGGAGTTGTAGTAGGAATGGGAAGTGTAGTAACTCATGATATTCCTTCATTTTCTGTAGTTGCAGGAAATCCTGCAAGGTTAATAAGAAAAAGATTTGATGATGAAACTATTTCATTATTAGAAGAATCTGAGTGGTGGAATTATTCAGATGATAAACTTTGTGCTTTGGCAAACAAAATATGTGATGTTAATGTATTTTTATCAGAAATAAGGTAAATTGGGTGTTATGAAAATTTCAATTATAACAGTCTGCTATAACAGTAGTAAAACTATTGCACGTACATTAGAATCTGTACTCTTACAGGATAATGTACAGTTGGAATATATTATAATCGATGGAGATTCAAAAGATGATACTGTTACCATTGCAGAATCATATCGCTCGCAGTTTCAATCGAAAGGTTTCTCATTTATCATAAAATCTGAACCAGACAAAGGAATTTACGATGCAATGAATAAAGGTATTATTCTTGCATCTGGTGATATTATTGGAATTTTGAATTCAGATGATTATTATGCTTCATCTGATGTTTTATATTTGGTATACAAAGGATTTAGAGAATTTAATACGGATTCATTATATGGAAACCTATTATATATAAAGAATGGAGAATTATATAGATATTGGAAAAGTGGAAAGCCACGTTCCTTAAAATTTGGTTGGATGCCTCCTCATCCAGCCTTTTTTGTAAAGAAGGATATTTATCAGAAATATGGACTTTTTAGATTAGACTGTGGAACGGCAGCTGATTATGAATTGATGTTGCGTTTTTTGGAAAAGAATAAAATTTCTACTATGTGGATTAATAGAGTATTTACGAATATGGAAGCTGGTGGTGCAAGTGGTGCAAATATTGAAGCATATAAAAAATCTCATAAATATGACAAGTTAGCATGGATTTTAAATGATTTAAAACCAGTATTCTGCTTTGCTTGGATGAAAAAAATAAGAAAGCTTCCACAATTCGTTATTTCAAAATTTGTAAAAATTTAATTTTTTTTATATAATAATTATTATTTTTAATTTTAGGAGAATAAATTTATGACAAATAAAATAGCTCTTATTACTGGTATTACCGGTCAGGACGGATCTTTTCTTGCAGAATTCCTACTTGAAAAAGGTTATGAAGTACATGGTATTATTCGTCGTTCATCATCATTTAATACAGGTCGTATAGAACATCTTTATCTTGAAGATGCTCTTGAAGATATGCACAAAAACCGTAAGATTTATTTACATTATGGTGATCTTACCGATTCAGAAAGTCTTATTCGACTTATCCGTGTAATCAAACCAACAGAAATCTACAACCTTGGTGCACAGAGTCACGTACAGGTTTCTTTTGAGGTACCAGAATATACAGCAGACTGTGATGCTACTGGTGTTCTTCGTATTCTTGAAGCTGTTCACTTTTTGGGAATGGAAAAGACTTGTCGTATTTATCAGGCATCTACATCAGAACTTTTCGGTCTTGTCCAGGAAATTCCTCAGAAAGAAACAACACCTTTTTATCCACGTTCACCTTATGCTGTTGCAAAGATGTACGGTTTCTGGATTATGAAAAATTATCGTGAATCTTATGGAATGTTCTGTTCAAATGGTATTCTTTTCAACCATGAATCTGAACGTCGTGGTGAAACATTCGTAACTCGTAAAATTACGCTTGCAGCAAGTCGTATTGCTCAAGGGCTTCAGAAAAAACTTTACCTTGGCAATCTTAACGCACTTCGTGACTGGGGATATGCCCGTGATTATGTAGAATGTATGTGGCTCATCCTACAGCAGGACAAACCTGATGACTTCGTAGTAGCAACTGGTGAACAGCATTCAGTTAGAGAATTCTGTCAGTACGCTTTCCGTGAAGCTGGTATTGAAATTGAGTTCAAGGGAGAAGGTGTAAACGAAAAGGGATATAATAAAGCAACTGGTGAAGTTCTTATCGAAGTAGATCCAAAATATTTCCGTCCAGCAGAAGTTGAAACTTTACTTGGTGACCCGACAAAAGCAAAATCAGTTCTTGGTTGGAATCCAACAAAAACAACTTTCCCAGAACTTGTAAAAATCATGATGAAACATGATATGGAATATGTAAAGGCTGAAAAAACTTTGCATCAGCGTTAATTATATTTAATAAAAATAATAGGTGATTTAGTAGAACTGAATAAAGTTCTTGTCTAAATCACCTATTTTATTTTAAAATACATATAGTGATTATTATTTATTTAAGGGAGTAAAGATTATTTTATGGAAAAGAATGCAAAAATATATGTAGCTGGACATCGTGGTCTTGTTGGTGGTTCAATCTTGCGTTGTTTGAAGGAAAAAGGTTATACAAACATTATTACAAGAACACATAAAGAACTTGATTTACTTAATCAGGCTGCTGTAAATGAGTTTTTTGAAAAAGAAAAGCCAGAATATGTTTTTCTTGCAGCTGCTCATGTTGGCGGAATTGGAGCAAACTCAACTTATCCTGCTGATTTCATATATCAGAATATGGTAATCGGGTTTAATGTAGTTGAAGCAGCTCGCGTAAATGGTGTAAAGAAACTTATGAATCTTGGTTCAACTTGTATTTATCCAAAAATGGCAGAACAACCAATAAAAGAAGAATCGCTTCTTACTGGACCTCTTGAGCCAACAAACGATGCCTATGCTCTTGCAAAAATCAGTGTAATTAAACTTTGTACTGCTTATAACAAGCAGTTCGGTACAAACTTCCTTAGCGTAATGCCTACAAATCTTTATGGTTTGGGAGACAATTATGAACTCCAGGGAAGTCATGTTTTTCCTGCTATGATTCGTAAGTTTCATGAAGCAAAAGCAAGTGGTGAGGATGTTGTTCACCTTTGGGGAGACGGTTCTCCTTTACGTGAGTTCTTATATGCTGGAGATTTGGCTGACGCAGTTGTTTATTTAATGGAGAACAAAAATGCTAGTGATTTACGTACTCCAACAGGAGATTTTGTAAATGTTGGAACTGGAAAAGAGTGCACAATAAAAGAACTTGCAGAAACTGTGGAAGATGTTGTTTATTCGGATGTCCGAAAAGATGGTCGCAAGTGTAAAATGGAGTGGGATCCAACAAAACCAAATGGGACTCCACGAAAGCTTTGTGATGTAACACGCTTGAATGCACTTGGTTGGAAAGCTAAAGTTGATGTTAGGGAAGGTGTGGAAATTGCGTATGATGATTTCTTGCACGGGGATGTAAGAAAATAATTATGCAGCAGAATATTTATTCAATTTTATTATTTTCTTTAATTTCTTTGGGATTATTTTATATTGTTTCTCAAAAAATTAAAGTATATATTTTACTTTTCGCAAGTATAATTTTTTATGCAATTTGTGATATAAAGTTTTTATTGTTAATTTTATTTGAAACACTTTTAAGTTGGTTCATTGGTAATAGAATTATTAAAACCGAGAATGATGGAACAAAATATAAATCAAAGAAAATGCTTTTTTTAGGTATTTTTATTATACTTCTGTTTCTTTGTATTTTCAAATATTTTAATTTTTTTGTAGATTGCTTTCATCTCTCATTTTCTCATATATTGTTACCTCTTGGAATTTCATATTTCAGTTTTAAAACTATAAGTTATCTTGCAGATATTTATTTACAGAAACGTGAGAGCGAAAAATCAATAATAAATTATGCTGTATATGTTATGTTTTTTCCACATTTAATCTGTGGACCTATTGTTCGTTCTTCTTCTATGACAGAAAAAATGAATGAAGGATTGTGTTATAATGATTCTTTATTCTGTAAAGGTATTTATAAGATTATAACTGGTCTTTTTATGAAGATTGTTATTGCAGATCGTGGGGGGGGGGTACGTTAGTGTAGTATTTTCAAATCCAACTTCTTATCCATCAATTGCATTGGTACTTGCACTTATTTTATATTCAATACAGTTATATTGTGATTTTGCAGGATATTCAGAAATTGCTTGCGGCCTAACAAATCTATTTGGTTTTGAATGTATTGATAATTTCAAACGCCCATATCTTGCTTGTGATATCAGAGATTTCTGGCGTAGATGGCATATATCTCTTTCTACTTGGTTACGAGATTATATATATATCCCACTCGGTGGAAGTAGATGCAAAAAATGGAGAAAATGGATAAATGTTTTTGCAGTTTTTATTTCATGCGGAATTTGGCATGGAAATACTCTTCCTTTTGTATTGTGGGGAGGATATCATGGTTTATTAAATAATCTAACACCAAAAAAAACTAAACAAGATACGATACGTTTTGTTTCGGTAATAAAAAAATCATTAAATTGGATTCTAACAATTATTCTTGTTGTATTTGGATGGCTTTTATTCCGTTCTGAATCTATGTCATTTACAGTTTCTTTTATCAAACAAATAGTATCCAGGTTCTCGATAAGCTATCAGAGTATTGTTTCTTCAATTCTTCCATTCACAGGAGATAATTCTGCCCCTGCATATTGTTTGACATTATTTATTATGGTTTTAATTCTTATTATTAAAGAGTTATGTGATGAGAAACGTGAAAAAAATATTATTCAACAAACTATCGCTTTGTCTAAATATGAATTAATATGGACATTTATTCTTTTTGTTCTTGTTATTTTGTTTGGTGTTGTAGGAAAAAGCAATTTTTTGTATGCATATTTTTAGGGACATAATAATGAAAAAACTTATATTAACAATTATTGCGGCAATTATCTTTTTATCAATGCTTTTATGTATAAAAAATGAGTTTGCTAGAAAACTATATAAAAATGCAAATTATGGAATGGAATCATTGATAATTAAAGGTAGTATAGACAATCTTTTTTTAGGATCTTCGATGTTTCGGCAAGGAATTGATATTTATGCGATAGAAAAAGCATTAGGGAAAGATTCTTTTATTCTTGCATATAATGGTAATCAGCCAGTCTTCGAGTATTTAGAGTTAAAATATCTTTTAGATCATAAAGTTAGAATAAATTATTTATATTTAGATTTATATGCTTATTCTGCTACTGCACTTCCAAAAATTAGTGATGAAAGGCTACTTGTGCAGACTGATACAAAGTTTAAGTTTGATATTTGGAAAACTTTAAAGAACTGTAAACAAGCAAATGTATCGGTTTTTTGGGAACTGTTTGTTACTTCCAATAATACTTCTCTTTTTACTTTTCCCATAAGTAATAAATTGACAAACCCGTTATATCATAAAGGTGGAAATGTTCAAAAAAATCAGGGGATTAGCAAAGACGCAATTGAAAAACTTGAAACTCCAATTTGTGATGAAAAAATGAATCCAATTCAAAAAGAATATTTAAATAAGATAATTGACTTAGCAAATGAGAATAATATTAGAATTGTTATGATTGAAACTCCAAAATGGCATGATGTAAGTGAAAATCCTTCTTATATAAATGTTATGTGTGAATATATTTCTATTCTTAATGATAGAGAAATCTCATATAAACTTTCACAGTGTACTGTAGAAAATATGAAGGCAAACAATATAAGTGTGATACCGTTTGATTCATATAATCCAAATTATTTCATAGATAAAGTTCACTTGTCCTCACAGGGTAGAGAAGATTTTTCTTCAAAACTTTATTAATTGTGTTTGCTAATCCAAAATTATTTGTGATAATTTAATACAAGGCGGAGTTAATTTTCTTAAGTTTATGATTGTTATAATTATATTTGTTGTTTCTTTTATTCTCATTTTTTCATTAGGTGCTATTCTAGTAAATATTTTTGATAAGCGGAAGAAAAAGAAATAATGTGTTAATTAAAAACTGTCAGTATCTGTATGCAATTCTCAAAGTTTGATTTTTTTATCCTTCTATAATATAATTAATTCATCATGAAAAAAACAAATGCGATGCTAAGAATTAATTCATTGGATTTATCTAATTATAAAGGATTTAAGAATCTTCATCTGGATTTTAATTCTCAGGTAACTTGTATAGCAGGTATAAATGGTGCTGGAAAAACTTCTATTCTAAATGCATTGGCACTTTGTTTTTCATGGATTATTGCCAGAACAAAAAATCAAAATGGAAAAGGTTGTTCTGTAAATCGTCAGTTTGATTTATATACTGAAAATGTTCGAAACAAAAATACCCTTTTCGAATCTTTTGTTCAAAACTTTACAAGAGAAGGTTATATAAAAGGTTCTTTTTCTTTTTGCGACGAAACTTTTGATATAAAACATTCTTTTGCTTCGTTTGGAAGCAAAGTCGAAAAAACATCTGATTATTCTTCCCTTTCTATAATTTTTGATTATGTAAATAATCATCTGCAAAACAATCCAGAATTGTTTGAATTACCTGTTTTAGTTTATTATCCGACAAACAGAAGTGTTCTTGATATTCCTGTGCGAATCCGTATGCAACATTCCTTTAGTCAGTTTAGTACTTATGAAAATGCTTTGGATGCTACAGCAAGGTTCAGGGACTTTTTTGAGTGGTATAGAGACAGAGAAGATATAGAAAATGCTAGAAAAAATGAACTGAGGGATTTTGATTATACAGATGCTTTGCTTTCGGCTGTACGAAGTGCAATTTATAAATGTATGCCTGGTTATGAAAATCTGCATATTCAGCGAACTCCGCAGTTAATGTTGATAAATAAAAATGGTGTTACACTTGCGGTAAATACACTTTCTGATGGTGAAAAATGCCTTTTTTCTCTTGTTGGTGATTTAGCAAGACGATTAGCGTTGGCTGCCCCTAATTTATCAGACCCATTACAGGGTAGTGGAATTGTACTGATAGATGAAATTGATTTGCATCTTCATCCTTCCTGGCAAAGAAAAGTAGTTGGTTTGCTGAAAAAAACTTTCCCTAATTGCCAGTTTATTATAACTTCACATTCTCCTCAAGTTTTAGGGGAGCTATCAGCCTCAGATATTATTATTTTGAATAATGGAAAGATTTTTAATCCTCCTCAGACTTTGGGACTTACTTCAAATGATATTCTAAGTTCAATTATGGATTATGATGATAACAAAATATCTCTGATTCGAAATGAAACTATTGAAAATCTTCTTAAAAAACTTGCAAAAGCTGTCGATGATGAAGATTTTGAAAAAGCAAAAAAATTGATTGCAGAAATTGAATCCAAAACTAACGGTCCAATTAATGAAACAAGAATGTTTAAAGCAGAAATAGATATGCTTTCAGAGGAGAATGAATGATACCTATAAAGAAAGGTGATACTCCTCAAGTTCTAATTGATTATAAACGCAATAAGAATGCAAATTACGATGATTTTCCTGGAAAGTCTGAAGTTGCAGTATCGCTTATTAAAGAGCAATATGGATTGTGTGCTTATTGTATGTCAAGAATTTCCAATGAAATTGAATATAAAGACGCTTTTAGGCAAACCCATTGCAAAATAGAACATTTTAAATCACAAACAAAATACCCAGGTTTACAGTTGGATTACAAAAATATGTTAGGATGTTGTAGTGGTAATGAAGGACAGCCAAAAAAGTATCAAACTTGCGATTCTTTTAAAGGAGATATGGATTTATTATTTAATCCTTCGAATGAGAATGATTGTAAAAAAATGGATATAAAGTTTTATAAGGATGGAACGATTCATTCTGGAAACAGCAAGTTTGATGTACAGTTAAATACTGTTCTTAATCTTAATGCTCCTCATTTAGTAAGTTCAAGGAAATCTCTTCTTGATGCGGCTTTTAGGGTTTTAAATAAATCTAAAGGAACAAGAACTAGTACAGAGATTCAACACTTAATAGAGAAATATAGTGTTTTAGAGAACGGATTACATAAACCATATTATTATGTTGTAGTTTATTATTTACAGAAGCATTTAAGAAGGTATTCAAAATGACTCTTATACCAATTATCTTAAGTGGCGGCGCCGGAACTCGCCTATGGCCTCTTTCTTGGGGTGACCATCCAAAACAGTTTTTACCTCTCGTTACAGAGCGTACTATGATTCAGGAGACTTTGCTCCGTCTTAAAGGACTTGCTATTGGTTCACCGATTATTTCCTGTGGAGAAGGACACCGTTTTATGGTTGCCCAGCAGATTGGAGAGGTAAGTGATACAAAGCCTACAATTATTCTTGAACCTATGGCAAAAAACACAGCACCTGCAATTGCGGCGGCCTGTTGTGTTGCTATGGAACAGGACAAGGATGCAGTTGTTGTTGTTCTTCCTAGTGATCACGTTATTGCAGATGTCCCTGTTTTCCAAAAGGCTGTACTTACAGCGGCAAAAAATGCCGAGAAGGGAGCTCTTGTAACTTTTGGAATTGTGCCAACTTTCCCAGCAACTGGTTATGGTTATGTAAAAGCGAGCGGTTCAGAAACCGATGGTGCTTACACTCTTGAAAAGTTTGTAGAAAAGCCTTGTCTTGAAAAAGCTCAGGAATATCTTGCTAGTGGTGAATATTCCTGGAATAGTGGAATGTTTGTTTTTAAGGCTTCTGTTTTTCTTAATGAATTAAAAACTCATAATCCTCAGATGGCTGAACTTGCAATTAAATCTTATGAGAAAGCAACCGTAGAAACTGATTTTATCCGTTTGGACAGCGAATCTTTTGGCCAGATAAAAGGCGACTCAATCGACTACGCTGTAATGGAAAAAACAACAAAAGGAAAAATTGTAAAACTCGATGCAGGCTGGGATGATGTTGGTTCCTGGTCTGCACTTTATGATATAAGTCAAAAAGATGGAAATATGAATGTTGTAAATGGTGATGTAATTGCTCTTGATACAACTTCAAGTTATATCCGCGGTGGCAAACGTACAATTGCAACAATCGGACTTGATAATGTGGTCATCGTAGATAGCGATGATTCTCTTCTTGTTGCCGCAAAAGGCAAGATCCAGAATTTAAAGAAAGTTGCGGAAATTATAAAAAATCGAAGTAAATAGATTTTTCTTAATATTTCAATAAAAAGTCTTCTTCTTGTTGAAGGAGATTTTTTTTATTTGACTCAAGTTCAGTCTTCAAGCCAAATATTCTGCTCACAAACAAACTCTTCCCCCGGAGCCACTTTATTCATGCCAACTTTATTCTCCCACACATGGTCGCTGTTTTCTGAGTCTGTAACTCCATGCCAGGGTTCCAGACATACAAACTGCGGAGTTCCTTTTGTATTTTGCCATAGCATGCAGTAAGGAAATCCTTTTGTCTGAATCTTGATGATTGAACCATCAAGGCGGTCCCTTAATCCAACCCAATCAGAAGTATTATTTGTAAATAACTGCCCGTTTCCAAATCCTGCGCTAGTAACCGGAACTATGCCAGGATTTTTTTCTCCATTAGTCTTTGTTAACGGAGCTTTCCCATCTTTATCTGTTACAAGGTAGCACTCTGGTGTGCAGCATACAGCGGTCAGAGCTTCCTTCTTTTCAAACTCAACTACAAAATCTTCTGCCTTGTTTCCGTTCAGACTAAATGCTGCATGTGTTCCTAATCCAAACTTAAAAGCCTTATTATCCGTATTTTTTACAGTAATTTTCCAATCGATTCCTTTTTCTGTAAGCTTGTATTCTGTTTTTAAGCAGAAAGAATAAGGAAAACGGTAAAGTGTATCTTCGTTTTCTGTCAGCTCAAAACTTGCACAATCCCCACTTTGCAAAGTACATTTCCATTCCAAATCGCGGGCAAACCCGTGATTGCGTGTATATTCACATTTCTTCCCATCAATCACAAAATAATCGCCCCAACACCTCGCCACAAACGGAAACAATATCGGCGCATGATTCCCCCACACGTTTTTATCTCCCCGCCAGATAATGTCTTTCCCGTCATTTTTACGAACAAGACTCTGCAGCTCGGCTCCTTTTGTTGAGATTTCTGTGGTAAAGAATTGGTTTTCTAGTTTTATAATCATTTGTTGATCCTCTTAAATAAATTATTGTTAATTTAATTATATTCTTTGTGATAATCATACACAATAAAGAAATTACCTTTTTAAGGAGATTGTCTTTTCACAATCTTGTTTTTAATACTTCTTATCACTTCTTGCAATCTAGTTAAAGAAGTGTTACTGTAAAATTATGATATCAAAAGAACAGATAAATCAAATTATCTCAAATATAGAAGAGGCAAGTAAGAACAATGATACTGATTTATTCTCCAGAACAAGAGATGTTTTTCAGGCTCGATTAGATACTTATGTTTCAAGAACCAATCGTTTTCTTGAAGCAGCTGTAATTGGAGAAATTGGTAATAACACTTTTGATCATAACCTTGATTATGTATTTTCAATCAGGCACAGCAGTCTGTTCAATAGACAAAAAACAGAGGATATTTTATAATTCTGATATAGACATTATTGGTTGCCTTGTTATTTTAGATTTTAATGGAAAATAAACGTTTATGAATGTACAAATAAAGAAATTTGGTGATGTTTTGATGTCTCGACCTGCAGGTAAAGATGCCTTTTTACTGGCAGAATCGCATTTGTTTAGTTCTTTAACTAGTGATGAAGAAATTAGTCTTGATTTTGCAGATGTAAAGGTCCTTACTCCTTCCTGGGCAGATGAATTTATAAGCGGAATTAAAAGTGCCCATAAAAATCTTTTATCCTTCATAAATACATCCAACCCTTCAGTACAAGCTTCTTTGAAAACTGTATTGAATTAAGTTTTTTGAATAAGCGAAAATCATACACGAGGACAAAAAATGGCATTTGAGTTTAATACATGTAAATTATCTGACGGCACCGAAATAAAAGGTCTTTACGAAATCCAGCCGAAAATCTTTGGCGATTCTCGCGGTTATTTTTTAGAAACCTACAGCGAGCGCGACTTTTTTGCCGCCGGCCTTACAATGAAGTTTGTCCAGGATAATCAGTCAAAATCAACAAAAGGCGTTCTCCGCGGTCTTCATTTCCAGACACAGCACCCACAGGGGAAGCTTGTTCGCGCTTTACAGGGCCGTGTTTACGATGTTGTTGTTGATCTGCGAAAAGACTCCCCAACCTTTGGCAAATACCATGGTGTAATCCTCGATTCCGAAAAACAAAATCAATTTTACATCCCTCAAGGCTTTGCCCACGGTTTTTACGTCCTCTCTGACGAAGCCATTTTCGCCTACAAATGCACCGACTTCTACGACCCAAAAGGTGAAGGCGGCCTGATGTGGAATGACCCCGTCATCGGCATAGACTGGAACTCCATCGCCCCTGATGTAAACCCTCTCCTCTCCGAAAAGGACGGCAAGCATCCTGCATTCGATGCATCTAAATCCTATTTTGACCTCACCGGCAAATGGATTGGTTAATGGTTTTTAAAATAAGCTTTTTTATTTTATAAATATCTTACACAAAC